>CETM01001005.1_pt1 | contig 20685 bp, 18 predicted proteins | sample 361451 | NCBI WGS metagenome assembly CETM01 (sample SAMEA2622690, study PRJEB7988) | marine metagenome | isolation source: saline water (ENVO:00002010), including
ATATTTATATCAAAGAAAATAAATCGTCTTTAATAGAGGTAAAGTTCTTTGAATTTGAAATTAAAGAGAATAATTTTTATGGTGGCAAGAATTTAGGATCCTTAGAAAGCGAAATTGTTGGGAGTATTCAAATTCAAGGGCTGACAGGAGATACAAAAAAAATTATCTCCTCAAAAAGATTCAATACCCAAAGTCTAAATCCCTTGGCACAAAAAGAATTAATAAAATCAATAGAAAACCAAGTAATTAAAGATTTAAATAAAAAGATACTTTTATATTTAAAGGGATATGAAAATAAATAGTCTTAATTTTATGAACAATTTTAGAGGAAATGCTGTATTGAGCCTCGTACATGGCAAAGAAATGGTTCTCAAGAATGAGGTGAAAGACTTCTTATCAAGAGAGTTCGCTGGCGAGGGCTTTCATGAAACAGTAATTTTTGAAGCAAACGACTCTGACGGTTTTGTATCAGCTATTCAAAATAATCTTGGGGGTGGTTTATTTGGATCACAGCTTGTCATAAAAGTAATTCATACAGAAGGCAGATTTCCAAAGTCTTTATCAGAAACCCTAGAAAAGATTGATTTAAACAATATGAGTAACATTAAAATTATTATTGATAGCGTTTCTGAATCAATCAGTTCAAATACTAAATGGATCAAGGAAAATAAAGAATTAATTCAAGTTATCGAATGTACTAAATTAAAGCCTCTTGATGAAAAGAAGTGGTTGAGAGATAGGCTCAATTTTCTTGAAAAAGGAAATGCAGAAAGAGTTGCAAAGCAATTATTTGAATTAAATTCTAATAATTTAGTTGCACACAGGAATGATATTGAAATTTTAAAGATAATACATTCATCCGAAAAAGAATCAGTTTCACTTGAAAACTCTATTAGTAGCTCAATTCATGCTCCCTATGAGCTTGAAGATAGCCTGCTTAATTTTGATAAAAATAGATCTATTAAGATTTTGCGACAAATTAAATACAATGATCCTAACTCTCTTGCCTTAGTTATATGGGTTTTAGATAAACTTATAAGCACATCTCTTATGGCTAAAAAAAATACCTCGCCTGTAAAATATCTCGAAAGTCTAAGAATGTGGCAATCCAAGGTAAACCTTTACTCATCTTTTATAAGAAAAAAAGGTTCAAATCTTTTTAGCCTAAGCAAAGATATTTTTGAGATTGAGAAAGCTTTTAAGGGAATTAAAAAACTAGATGCTTGGAAAGAGATCGAGAGACTTATAATAAAGATTTGTTCTAACTAAAGTACTTTGATGCAAATGCTTCCTTACATATCCTAAGTAATTCACATTTAGGATTAATTTTAGTATCAAGATTTACTATTTCTTTTACTTCAATAATTCCCTTTGTAGTACTTGTAAACCATATAGAGGAAGCTTCTTTTAAGTCATTTACATCAAAAATTCCTTCAACAAAATCAAATTCTTTTTCTTTTATAATTTCTATCACTTGATGCCGAGTTATACCAGGTAAAATATTGGGAGAAAGTTCTGGTGTGAAAATTTCATTATTTTTAACAAAAAAGATATTGCTTGCGCCTCCTTCAGTTAATTGACCATTTTTGTGCATAATGATTTCATTACAATTCATTCCTTTGGCATCATTCATCTGGAGAACATTACCCAGCAAAGAAGTGGATTTAATATCGCATCTCTGCCAACGAATATCATCTACTAACATAACTTTTAAGGGAGATTGATTTAAAAAAGAGAATTTTTCGATGAAGCCGAACCTTTCGCATTCACTTTCATCAAAAAGATGAGATCTTATTGAATCAATGCCTCTTGAAACTTGAAAGTAAACATATCCATTCTCAAGATTTGATTCATTCAAAAGTTTTTTAATTTCAGCACTGCATTCATCAATAGAACACTCTATTTTCGTCTCATAGAGACTATGCTTGAGGCGATCAAGATGTCTATCAAAATCAATAAACTCGTTTTTATAAAAAGAAATGACTTCATAAACACTATCGGAAAAAAGAAATGCTCTCGACATTGGCGAGATTTTGATGTTCTCTATTGAGTCAATAACACCATTATAGGATGCTAGTTTAGGCATTACCTAAGCCAAACAAGCCTCTAAACCATAAAACAAAACTTGCCCAAAGTCGGCCAAAAAACCCTTTTGCTTCTACATCATTTAGGGAAACTAGATTTTCAGTATGTAATATTTTCTCTCCATCTTTTATTATTAATGTTCCAAGATTTTGGCCCTCTTTTATTGGAGCTCTTAGATTATTTTGGAAGTCATAACTTATAGTTATATTTTTAAAAGTGGTTCTTGGAAGAGTAAGTTTGATATTATTTTCTGCACCCAGAGAAACAAGATCCTTCTTGCCGCCCCATACCGTTACTTCCTTTAGAGCATTATCTTTTTTAATTACTTCCTGCGTTGAATAGAACCTAAAACCATACTCGAGCAGTCTTTGAGTATCATTAAACCGCTCTTTATCCGATTTTGCTCCAGCCACAACAGCTATGAGCCTCATATCATTTCTTTTTGCGGAGCTAATAAGACAATAGCCAGCTGATTCAGTATGTCCTGTCTTTACTCCATCTGAGGAATTATCCTTCCAAAGAAGTCGGTTTCTATTTGGCTGCCTTATATTATTAAATGTGTAATATTTTTCTTTGTATAGGCTATATGTCTCAGGAAAGTTGTTAATTAGTAAGCTTGTCATTGTTGCTAAATCTTTAGCGCTTGAAAAATGATTGCCATCTGGCAGTCCTGTAGAGTTCTGAAACAAAGTATTTGATAGGCCCATCGATGCAGCATATGAATTCATTAAATCTACAAAACCATCTTCAGTGCCTCCAACGTATTCAGCCAAGGCCACTGTTGCATCATTACCAGATTGGATAATAACTCCCTTGAGCAGATCTAGAACACTCACCCTTTTACCCTGCTCGATAAACATTTTTGAACCTTCCATTCTCCATGCTTTTTCACTTATAAGAACATTGTCATCTAAGCTTAAGAAATCATTAGCAATTTGATCAGCAACTACATAACTGGACATAACTTTTGTCATGCTTGCAGGTTCAATTGGTGCATCTTCATTAAAACTGGCAATCACAGTATTTGTATTTGGCTCTATCAATATATAACTCTTCAGGTCAAGAGTTGGTGTATTTGGAATGAAAGACTGAGTAAAAGACTCAAGAGAAATCAAACCAAAAAACAAAAATAGTATTTTTTTCATAACCCTAACTCCCTCGCTAGATTGTAAACCACCATTGCATAAAAGTGACTGTAATTATATTTTGTAATTGCAACAAAATTTTCAGTACCGATAAAATATTTATTACTTTTTTTATTAATTCTAATCTTTTTTCCAGCTATTAGTGTGTCTTTGTCTTTTATATCATTCATTTCCATTAATTTCGAAAGGCTTATATTGTTCATAAGGGCTATTTCAGATAACGTATCTCCACTTTGGATCTTGTAAAATAAGTCTTCACCTTGCTCTAGCTTTACTGGTATAAATTTACCTTCAAGGCTATAGGGCCTTCTAACATTGTTATGTTCTATTTCTAAAACTATATCTGCATCTGCATTCCAACCATGAATGCTCAAATAATTTGCAATACTACCAATTGCATCTTTTTTTGAACCAAAGAGGTCTGCGAAGCTATCTCCATCATAATCCACAGCATACGCTAAATATGAGGATGAAATAAATTGACCATACCCCATTGCGCCAGCATAAGAGCCTTTAACGCTATAGATATCAAGGTTATTTTCTCTTGTAAGTATAAAAAACTTTATAAGTTCGTCTCTAAAGAACTCTGCTCTTCTAGGATAGTCAAAGCCTAATGTTGTCAACGAGTCTAACACTCGATCCTTGCCTTGAATATTCCCATATCTAGTTTCAACTCCCAAGATTGCAGTAATAATTTCTTTAGGAACTCCAAATTCTTTTTCAGCTTTCTCAAGAGTGTCAAAATTTTCTATTATGAACTTCTTTCCATTTTTTATTCTTTTTTCTTCAATGAATATATTCCTATATGCATCCCATGAAATGGTAAATTCTGCTGGTTTTGAAATTCTATCAATTATGCTTTGTTGCTTATTAGCATTTTTAAGTACATTTAAAACTTGTTCTTCATCAAAGCCATGAGAATTTACTAGTTCATTTACAACAAATTCTGCTCTTGGATGCTGTGAGTAATCAGACTGAATAAAATTAAATTGAACTAAAAATATTATTAAAAAAAGTTTTTTCACCTTGGTACCAATTTTTTATGAGATGCCATAGATATTATTATGCCAAATGCTATATAAAAAGAAATTAAAGAGGATCCGCCCTGGCTTATTAATGGTAAAGGCATTCCAACAACAGGAAGAAGCCCAATAACCATTCCAATATTTATGAATAGTGTTGAAATAAAAACTAAAGATAATCCTCCTATGACGAGTCTACAAAATCTATCTCTGGCATTAATTGATAAATAAAAGCATCTAATGAAAATAAAAAAATATAGGCCAATCAATATTGTTAATCCAATTAGGCCAAACTCTTCTGCAATAACTGCAAATATAAAGTCAGTTTCGGTTTCAGGTAAAAAATTTAAATGAGATTGTGTTCCTTCACCAAAACCTTTGCCAAAAATACCTCCCGATCCGATAGCTATTTTTGATTGTGTAATATTCCAAGCTGATCCAAAAGGATCAAGATCCGGATTAAATAATGTTGCAATTCTCTGTCTTTGAAAGGGCTCTAAAAAGTTATTCCATAAAAATGGAAGGGATATAATAAAAACTGCGAATGCAGAACCTATAAATGTCCAGCTTAGGCCAGCTAAAAATAATATATATAAACCGGAAAGTAATATTACAATTGCTGTTCCCAAATCCGGTTGTGATGCAACAGTTAAAAAAACTATAAAAATTAAGAAGATTGTCAAAAATGTGTTCTTAAGGTTAATAGGTAAAGAAACTCTATACAAGTAAGACGCAATAAATATTGGTAGAAAGACCTTACATAATTCTGATGGTTGAAGCGTAATAAAGCCAAAGCTAATCCACCTATTTGCACCATTTATTTCAGGGCCAAAAAAGATTGCAATTAAGACAAGAATCATACTTATTATTAAAAGAAATCCCGAATATGAATAATAAATTTGAGGATCTGGCTGGCTAAGAATTATCATCAGGGCTAATCCAAAAAAAACAAAAACTGACTGCTTAATTAAGACAGAGGAATTCCCATCTGACGCACTGTAAAGGAAAAAAAGGCCTAGTACTGAAAGAAGTGTTACAGATATTATTAAGTAAGGATCGTAGTAAATAGAAAATCTTTTAAAGTCTAGGTATCTCATTCTTGTAACAACGAATTTAAAACTGAGATTGCGACCGGACCGGCAACAGATCCACCACTTTCTCCATTTTCAACTACAACGCTTACAGCATATCTAGGGTTAGGCATTGGTCCAAAAGCAATAATTAAAGCATGATCTCTAAGATTGTCATCTAGTCTAGTTTCAACATACTGTTCTCTATTGTCTCCAGAAACTAGTTCCGCCGTACCGGTTTTAGCTGCAACCAGATAACTCTTTTTATCCTTTAATCTTCTTGCTGTGCCAGTATTTCCCTCTACTACATTAATCATTGATTCGTGCAGTTTGTACCAATCATCGTTTGTAAATTTATTAAACTGAATACTTTTTTCATTCTTGATGAGGTCTTTTTTCAGCGACAAATCACTGTATTTTCCCTTATTGGCAATGATATAAGCATATTTTACTAATTGGATCGGAGTTGAGACCAAGTAGCCTTGACCAACCCCCATATTAACTGTATCGCCCTTAAACCATCCGAAGTTATGTTTATTTAACTTCCACATTGGTTCTGGTACAAAAACTTTATCTTCTTCGAAGCAGTCGATACAAGCTTTTTCACCAAAACCCAAAGATATAAGATGCTCATTGAGTTGATTAATATCTGATCTGTATGCCAAATCAAAAAAATAAGTATTAGAGCTTTGCGTTATTGCTTTGAATAAATTTGTGTTTCCATGACCTCCCTCTTTCCAATCTCTATAGATTCTCCCATCCTCTGGCAAAGTGAAAAATCCCTCATCAAAAATTGAGAAATCCCAGTCGATAAGTCCTTCCTCAATACCATATATTGCGATAGCGGGTTTTATTGATGATGCAGGAGGATATCTTCCTTTTAATGCTCTATTAAAAAAAGGTTTCTCTTCACTCTCAATAAGTTGATCAAAATCCTTTTTAAGAATCCCGTTAGCAAGTTGATTAGTCGGAAAAGTTGGCGAGCTAAAAAGTGTGACTATTGAGCCATCTCTGATATCCACTGCAACTACAGCCCCTTTTCTATTGTTAAGAGCTTTATGAGCAGCTTTGTGAGATTCCAAATCAAGACTTGTATAAAGGTTTTCACCCGACATGGGAACTGATGAAATTGTTTCATCAATTGTTCTTCCTCTTGCATCAACCTGTCTTAGATTATCTCCAAATTTTCCTTTGAGCATATCTTCATAAACAAACTCTAGGCCTGTTTTGCCAACAATTAATTGATTTGTATAAGAGTAATTTATTTTTTTATTTAAGCCTTGGGTTGATATCAGTGTTTCAAGCTCATCTTCATTGGGCCTTCCAACATAACCTATAGAGTGTGAAAAGATTTCAGGATGCAAATAATTTCTTAAATATCTTTTTCCAACATAAGCATTTTCAAACATATGGCTTCTAACAAGAAATTTTGCTTTCTCTTCATCAGAAATAGATTGCATTAAAGTTAACTCTTTATTTAAAACTTTTGCCCTCTCAAATTGTGCTAAAAAAATCTCTTTATCTTCTTTTTCAATTTTTAAGAATGAGGATATTTTTAAAAGAAAATCATAAGGATTATCTATAAAAAAAGGCTTCGTAATTAAATCAAAGGTTGGAACGTTATTAACTAGTATTTCTCCATTTCTATCAAAAATAATCCCTCTTAGTGGCTGAACTGAAATTTCTTCATTTTTATTATTTTCAGCTGCAATTTCATATTCTGAATAATTTGATATTTGCAAATTGAATATCTGAAAATAAAAAATTATCCCAAGGATCCCAAAAGTTAAATAAAGAAAAATAAGCCTTTTGTTAAAACTTGATTTCTCCTTGAAGGTTTCATTTATTTCTGTCATTTATGATATGGCTTATTTTTTATAATTGAGATTGCCCTGTAAAGCTGTTCAATAAGTAAAATCTTAAATAATTTATGAGGAAAAGTTAATGCAGAAAATGAAATTACATGATCTGATTTTTTAAGAAATGAATCACTTAAGCCATGAGAACCTCCTATAACAAGACTGCAATCCTTTTTTGAGGATAAAAATTTCTCAGTGAGCTCTGCAAACTGAAGACTATCAAAGTGCTTTCCCTTTCTGTCAAAAGAAATTATCAATGAGTTAGGTTTAATCTTTGTTAAAATCTTTTTTTCATCGAATGATTGAACCTCTTTAATTTTGAGCTTTTTACCTTGAGCCGGCTTTATATTTTCTATTGTTAGATTCGCATAAGGTGTAATTTGTTTTAAATAAAAATTTAAGGTTTCTTCTTCCCATTTATTTGCTTTATTAGAAATTGAGATTACTTCTAATTTCATAAATTAGAATTTGCGGTTGCGTCTTCATACCCCCAAAGTGTTTCTAAATCATAGTAAACACGAGTTTCATTATTCATTATGTTTATAACTAAATCCTCGCAGTCGATTAGAATCCAGTCAGAAGTATCCTGACCCTCAACTCCCAAAACCAAAATATTATTTTTTTTAAGATCGTCTACAACCCTGTCCGATAGAGCTTTAGCGTGCCTTGATGAAGTTGCGGAAGCAATTATCATCTCATCAGCAAATGACGAGATATTTTTCAAATCAATACAAACAATATCTTTAGCTTTAAGTTCTTCTAGAGAGTTTATACAGAGTTTTTTTAATGAAGTTTTCGCCAAGTTGTTTTTGCTTTTTATACATTAAGTATATGATAAAAAAAGAGATTATTATTAAATAATTATGCAAAAATATTTGTCTGAAAATGTTGTTGATATTTTCTTCATACTTGGCATTAGTTCAATAGCGATATTAGTGATAAGTGCTTTATCGATTGGTTACTTTATTAAGAAAATTCCATATGACTATTTCCTGAATGATAAGAGGGGGATGTCGCATTATAAAGATAACAATCCTATTTTGTGGATAATTACTCTAGCTGTAAAGAATCTAGTTGGCTATTGTTTAATACTTGGCGGCATCTTAATGCTTGTTCTCCCTGGTCAAGGGTTACTTACAATTTTAGTCGGATTGATGTTAAGTGACTATCCAGGAAAATTTAAGCTTGAGAAAAGAATAATTAAAACAAGCTTGGTCTTAAAAACTGTCAATTGGTATAGAGCTAAATCAGGTATACAGCCAATTATCTTCAAATAGTTCTTTTATTAAACCTAAATCAAGGTGTATTATTCGACTTGTAAATTGTCAAACTTAGTGAATGGAGGATGAGCATGTCAGTAACAAATAAAAAATGGGTTTTAAAAGAGAGGCCTCAAGGTCTTGTAAAGAATGAGAACTTTGAGCTCATAGAAGAAGACCTTAGGGAAATTAAAGATGGTGAAGTTCTTATAGAAAATCAATATTTATCTTTTGATCCAACCCAAAGAATGTGGCTCACAGACTTACCAGGATATCTTCCTCCAGTTCAAATTGATGAGGTTGTGAGATCTGGTGGTATAGGAAAAATTATTGAATCAAAAAATGAAGATTTTTCTGAAGGTGATTTAGTAAGTGGTATGGTTGGTTGGCAAACGTATCATATTCCTTCAGAAAATGATTTAAAGACAATGCGTAAAGTTCCAGATGTCCTACCAATACCTACTATGCTTAATATTTTTGGATCTACTGGGATTACTGCATACTTTGGTTTGCTAGATGTTGGAAATCCTCAACCGGGTGAGACTGTTGTTGTGTCTGGTGCTGCTGGAGCTACTGGAGCAATGGTTTGTCAGATCGCAAAAATTAAGGGCTGTCACGTCATTGGAATTGCTGGTGGAGAAGAAAAGTGTTCATGGTTAAAAGATTGCGGTGTTGATGATGTAATCGATTATAAAAACTCTAATGTTCCAGAAGAGTTAACAAAGCTAGCTAAAAACGGTATAGACATTTACTTTGATAATGTTGGTGGTCCTATTTTAGAGTCAGTTCTATTTTTAATAAATATCAATGCAAGAATTGTATGTTGTGGAAGTATCTCAAATTATACTGGAGACCAAATGCCTGTTGGGCCAAGAAACCTTACAATGCTGATTGTCAGAAGAGCCAAAATGCAGGGGTTCTTGGTTTTAGATTATTATGGGCGAGCAAGTGAAGCAATTGATGATATTTCTAAGTGGGCGATCGAAGGAAAAATCAAACATCGAGAGGATATCCAAGAAGGAATTGAAAATTGTCCGGAAACATTAAACAGATTATTTACAGGTCAAAATCAAGGGAAACAAATGCTAAAGATCTGATTAGGTCTTTCTTATTGATTCAAGAATCTTTGATAGTATTTTGAATCTTTGATCAGCATCGAATGCTGTTAACAATGTTTGCTTTTCGTCTGCTGTTAATGGAATTAAGTTCCCGAGATGATAAGAAACAGAGTCAGCAGAATCTAAATCAATGTCTAGCTGTAATGTTCTTACTTCAGGATGCTCTTTTAATTTAACTAAAACCTCTATGAGGTCCGGATATTTTGCTAAAAGCGATTGGTCATCAACTTCCGGTTCAGTTAAAGGTAAAACTTCACCAAGGTATGATTTATCCTCAAGCTGAATGACATTATTTAATGAAACTTTTGATTCAGCTTTGACAGTTATTCCTAACAAGCCATTGGGTAAATTATTGAAGTCAACTATTTTTACTGATGTTCCAACCTTTTCAATACCAAAATGAAAATCATCAAACCTATCTGACTTGTAGGAGATAACAAAATTTGATGCATCAGACATGCACTTTTTAACCATATTTAAGTATCGAGGTTCAAATATTTGTAGGCCTTGAATTGTTCCTGGGAGAACAACGAGCTTAAGTGGAAAGATTGGTAAATTAACTTGCTTCAATTATTTCTTTTAAAGGTTTAAATATATTTTTACTATTCCTATTTGTCATGATCAAAATAATATCAAAATCTTTATAAATCTTTGAAATTGAATGTATCAAATCATCATGGGAATTATGAACATTATTCTTATTGTTCACCAAAATGGATTTATGGTCTAGCCATAAGATGTCACTGTCAAGATTATCAATTGATATTAATTCTTTGAGATGAAATCCACCCGACATTGTATTTGATCCAAGCTCGATCACATTGAGGATTTTTTTTTCAACATACTTATCTTTTACCGCATCAATTGTTGATTTTATGGCTGTAGGATGGTGTGCAAAATCATCAAGAATTGTAACTCCTTTGAAAGTACCTTTGTTCTCAAGTCTTCGAAGCACGCCTTTAAATTCTTTAAGCCCGTTATAAGCATCCATAAGTTTAATACCATAAGATGCGGAAGAAATGATTGCTGCTATTGCATTTAAATTATTATGAGATCCATATATCGGTAACTCAGCTATCTGCACTGAGTCTCCCTCAAAACTTACTGTTGAAGAGGATATGTCAAAGCTGGCATTACTAGAATTGCCATTGATTTCAATGGTATTTGCCCAACATCCTTGGTTTATAACATCTAATGCATTTTTATCATGGTTAAAAAAAATAACTTTCCCATCTTTTGGGATTATCTTTATTAGGTGATGAAATTGTTTTTTTATAGCATCTAAATCATCAAATATATCTGCATGATCAAACTCAATATTATTTATTAGAAAAATATTTGGCGAGTAGTGAATAAATTTTGATCTTTTATCGAAAAATGCGGAATCATATTCATCTGCTTCTATGATAAAAACTGGATCAGTTCCTGTTTTGGCTGAAAAAGAAAAATCAGGTGAAACACCGCCTATTAAATATCCAATATCTTTGCCTAAAGACTCAAAAATTTTTGCAATCATAAACGAAGTTGTAGTTTTTCCATGGGTTCCGGATACAGCTATAACAAATCTATCTTTTATAATTTCACCAAGCATTTCAGGTCCAGACTTATAAGGAAGATTTTTATTTAAAATTTCCTCAACACATTCATTTCCTCTTGAAAGCGCATTTCCAATTACATATAAATCAGCTTCTGGCATAGTGTTTAGATTAAATCCTTTAACTAGTTCAATTTCTAATTCTTCAAGTTGATTAGACATTGGTGGGTAGAAGTTATTATCAGACCCACTTACCTCATGACCAGACTCGATCAAGATTCGTGCCAAGCCACCCATAAATGTTCCACAGATTCCTAGGATATGAATTTTCATAAATACTTTTAATAATTAGAACATTTTTGCTAGCATAGTTAAATCTTTACTTAAGCTATGAAAACTAATGCATTTTATGCTCAATCCGGTGGAGTAACTTCTGTTATCAATGCAACAGCTGCAGCGGTAATTCAGGAATCAAAAAAATTTCCAAGACATATAAATAAAGTTTATGCAGGCAAGAATGGAATACTTGGAGCCTTGAGGGAAAATCTTATAGATACATCTAAAGAATCAAAAAAACTTGTTGATTCACTGTATTGCAGGCCAGGAGGTATATTTGGTTCATGCAGGTATAAACTCAAAAGTCTTGAGGAAAATGAAAAGGAATATAGAAGGCTTATTGAAGTATTTAAGGCCCACAACATTGGTTACTTTTTTTATAATGGTGGCAATGACTCTGCGGATACTGCATATAAGGTCTCTCAAATAAGTAAAAGTCTTAATTATGACTTAACGTGTATCGCAATTCCTAAAACAGTTGATAATGATTTAGCAGTTACCGATTCATGTCCTGGATTTGGTTCAGTTGCAAAATATGTTGCTATCTCAACCCGAGAAGCAAGTCTAGATGTTCAGTCAATGATGGAAAGTTCTACAAAAGTTTTTATTCTTGAGGTAATGGGAAGGCATGCCGGGTGGATTGCAGGATCTTCAGCACTCGCCAAACAAGAAAATTCTGATGCCCCACACATAATTCTTTTACCGGAGGTTACTTTTAATCAGACTAATTTTCTTAAAAAGGTTAAGGATACAGTTAATAAATTGGGTTACTGTGTTGTAGTAGCATCAGAGGGTATAAAAAACAAAAAAAATAAGTTCCTTGCTGAAGCCGATACAAAAGATGCCTTTGGGCATGCACAACTTGGTGGAGTTGCCCCTTTTCTTGCAAATCTTATTTCACAGAAACTCAAGCTTAAAAATCATTGGGCTGTTGCTGATTATCTTCAGAGAAGTGCAAGACATGTTTCTTCAAAAGTTGATTTAGAGCATGCAGAGGCAGTTGGAAGATATGCCGTAAAATATGCAGTAGAAGGCATGAATGGTGTTATGCCGGTAATAAAAAGAAAAAAGACTTTGAAATATTCTTGGGAAATAGTTCCCGCAAAACTTTCTAAAATTGCAAATCTTGAAAAGAAATTGCCAAAAGGTTTTATTACAAAAGATGGCTTTGGCATAACTAAAAAAGGTTTAGATTATTTTAGACCTTTGATACAAGGAGAGGGTTCTGTGGATTATGAAAATGGGCTTCCAAGATTAGAAAAACCAAAGTTAATTCTTGCTAAAAAGAAACTTCCTAATTGGAACTAGATTTAGGTCTTTCAACTGTTATTGATAGCACCCTTTTGTAACCCTGTGGTAAAGATCTGCCCCTTTTTGCTCGCTCAAGTGTAAATCCTTCAAGCTCTTTCGAAGAGAATGCCCTGATATTGCCATTATCTCTTTGAATGTTTAACTTTGATCCCTCACTGAAGGTTTTTACAATAATTAATCTTTCTTTCTTTTCATCAAATTGTTTTTTAGGAATATTTATTATTTTAGTGCCTTTCCCTTTTGCTAGAACCGTTAGTTCATCCAGATTAAAAATAAGTAACTTTCCAAAGTTTGTAACTGCGGCTATATATTTATCGTCTTGCATAATTTTTTCACAAGGGAGAATCTCAGCACCCTGCGGAACCTTCATAAAAGCTTTACCTGTTTTCTTGTTAGAGATCATGTCTTCAAATTTTGCAAGGAACCCATATCCTGAAGTGTTAGCAATTAAGAACTTGTCCTCGCCCTTCCCAATCGCAACACTCATAAATTCAACACCTGAGCTAGATGTCACTCTTCCTGTTAAAGGTTCACCTAAACCCCTTGCAGAAGGAAGTGTATGCGCTGGCAATGTATAAGCTTTTCCAAGAGCATCAATAAATACGCAAGGTTGATTATTCCTTCCTCTGCTGAAGTCTTTTAATTTATCTTCTCCTCTGTAAGAAAGAGTTGCTGGATCTATCTCATGGCCTTTAGCACTTCTAATCCAACCAGCATTTGAAAGAACAATTGTTACTGGGTCAGATGTAATGGTGTCCTCTTCAGAGAACATTTTTGCACTTGAAGATTCAATGATGGGTGAGTTTCTCTCATCTCCAAAATTTTCTTTTATCTCTTTTAGTTCATTTTTAATAAAAGTTTTCAACCTTGCCTTAGAATTAAGAATCTTCTCGAGTTCTTTTTTTTCTTTTTTTAGAGCATCTCTTTCTTCCTCTAATTTAATTTGTTCAAGTTTTGCCAGTTGTCTGAGTTTTATTTCTAATATTGCATTAGCCTGGATATCAGATATTTTGAATTTCTTTGTAAGTTCTTTTTTAGGATCATCCGACTGTCTGATGATTTTAATTACCTTATCCAGATCAAGATAGACAATTAATAAGCCTTCTAATATGTGCAATCTATCATCTACTTGATCAAGTCTGTGTTCAAGTTTTCTTGTGACTGTTGCTTTTCTGAATGCTATCCAGTCGCTAAGAAGATCTTTAATTGAATAAACCTTAGGTGATCCCTTTAGAGATATTAAATTAAAGTTACCCCTATAATTTTTTTGCAAGTCTGTTGATGCATATAAATGATTCATAAGATCCTCTGCATTTACTCTATTTGATTTTAAGCTTATTACTAATCTTGTTGGCTCCTCATGATCACCCTCGTCTCTGAGATCAACAATCATTGGGAGTTTTTTATTTATCATTTGATTGGAGATTTGTTCTAAAACTTTTGAACCAGATGTTTGGTGAGGAAGGTCAGTTACAATTATGTCATTCCCTTCTTTTTTCCAAGCACATTTCATTTTGAAAGCTCCTCTGCCAGTACTGTACATTTCATTTAACTCTTCTGGAGATGCAACAATGGGAGCTTTGTTGGAAAAATCTGGTCCCTTTATATATTTGAGAATATGATCAACGGAAGTCTTTGGATTTTCTAAAACATGAATTGTTGCATCAATTACCTCTGTCATATTGTGTGAAGGTATATCGGTAGCCATACCAACAGCTATGCCAGTTGTTCCATTAAGTAAAATAGATGGAACTTTTGCTGGGAAAATAACTGGTTCAAGAAGTGAGCCATCAAAATTTGGCTGCCAGTCCACTGTCCCCTGTTTTAATTCATCTATTAAAAGATCTGAAAATTTTGTGAGTTTTGATTCTGTATATCTCATAGCTGCAAAAGATTTAGGATCATCTTGAGATCCCCAATTCCCTTGACCATCTACAAATGGATACCTGAATGAAAAATCTTGCGCCATTAAAACCATAGCTTCATAAGCAGCACTATCACCATGTGGATGGAATTTACCTATTACATCTCCAACAGTCCTAGCAGATTTCTTGTACTTTGATGATGCATTCAGTCCAAGTTCTGACATTGCATATAAAATTCTTCTTTGAACTGGTTTCAGCCCATCTCCAATATTAGGTAAAGCTCGATCCAAGATGACATACATCGAATAATTGAGATATGCATTTTCTGCATATTTTTTAATGCTTTGTTTATCTAAATTTTCTTTAGTCATTAAATCTCCGCTAAGTTACCTTTCTTTTCAAGCCATTCTTTTCTGTCTGGAGCTCTCTTTTTAGAAAGCAGTAAATCAAATACTGAATTTGCATTATCAGAACTATTTAAAGTTAGTTGAACTAATCTTCTTGATTCAGGTTTCATGACCGTTTCTCTTAGTTGAGACGGATTCATTTCTCCAAGACCCTTAAATCTCTGAATATCTATCTTAATTTTCGAGTTCTGTTTTTTAATTCTTTTAACAATGGATTCTTTTTCATTTTCATCGAGGGCATAAAAAACTTCTTTTGCAGCATCTATCCTGTATAACGGAGGCATGGAGACAAATATTTTTCCAGAGGTTACTAAATTCTTATAGTGTCTTAAGAATAATGCACATAACAAAGTCGCAATGTGCAGCCCATCTGAATCAGCATCAGCAAGAATACAAATCTTTCCATATCTTAGATTGGAAGTATCTGTATCTCCTGGCAAAGATCCAATAGCAGTTGCAAGATCTTTAATTTCTTGAGATTTGATTATGTCTGCGCTTTCTAAATCCCAGGTATTAAGGATTTTTCCTCTTAAAGGCATTATCGCTTGAAATCTTCTATCTCGGGCTTGTTTTGCAGACCCTCCTGCTGAGTCTCCCTCAACTAAAAATAGCTCACTCTCTTCAATGTTATCGCAGTTACAGTCGGAAAGCTTTCCAGGAAGAGCCGGGCCCTTAAATGTTTTCTTTCTATCAACTTTTGTTGAGCTTTTAATCCTCTTTTGTGCAGCGGCAATTGCAAGATCAGCAATTTTTTCACCCTCTTCGGTATGTTGGTTAAGCCAAATACTCAGAGAATCTTTTGTTGAGGACGAAACAAAGCTCATATGATCTTTGGAATCAAGTCTCTCTTTAGTTTGACCAGCGAATTGAGGATTTTTTAACTTTGAAGAAATGACAAAGATGCAATTAGCAAGAATGTCATCAGAATTAATTTTTATTCCTTTTGGAATCAAATTTCTGTAGTCACAGAATTCTTTTATTGCCTCAAGAAGACCAGATTTAAATCCATTTAAATGAGAGCCGCCTAATGCAGTAGGAATTAAGTTTACATAAGTTTCTTTAAGTAAATTATTTGAGACCTCTTCAGTCCAATTCACTGCTACATCTAATGCTTGATCATCAGAAGTTTTAGAGAGAATAATGGTTTCATCAAGAAGTTTCTCATTACAGCCTGAAAACTCATCGAGGTAGTCGCTCAGTCCCTCATCAAAAATCCACTTGATTCTCTCATTCTTTTTTTCATCAAAGTAATCAATTTGAAGACCTGGGCAGAGAACTGCCTTAGCCTTAAGTAGATGTTTTAAGCTCTTTTTGTTTATCTCTAATGTTTCGAAGTATTGTTTGTCTGGATAAAATCTAATTGTGGTTCCTGAGTTCGTAGCTCCAACATCACCAATTGATTTCAAATCCTTATCTTTGTCTCCGGCAGAGAAATTTATTTCGTACTCTTTTGAATCACGTTTAATTTTTACATTAAGTTTGGTGGATAAAGCATTTACTACAGAAACTCCAACTCCATGAAGCCCACCAGAAAAACCATAATCCTCTCCAGAGAACTTTGCTCCAGCATGAAGCTTACACATAATTAATTCAACGCCTGTAAGTTTATGCTCAGGATGGACATCGACAGGCATGCCTCGTCCATTATCTGAGACTTCAACGCTATTATCTTTAAAAAGATTTACTTTAATTCGCTTACAATAACCTGATAAAGCTTCATCTACAGAGTTATCCAGGACTTCTTGAATAAGATGATTTGGACATGAAGTATCGGTATACATGCCTGGTCTTTTTTTGACGGGATCGAGACCCGACAAAACCTCAATTGCTTTTGAATCGTAAGCCTTTTTTGCCAATGTTAGATACCTTTATAAGCGTTGCAACTATTTTACTCTAAGCTTAAGCAATATAAAGAAAATAATTCTCTGATGTAAAGTTTACTTGACACTTTATATTGACATAGATAGCATAAAGGTTGTTTAATGCAATCCAATTATTATTGTTATGTTTAAAAATCTGGTTTTAATATCATTTATTTCTTTGCCGTTGGCATCTGAAAATCTCTTAGATATTTACAATGAAGCTCTTGATAATGATCCACAATATAAATCTTCAGAATATTCTCTTTTAGCGGGTAAAGAATTTGTTGTGCAAGGACGAGCAGGACTTCTACCAAATGTTACTTTGAGTGGGTCAACAAACTGGAATGAATATTATCAATTTGATGAGTTACAAAGTGCTTATAATAACAACTCAGTTACCGCTAGATTGACTCAACCTCTTTTTAGACTAGATTCTTGGTTTAATTTTAAAAGATCAAAAAAGCTTACAGATGCATCTGAAGCTGACTTTGCTTATGAGCAACAGAATTTAATTATAAGAACAGTAGAAAAATATTTTGGTGTTTTGAGAGCAATTGATAATCTTAATGCCGCTGTTTCAGAAGAAAAAGCAATTAAAAAGCAGCTTGACCAGATCCAACAAAGATTTGAAGTTGGGCTTTCTGCAATTACGGAAGTACAAGAGGCTCAATTAGCGTATGATTTGAGCGTAGCAGCAAAGATCCGCTTTGAAGGTGCGCTTTTTAATGCAAGGGAAGAACTTAATTCTTTAATAGGTAGGGAAATATTCTCTATAGACTCTCTTAAAGCAGATATTGTTCCAGAAAACCCAAATCCAACTACAAAACAAGAGTGGGTTGATATAGCTCTTAAAAATAACTATAGATTGCAGGCATCGGTCCTAAGAAGAGATGCATCTCAGGATTCAGCGAGAAGCTCAGCTTCTGAGCATTTACCAAAAATTAATATTGTAGGAACAGAGTCAGAATCGAATACCAATCAATATTCATATGAAGGTTTTGAAGACTTTGGTTTTCAAGCTCCCAGTGAGACACAGCGAAAGAACTATAGCCTTAGTCTTTCAATACCAATCTCTCAGGGTGGAGCTGTTAACTCGAGAAGAAGACAGGCTTATGCTGAATACAATAGAGCTGTTGAAGAAACACTATTTGCGCAGAGAACAGTGATTCAAGAAGTTAGATCTGGATTCTCAAACGTAATTACGCTTGGTGCAAATTTAAAAGCACAAAAACAAGCTGTTGTCTCAGCTAATAGTGCACTTGAAGCAACAAGAGTTGGGTATGAAGTTGGGACAAGAAACATAGTAGACCTTCTTCAAGCTGAAAAGAATCTTTACACCGCTGAAAAAAATCTTGCAAATGCAAAATATGACTATCTGCTTTCTCAATTAAATCTTGAATTAGCTGCTGGGACTTTAAGTCCTCAAAGTATTAATGAGATCAACGGCTATCTCAATTAATGCCAGAACTCCCTGAAGTAGAAACTACTAAGAATGCCATCCTCCCTTTCAAGGGCAAAACTCTTAAAAGAATAATTATTAATAATCCATCTTTGCGTTGGCCAATAGATGAAAAAGTAATTAATAAAATAAAAGAGGAAAAAATATTATCTATTTCCAGAAGAGCAAAATATATTTTTTTACATCTGAATGAAATGACAATAATAATTCATCTAGGTATGACGGGAACTTTTAGAATACAGAAACTTGGAAGCAACGAGACAAGGAAGCATGATCATGTTGTATTTGAGTTCAGTAAAGAAATCCTCATTTTTAATGACCCTAGAAGATTTGGATCTCTTCATGTATCAAGTGATCTGCAAAATCATTTCTTAATAAAGGATCTAGGTCCGGAACCACTTGAAGATGATTTTAATTCAAATTATCTCTTCAAAAAAATAAAGAAAGTGGGGGTATCCACAAAAAGCTTTTTAATGAATCAAAAGAATGTAGTAGGTATAGGAAATATATATGCTTGCGAGATATTATTCAGCTCAGGTATTTCACCGAAGAGAAAGATTAAATACTTAAATAAAAGTCAATGCGAAGAAATTGTCAAAAATACAAAAAGAATTATCAAAGAGGCAATAACAAAAGGTGGAACTACCTTAAAAGACTTTTACTCCGCAGATGGTAATAAGGGTTATTTCAAGATTGAGCTAAATGTTTATGATCGAGAAAGTGAAGACTGCAGAGTATGTAAAGAAAAGATTCTTAGATTTGTTCAGAATCAGAGATCAACTTTTTATTGTAAGAGCTGCCAGAACTAATGATTCAGTTTGGCTTTAAGAGCCATTTCTACATTTTCATGAACAAAATTTGAAATATCTCCACCTAGGCTAGCGATTTCCTTAACTAGGCTAGATGATACATAAATAAGTGTGTCCTTAGGAGTCAAGAAAATGCTTTCTATATCTGGAGCAAGTGCTCTATTCATTGTTGCTAATTGGAACTCATGCTCAAAATCAGAGACTGCTCTTAAACCTCTGATAATGGCACATGCATTATTTTCTCTTGCAAGATCAACCGTAAGTTTCTTTTTAAATGCTACAACTTCAATCTTTTCATTTTCAGCATAGATTGAGCTAACCAGGTCTAATCTCTCCTCAGACGAAAAAAGTGGATTTTTCATATCTGTCTCGGCAACACTAATAATAACCTTATCAAAAAGTACAGTTGCTCTTTCAACAATATCCATATGTCCAACAGTAATTGGGTCAAATGTGCCAGGGTAGATTGCTACTTTCATAGCAAAATAATACCTAAATTGTTATCTATTTGGAAATATCAGAGTGCTTCGAAATGGATATCAGCATTTTTAAGTCTTTCTACTAATACATTTCCAAGACCTGATGCGCTTGTTAGCACTCCACCATATTCGTTTCCCCCTGGGAGAGTGTCTGGATCTTCAAGTAATGATAATGCGCATTCAGCAACAAACTTAGACGTAACTTTATAACCGGGATCGCCTTTACCGAACATCCTGTAAAGTAACTTTTGACCATCCTCAGTTTCAACTAGATATTTACAATCAAACCATCCATTTTCTTGAACCTCCAAGGAAGGTCCCTCTCCTGGTTTTCTTAAGAATGATCTAACAATTTTTCTTAAAGGTGATACAAGAGTTAAGCCTAGTAGCCCCAGTCCTAGGGTTGAAAAGAAGGCTTTACCCCAACTTGTATGAAAGGCATGTTCCTGATATGTGAAATTATTTCCGTAAGACTTCTGACGTTCGGTCAATAAAGCCTCACTTCTCCTTACTACTCTAGTATTGGCGCCTGCCATAACAAATGGGCCTGACCATGCATTTAAATCTTTCTGTTTAGAAATCTTAAACACATCTGAGCTTAATTTTTTTTGCTCGTTTGTATATGATCCATCTGGGTTAAGAAGAAAAGGATCACGGATTTCTTTTCCAAGATCTAGACCTCCCATTGCAAACATTGTCTCTATAGTTCCACCTGAGGCTTCTCCTTTCCAAGAGTGAAATGAGTCAACTCTTTTTACTGGCTTGTTTGAAGATCTAACAGCAAAGAAAGTTCCAATATCTGAAGGTATTGAATCAAACCCACAAGATGGAATTATTCTTATACCTTTTCTTGATGCTTCCTCGTGATGTTTCTCAATCAACCCTTTAACCCAAAAGTTCTCGCCTGTGATATCAACATAATGCGTTCCATTTTCAACACATGCTGCAACAAGCTTTGATCCATATCTGTGGAAAGGTCCAGCAGTTGATAAAACAACTTTTGATCTTGAGCAAATATTCCTTAATCCTTTTTCATCATTAGAATCAGCAATTAAAATCTCAACA
>CETM01183680.1_pt1 | contig 20640 bp, 17 predicted proteins | sample 361451 | NCBI WGS metagenome assembly CETM01 (sample SAMEA2622690, study PRJEB7988) | marine metagenome | isolation source: saline water (ENVO:00002010), including
TACAACTTCCCCAGGGTCGGGGGCGTGAAGAGGGACCTCCCCCATGGCTTCGCACAGAGGGCCAGGGCAAAGGTCAGCCTGTTCCTGAACAGGATCCAGGAGTACGAGGCCCTGTTCGACGAGAGCACAATTTTCCTAATCAGGACCCAGGGCGTCGGATACTCCAAGCCCGAGGAGATGGTCAACCACGGAGTCACTGGCCCCAACCTGAGGGCAGGGGGAGTGAACTACGACATCAGAACCGCACACCCCTATTCCGTGTACAGCGAGCTGGATTGGGAACCCCCAGTAGAGAGGCCATCCATCAAGGGAGCTGACTGCTATGACAGATACAGAATACGCGTCGAGGAAATGAGAGTCAGCGCCTTGATGGTTCTGGAGGCCCTTGACAAGATCCCCCGCGGAGCCGACACATACCACGAGCCTGGCGATCCAGCCATACTGGCCAAGGCCCCTAGCAGGGCCCCAGAGGGAACCACCGGTTCTCACCACTTCGAGGACAGCCGGGGCGAGTCGATGTTCTACCTAGCCGGTGGGGGAGAGGGCAGAGGGAAGATGCCATACAGGGCGTCTATCCGCTCTCCCATGTTCATCACGATCCCTTACGCATCCAAGTGCATGGTCGGCTACAAGGTCGCCGACATCCCAGCGATTATGGGTTCATTCGACCCATGCATAGGGGAGACGGACAGGTGAGATGATGGCTACTGGAGACTGGTTGGACCTAAGGGGCTGGGTAGAAGGACTGGTCGGATGGTCAATGGACAACGTCCATGATGCGCTTCCCTCGAATGACCTGGACCTCACATTGACCATCTCCCTTCCCAAGGGGATATGGCCTGAGGACATCTTGCTTGGCAGGGTTGTCAACCTGCAGGATGGGTTCGCCGACATGCAACCGGCACTAGAGGGACTGTTCTCCGCCACGATGATTTGCACGGTGGTATTCACTACTATGATGCTGACAATGCTCCCGATACCATACATCGAGAGGAAGTTCATCGGTCGACTGATGGACAGACTAGGTGCCACTACCACTCTCAGGAGCCTCTGGATCGGAGAGAGCGGGGTGACAGCGGGAGAGTGGTGGAACCAGCTACCTTTCGGAATGGGGGCCCCTATAGGATGGCTGAACAAGACCCTGAACTCGATATGGGGTAACGACCACAAGCTGGAAGCAGTCTCCAGGGTGAACAACAGGGGTTACCACGGATACTGGTTCCTGCTACCAGGATTCTTCCAGGCCTTCGCAGACTTCACCAAGTTCGCAGGAAAGGAACACATAGTCCCCAAGGAAGCCGACAGGCCGGTCTACGAGATCGCACCCGTGCTCATCATCTCAACCACGGTACTCGTTTTCGCATTCGTACCGTTCGGACCCCACTTCTACGTCTCAAGCCCAGAGCTCTCCGTCGTATTCATGATGGCGATCTTTGGTGTAGCCCCTCTGGGGGTATTCTTCGCCGGGTGGTCCTCCAACAACAAGTACACCCTCATCGGGGGGATGAGATCGGCTGCCCAACTCACCGCCTACGAGATCCCACTCCTAATCACCGTACTCGGAGTCTGCGTCATCAGCGGCTCGTTCAACGTGATCGAGATAGTCGACTTCCAAGCCGAAGAGTCCAACGTGTGGAATCTGTTCATGCTACCACTAGGTGCAGCACTCTTCCTAATCACCATGATAGCAGAGGTGGAAAGAATCCCCTTCGACATGCCCGAGGCAGAGGCCGAGCTGGTTGAGGGATGGTGGACCGAGTACGGGGGGATGAGATGGGGCCTAATGTTCGCTGCCGAGTACCAACGCTGCTACGCGGCCTGCCTACTTTTCGCCCTGTTCTTCCTCGGAGGTTGGGAGGCGCCATTCCAGGGCACAATGGAATCGCTACCAGTCGTTGGGGGAGGACTCGAGCTCCTCCTGTCTATCATCCCAGGAATAGCATGGGTCCTGATCAAGGCATGGGCCCTGTTCGCAGTTTTCGTCTGGATAAGGGCATCACTGCACAGGGTTAGGACCGACCAGATACTCGAGTTCGGATGGCAGTGGCTTCTACCACTGTCAATCGTGAACCTGGCGATTGCGATTTTCCTGAGGGTTTGGGTATGGGACGGAAGCTGGGGGATCGTGGCACCGATTGTGATGATCCTCTCGGGAGTGCTCGGACTAGTGATCCTAGTCGTCGACGAGGACAAGGAGGCCCTAGAGAGCATGAGGCGGCCATACAGCACATACGCAGTCACAAAGGCATACCCAGGTAGGCACCCAGACTCCAAGCTCGAAGACCTCCAGAGGCAGTACACCTCATATTCCGCGGTGAAGGCAGCATCCTCGGTCAGCCTATCGGACACGGAGGCGGGGACATGAGCTACCACCCGCACGGTACACCGAGTTTCCGTAACCTGGTCGTCAGACCCATGTGGGTCACCCTGAAGACCGCTCTACGCACAGTCCCTTTCCTCGGCAAGCTCAAGTTCCTCAAGAGCGGATACCACGCTCAACCCGCTGACATGCTAGACCCCGAGACATCCAGGAGGGTAGGGGATTCCCACCCCAGCTCGGATCAGAAGTTCTCCGCAGACAGAGAGACCAGCCAGCTGATGCCCTTCGTGGAGAGGCCAGTCACGGTGATGTACCCATACGAGAGGCTGGACGACCTCGAGCCATGGCTTTTCGTCCCGGGCAATTACAACGGCAGGATAGGGGTGATCTGGGAGACCTGCACCGCATGCAAGCAATGCGTCAGGGCATGCCCCAACGACTGCCTACACATGACCTCTGAGGTCAGGGTCAACGTCCTGGACACCTCAGAGGAGGGGGACGAGTGGCATGGATTCGGAAGCGAGGTAGAGGTCGGCGGACTGGCTGCCATGCCAAGGGAAGACTTCCACGAGATAGAGGAGCAGCACGACTTGGTCAAGGACCACACATCGGCCCCACAGCAGTACGAGTTCGCAGAGGTAATCGACATCACAGGGGACACAGCGACCGTGAACTGGATGGACGGCTCGGGCCAGCAAGACGTGGCCCTGAGCTCAATCAAGCCCGCCGAGGAGGACATAGTCTCTGGTAGGATAGACCTGGGTAGGTGTATGTTCTGCGGCCTCTGCATGGAGGCATGCCCATTCGAGTCTTTCTTCATGACAAACGAGTACGACGGCATGTCTGGCTTCACGAGGGAAGACCTCTGGATGGACGCTGACAGGACCAGGGTCCTCCCCTCGGTCCACAAGGAGAGGGTGGACATGGAACTCGCCAAGCGAGCCAAGAAGGAGAAGGCCAAGCGGGAAAGGAAGGCCGCAAAGGCGGAGGCTTGACCATGGTGGACTTCGAGGCGGTGATCTTCGTCATCGTCTCAGGCGCTGCCATATTGGGGGCCGTCGGATGCGTTTTCTCCGCTAGGGTCGCCCATTCCCTCCTATGGCTGATGTTCACCTTCTTCGCCGTCGCCGGTGCGTTCCTGATGGCAAGCGCTGAGATGCTCGCAGCTATCCAGATCCTTGTCTACCTGGGCTCGGTTATGCTGGTGGTCCAATTCGGAGTGATGCTGACGCGAAGGAGAATCCAGGACGTCGAGTCCCTCCCCACCCTCAATGCGATCTCAGCCGTCTCCGGCGTGGGCGTCTTCGCATTCATCCTGGTGCTACTGAGGGAGACGATGGAACACTCGATGTGGGACTCGGGGACATCCGCGGCACCTACAACACTAGCATTCGCAGACGCCATTTTCAACGACTGGACGATGGCCACGATAATCCTCGGCTCGTTGCTTGCAATGGCGATGATAGGCGCCTCCTACCTGGTCAGGGACGAGAGGCTAGTCAACCTACTCTGGGACATGGGGGCAGAGGAATGATCGACCCAAGCTGGATAGCAGCCCTCGGGGTGATACTATTCGGAATCGGACTCCTAGGGACGTTCTTCCACAAGAACGGAATCGTCGTCCTGATGTGCATAGAGCTAATGCTTAACGCCGCCAACCTGAACTTCGTCGCAGCAGCGACCCACTATGGCGATGTCAACGGATGGGTCTTCACCGCCATAGCCATAGCCATCGCAGCAGCCGAGGTCGCTATCGGGCTCGCTATCCTACTCTCCCTGTACAGCACACAGGGAACGATCTCCCTCGATGCAGCGAGGGAGCTCAGCAACTAGGTGGTACAATGGGCGATTCAGGAAACGAGTACAGGCTGCTGATGCCACTTATCCCAGCCCTCCTGGTCGTACCGATTTTGGCGATAGCAGGGGTGGAATCGGTAGACGCCGCATTCCTCATCGTCCTCGCTCCGTTCATCGCATTCCCGGTCATCCTGATCTCAGGCCAGCTGTACAACGGAAAGCCAACTTGGAAGGAGACTCTGAAGGAGGGAGGGGTGATAGGACTCTCATCTCTACTGGTGTCACTGTCGACCGCCGTTTGGATCCTGCTGGACTACGTCCGGGGTGCTCGCGAGATCTCCGAAGACGCCGGGGGGAGGGTCGCCGCCTCTTGGATCGACTGGATATCGTTCGACGTGCTGCACTCCGACTACACCATGAGCTCTGAGAGGATAATCGGCGTTGGCGTCTGGGTCGACTCTGTGACCCTGATGCTCCTATTCGTAGCGACCTTCCTGTGCTTCCTGATATGCTGGTTCAGCCTCGGATACATGAACACGGACCCGATCAACGAGGACCGAAACCACCGATTCTACGCCGAGTTCGTCCTCTTCGCAATGGGGATGTTCGGTATGGTGCTGGCTGACAACTTCCTCTGGCTGTTCATCTTCTGGGAGATCATGGGGCTATGCTCCTACCTGCTGATAGGCTTCTACTTCTGGAAGGAGAGCGCGGCCTACGCGGCGAAGAAGGCGTTCCTCACCACTCGTGTTGGCGACGTGTTCCTGATGGTCGGGCTGCTCATCCTCTACGACATCTACGGCTCCCTCGAGTTCTCGGTGATATTCGCAGACCCGTCGATCAACGGAACGGTGGACTCGGACAAGCTTTTCTGGGCCCTGCTGATGCTATTCATCGGAGCAGTGGGCAAGTCGGCCCAGTTCCCCCTCCACGTATGGCTTCCTGATGCCATGGAGGGGCCGACTCCCGTATCGGCACTCATCCACGCTGCCACGATGGTCAATGCCGGACTGTACCTCGTCGCCAGGATGGTCCCATTCGTGGACGTCGGGCACCATGGCGTCGCCGGGCTGGACGAACTGGCTCTGATAGTGGCCTACGTGGGCGGGATTACTGCATTCATGGCAGCGGCAATCGCCTTCGTCCAGAACGACATCAAGAAGGTCCTGGCATACTCCACCATGAGCCAACTGGCATACATCTTCACCGGCCTCGGCGTATCCCTCTGGTTCTACAACCACGGCAAGACGGATGCCGCGACCCTCGTCTTCGGCGGCTCCATGTTCCACCTCTTCAACCACGCAATGGCCAAGGGCATGCTCTTCATGGCCAGCGGCTCGGTCATCCACGAGGTCCATCACGCCCACGACCACATGCACGAGGGGGGTGATCACGACCACCACGACTTCGATCCCCAGGACATGCGCAACATGGGAGGGCTGGCATCCAAGATGCCTGTCACCTCGGCCGCCATGATGATCGGCTCGATGTCGATAATCGGCATCCCGCTGATAGGTGGGTTCTGGTCTAAGGAGGCTATCGTGGCAAAGACGTGGAAGGCCTCGCTGGACTACGAGCCACTGATGTTCGGACCAGCCGTACTGGTCCTCCTCACAGCGGGAATGACGGGCTTCTACATGTCCAGGATGTGGTTCATGACCTTCGCGGGGGAGCCCAAGCACGAGGTGGTCGATCACGTGCACGAGTCAACTCCTTGGATCAAGGAGCCCCTAGTGATACTCTCGATAATCAGTGCCCTGGGTGGCTTCGGCCTGTCTGTCTTCGGAATCGTGAAGTGGCTTGCAAAGCCATACAGCTACGACTTGGGAATCAACAAGGACTCGTTCCTCGACCAGGTGGTTTACGAGTTGGAGCACGCCTTCCTGCCGGAGGACCCGAACCTCAGGATAGTTGGGTGGACCACGATATTCCTCTCATTGGTGATAGGGCCGATCTTCGCCGCTAGGGTCCACGGCGGCTCGCTGCGGGAGGGGCAGTCCTCGGGTCCGCTTGTCTCGTGGCTGGTCTGGCTCTCAGGGAAGTTCGGCTCCCAGGACGTGTCTGACATGTCCAAGTCCAGCCTGGCCGAGGCCCTCCAGAACCGACTCTACTTCGACCACTACTACGAGCTGGCCCTATCGAAGACGGTCCTGCCCTTCTCCGCCTTCGCCGCCTGGTTCGACAGGACGGTGATCGACGGCATCATCAAGAAGGTAGAGTCCAACTCAGTCCTCGGATCGGTGCAGATTCGCAGGGTCACCACAGGGAGGGCAAGCGACTACATCCTGATGGTGGCAGTGGGGGCACTATCGATATTCGCTCTTGCATTGGGGGTTAGCGGATGATACTGAGCATCCTCTCACTCTTGCCGATAGCGGTCGGACTCTTGCTGATGGCACTGCCTCACATTCTTCCAGAAGGACTCTCCTCGCAGGTCTCCTCGATAACTAGGAACATCTGCATGGGGGTCGCGCTGGCTCTGCTGGCGATCTCCACGTGGGCGGCGGCGACATCCCTCAGCGACATCGATTGGATGAACATAGACTTCGGAGGCTACGAGCTCGAGAACACCCCGTTCGAGATAATCCCGCAGATAGGTGTCTCATGGCACGTCGGCGCGGATGCCCTCTCGCTGCCGATGATATGGCTCACGGCCCTGGTGGTCCCCCTCTCCATGCTCGTCGAGTGGGACGCCAAGAAGGGGCATTACTTCCACCCGCTCCTCCTTGTAATGGAAGGCGCCATGATAGGCGTGTTCGTCGCTCTCGACCTTTTCGTATTCTACGTGTTCTGGGAGATGACCCTGATTCCCATGTTCTTCCTCATCCTGGTATGGGGAGGGGAGGACAGGCGCTATGCTGCGATGAAGTTCTTCATCTACACTTTCACAGCCAGCGTCGTCATGCTAATCGGAATCCTGGTGATGTACTTCAACACTGGAGCATCGATCTCGGATAGGTCGTTCGACATGATCGCCATGCTCGATAGCGGAGGGCAGATGAGCGAGGGGCTCCGTCACCTGGTCTGGTTCCTCCTCCTCATAGGGTTCGCCACCAAGATGCCAAGCGTCCCGGTCCACACATGGCTACCGGACGCTCACGTGCAGGCACCCACAGCAGGCTCGATGATACTCGCAGGTGTGATGCTGAAGATGGGAGCCTACGGCTTCCTCAGGGTCGCAGTAACCGCATTCCCAGCATCCACCGTCGTATTCACACCCCTATTGGTATTCCTCGGCATGGCCAGCCTGGCATACGGTGCATGGGTCTGCATGGGGCAGTCGAACCTCAAGCGCATGGTGGCATACTCATCGGTTTCCCACATGGGGCTGATCTTCCTGGGGATAGCGACGATGCAGCCACTGGGAATCGCGGGCGCCCTATTCATGATGTTCGCCCATGGGATCATCAGCCCCCTGCTGTTCGCCGTCGCTGGTTCATTCAAGCACCACTACCACACACTAGAGATCGGCTCGATGCGAGGCATAGCCCACCACAGCCCGTGGCTGGCAGGCCACATGATGCTCGGATGGATGGCCAGCCTCGGACTTCCCATGATGGCAGGCTTCGTCGCCGAGGTCGCAGTGCTGATCGCCTTCTGGATGACATTCGGCTGGCTCGTCCTCATTCCAGCCCTGACCCTAGTGATCACCGCAGTCTACTACCTGACCTCAATGCAGAGGACGATATTCGAGTCCAACGACCCTCACCAGGGAATCCTCCCGGACACGCTTCACCACGAGCCTAGGGACATCACCTGGCATGAGAACGCCGGCATGGCCATACTGGGAGCGCTGACAATCCTCTTCGGCATCCTGCCGTTCTTCTTCTGGGACATGATGTCATACTGGAGCACCGAGGTCATGGTCCAACTGCTGTCCGAGGCGATGCAGTCCGAGGGGGTCAGGCCATGAGCTCGGAGCTAGATGGGATGGACCTCCAGCTCCTCCTGCCCGAACTGATCCTGACCCTGGGTCTGGCTGCCATCATCATAATCCCGAACCTAGGTGACGCGAAGTTCAGGGTCCCCCTCACGAGCTTCAGGATCCCCGTTATGATTGGGGGGACCAGGTTCCCCGCAACCAGGGACCCCCGTCTACCCAACTGGATGACGCTGGCCACTCTCTCGGCAGCCCTCCTCGCCTCCACGATGGCCTTGCTGGACCCACCAACGTCCGGACAGGTCGGTAGCTCCCTCGAGGTCGACCAGTTCAGCTCCCTGCTCACGAACCTATTCATCTGCGTGCTCATTCTGTGCGCGGTATCCGCGACTCAGAGGCTCCCCTCCGACCCCGACGCGCCCGCCCCATCCGACGGTGACGACGAGGAGACCGAGACCAGCAAGACATCAGCCCTCTACGACAACCGCAGGCAGGCCGACTTCCACATCCTCCTACTAACACTCGGCCTCGGCATGTCGCTGATGGCCAAGTCCACCCACCTGTTCATGCTCTTCGTGTGCCTGGAGCTGGCATCACTCTCGTCCTACGTCCTAGTTGGCTTCCACAAGGAGTCCAAGGAAGGAGGGGAGGCGGGCACGAAGTACTTCATCGTGGGTTCGGTGGCATCCGCTGTCGGGATCTACGGCATGTCCCTGCTCTACCTATGGAACGGGGACCTCAGCGTCGCCGGCCTGTCGCAGTCTTGGCAGTCCATGGAGACGCTGGACCCACTCGCTGCCGCTGGAGTGGGGATGATGCTGGTCGCCTTCGGATTCAAGGTCGGAGCAGCACCGTTCCACCTCGCGATCCCGGATGCGTACTCGGGCACTTCCTCCATGGTGGCGGGGGTCCTTGCCACCGCATCGAAGGCGATGGGCTTCGTAGCACTTTTCAGGCTCCTACTGACCATAGCGATGCCAGCTTCGGGTGAGGCGTTCTGGTATGTCACGCTAGCCGTTATATCCGTTATCACCATGACTTGGGGCAACCTAGCAGCCCTCTCCAGCGACAACCCAAAGCGGGTCTTCGCCTACTCCAGCGTCGCCCATGCGGGGTACATGCTGGCAGCGGTGTCCGCGATAGGGTCCGGAATCGCGGACCCCTCCACGCAGGAGCTAATCGTGATGGCCGTCATCTTCCACCTGTGCGTCCTGGTCCTGTTCAAGATGGGGCCGTTCATGGTGCTATCATCCATAGAGAGGGAAGGCTCCAGCCACAGGGTCTCGGGACTAAATGGCCTCGCTAGCAGGGACCCGCTCCTAGCGGCATCCATGTTCGTGTTCATGCTCTCCCTCGCAGGCGTGCCGCCATTCTCCGGTTTCCTCTCCAAGCTGCTGATGATCAACGGGATAGTGACCGTCTCCGCGGGAACTGGTGGTGGATCGACCATACTCTCGTGGGCCCTGAGCGTCAACCCCGTCTTCTGGCTGGCAGTGGCAGTGGTGCTCAACAGCGCCCTATCCATGTTCTACTACCTCAGGATGGGCATGGTGATGTTCTTCGAGCCCAACGAGGGGACGGACTCTTCCCCCTGCAGCCCAGCGGTCCGTGCGCTGATAGTTACCATGGCGCTCCTATCCCTGGCATTCGGCATCGGACCCCCTAGCGAATGGCTGCTTGGACTCGCAGAGGACGCTGCAGCAGCACTCCTGTCGTGATAGCAGGCTCAACTTCACATAGGTGCCCCATGACCGAGGGCACGATGGCCCGTAGGGAGGAGTCGGTGGACACTGAGCTGCTAGCGCAGATGGAATCCGGCGGAGACAGGATACGCGTACCCCTGCCGAATCGAAAGGTGAACGAGATGTTCGCCATCGCAGACAACATACTAGGGGGGCGCAGGGTCCGCTCCATCTGCGAGGACGGCGAGTCCCGGCTCGCTAGGATCCCTGGCAAGATGCGACGCCGCCAATGGGTCAGGGAGGGCGACCTCATCGTAATCCAGCCATGGGAGTTCCAGGACGAGAAGGCCAACGTATGCATGCGCTACACCAAGACACAGTCCCTCTACCTTTCAAGGAAAGGAGTCCTGCCGGAGATAGTCGACCTCTTCGGGATGGCCACGGACGAGTCGCAGGAACCAGAGGAGCCAGAGGACCCGCAGGAAGTCGAGGAAGCAGGAGAATCTGAAACCGAGGAGAAGACCGAAGTCGAGGAGACCGAGGCGCCACCAGAGCCAACAACAGTGGACGATGACGATATCGACTCATTCTTCGGGTGAGAAAATGCCCTCGGACGAGGATTGGGAGGATCTAGACCCGGACAAGATGATGCGGTCCGAGAGGAAGCACGAGTGGATCTCGGAGCCCAAGTACAAGCGGATGTTCGACGACATAGAGGACGCCCTGCAGGGAGTCATGGGCAGGGGGAGGTACGAATGGGTGGACAGACGGGTCTTCGACCAGGTCTTCGACCGCTCCACGCTCCTAGCCCTGCACAAGCTAATGGAGCAGGGCGAGATAGAGACGATCGACTACCCCATCGCGAGGGGGAAGGAGGCCCACGTCTTCCGCGCGACCTCCTCGAGCGGCCCCATGGCGGTGAAGATCTTCCACACGACCAACGCCGTCTTCAAGGGCCTGGCCAAGTACATCGACGGGGACCCTCGCTTCTCCGGCCTGTCCAGGCGTCACAGGGAGCTGGTCAACATCTGGGTGCGAAAGGAGTTCAGGAACCTGAAGAGGATGAGGAAGAGCGGCCTGAGGGTCCCAGAGCCCCTCTTCAACCTCAAGAACGTCCTCGTAATGGAGTTCATCGGCGACGATGAGGCGCCGAGCCCCCGCCTGAAGGACATCGATGTGGACAACGCATCCGAGGTGTTCGAGGACCTTCTCGAGATCGTCGCCGTGATCTGGCAGACATGCGACCTCGTGCATGCCGACTTCAGCGAGTACAACATCCTGTGGAAGGAGGGTTTGCCGTGGGTCATCGACGCTGGGCAAGCCGTGACCACCAGGCATCCCAGCGCAAAGGAATTTCTGGTCAGAGACGTAACTAGGCTGACGGAATGGGCTGGTCGGAAGGGTCACGACGCCCAGGTGGCAGAGAGCCTGGTGCGGGTTCTGGACGGACCCGTGCCGGACCTGTCCGACCCGACTAGCGTGGATTAAAGCGGCAGTTACCGTCGCAGAACCAACATGGAGCACCTCAGCAGGGTACCAAAGGACAGGATAGCGGTGCTCATCGGCAAGTCCGGGAAGACCCGGGCGATGATCGAGAAGGCCTGCGACGGGAGCCTGAGCATTGACTCCCAGACGGGTGACGTATCCATATCCTGGTCCGGGGATCCAGACCCGATCAGGAGGATGAAGGTCCCAGACGTGATTTCAGCCATAGGCCGTGGATTCTCCCCTGAGAGGGCAGTCCAACTCCTCGACGACGACGTCTTCCTGAGGATGTACGACATCAGGGAGTGGGTGGGACGCCAGCCGAACCAGACTCGCAGGATGAGGAGCCGCCTCATCGGCACCAATGGGAGGATCAGGACCCTGATAGAGGAGATGTCCGGTTGCGAGATAGCTGTCTACGGCTCGACAGTGGCCGTGCTGGGAGGGAACGACGCGCTCTCCCTCGCCGCGCCAGCCATAGAGGGGATACTGGGAGGCTCCGAGCACAGCACGGTCCTTTTCGGCCTAGAGCAGGACAAGAGGAGGCAGAGGCTCCGATCGAAGAACCTCGAGACCTTCAGGGACAAGAGCTCGATCGCCCCAGACTCGTTCGAGTCAATGGTCCCGGGGTTCTCCGAGGCGCGTAAGAGGATGTCTGAAGAGAAGCCACTGGAACTCGAGGAAGACGAGAGCGTCACCTTCGGAGAGGAGTAATCACCGTCACGCATAAGGGAGAATGGCCATTCGTAGGTCCGTGAACAACCCGCTCGACGAGCCTCACCCATACGAGACATGGGCAATCAACGCGCTCCTAGCGGTTTTCCTGCTGATATTCCTCGGCCTAGGCCTAGAGTGGGCGGGAATCGAGAACTTCCTGTCGGACTCCCTGAATCAGTACTTCATCGACCCGATCAGGGGCGAGTCGACCGGTGATTCGGGTTACAACAACGTCAACACCCTCACCTACGCCATCGTTCTGGGGCTGTTCGTAGTCGCCCTCTCCGCATGGCTTAGGGGACTCGGGATAGATCCGACCGACACCTCCGTACTCGCCCTCCTCCCCTTCATCACATGGGCGGTGTTCGGCGAGGTAGCCGAGGATGCTGAGATGTTCGGGGCCGCCCTGGCTCCGTACTTCGTCAGCCCGGGCATACACTTCCAGGCCGCCTTCTGGGTGGTGCTCGCCGGCGCAGCGGGAATCTCCCTCGATCGCGCAGAGAGGGAGGGAATCTCCAAGAAGAACGATCTCGAGACACTAGCGGCAGGCCTGATACTGATGCAGTTCATCGTTTACGCCTCCTCGATCGCTGGAAAGTCCGGTGACCTTAGCCTCTGGCCGATGCTGCTCGGTGCCATTGCCGCTATCGCGTTCGCATTCTGGTCCCGCCAGTTTTCGGATCTCTTCTCCAACGTCCAGCGGATGGTGTACCTCACCGGTGTAGGCGGGTCGCTGATATTCTTCGGGGCTCTAGCCGCGTTCGCGATCGAAAACCCTCCTGCCGAGGATAGGATATGGCCGCTATTCGTCGTGATAGGGGTCCCAGCAGCGGTATGCTACTGGATGTACGCCCAAGGCAGGGACGCCGTGGCAGAGCTATCCAACCAGGGCCTCGTGGCAGGAATACTGCCACCTGGGATGACGGACGACGAGTACAGGAAGGCCTCATCGGAAGACTTCCCTGAGAAGGGAATAATCGAGCCACTCAGGTCACGGGCGATAATGGCACAACCCCTCGTCTTCCTCGCCGTCGCCGGTCAGATCCTGGATGGCCTGGCAACATGGATCGGCATCGACGGCTTCCCGGGCCTGGGTGAGAAGCACGTCGCCTCCCAGGGAGTAATCGATGCCGGACTGTGGGTCAACGAGAAGCTGGGGATCGAGCATGGCATGCTGGACGAGGGCGTCTGGCTATTCGCACTGGTCAAAGTGGGCCTCGCCGGACTGATCTACTACGTTTTCTACAGCCTGAACTTCGAGAGGAGGGAGCAGCACCTCAGGCTGCTCATCGGAGTGGCGATGCTGGTAGTGGGAATGGCCCCCGGGCTTAGGGACGTCGGCAGGCTCACTCTGGGCGTCTAACTCGTGAAATCACGACTCACGGCCCATTCAATTGAAGACTCCCCTGCACTCTGGCAGAGCGAGCGACATGGAGAGGTTGCCAAACGGGGTCGATTCGAGTGGCGAGGACTTCGCCCAGCGTAGCCAGCGGAACTCATCCCTAGCCGAGGTTCTGAAGTCCAAGCTGGACGAAGTGAGGAGGTCCGGGGACGAACCCCACTTCCAGAGGCACAGGGACCGTGGGAAGAGCCTGCCGAGGGAGAGGATAGCAGAGGTCTGCGACCCGGGCTCCCCCTTCCTAGAGACATCTGCCCTAGCTGCAGACGGGCTCTACGACGGGAGGGCGAGGTCAGCGGGGATTGTCACAGGGATCGGACTCGTCCATGGCAAGGAGTGCATGTTCGTAGCCAACGACGCCACCGTCAAGGGAGGCTCTTACTACCCAATGACCGTCAAGAAGCACATCAGGGCCCAGGAGATAGCCGAGGAGAACAACCTCCCCTGCATCTACCTGGTGGACTCAGGGGGGGCTTTCCTCCCGATGCAGGACGAGGTCTTCCCAGACAAGCTCCACTTCGGTAGGATTTTCAGGAACCAGGCGATACTCTCCAGCAAGGGAATCCCCCAGGTCGCTGCGGTACTCGGCTCGTGCACGGCTGGTGGTGCATACATCCCCGCCATGTCCGACGAATCGATCATCGTCAAGGGGAACGGGACGATTTTCCTCGCAGGGCCACCACTGGTCAAGGCAGCCACTGGGGAGGAGGTCTCCTCCCAGGACCTCGGCGGTGCCGAGGTTCACACCTCCAAGTCCGGAGTCGCCGACCACTACGCGGAGGATGAGGAGGACGCGCTACGGATGGTCCGGAACATAGTCGAGAACCTCAACGTCCCACCCAAGCACAGGCTGGACTCCAAGCCATCAGAGCCTCCGGCATACGACGTCGAGGACCTGATGGGAATAATCCCGGGAGACAACAGGACCCCATACGACGTCAGGGACGTGATATCCAGGATAGTCGATGGGTCGAAGTTCCACGAGTTCAAGCGCAGGTACGGAAACACGCTCGTCTGCGGGTTTGCCAGGATACACGGCTACCCCGTCGGGATAGTGGCCAACAACGGGATCCTGTTCTCCGAGTCATCCCTGAAGGGAGCTCACTTCGTAGAGCTCTGCGGCCAGAGGGGCGTCCCGTTGGTTTTCCTGCAGAACATCACCGGATTCATGGTCGGTCGCGAGGCGGAGTCGGGGGGGATAGCCAAGGATGGAGCCAAGCTGGTCACCGCAGTGTCCTGCGTACCGGTTCCCAAGTTCACAGTCATCATCGGGGGCTCGCACGGGGCCGGGAACTACGGCATGTGCGGAAGGGCCTACGATCCACGCTTCCTGTTCATGTGGCCCAATGCCAGGATCAGCGTAATGGGGGGGGAGCAGGCAGCCAGCGTGCTGTCAACCGTGGGCAATGAGGACCCGGACGAGATCCGTGCCAAGTACGAGCGCGAGAGCAGCCCATACTACTCCACCGGAAGGCTCTGGGACGATGGGGTGATCGACCCCAGGGACACCAGGGACGTTCTGGGGCTATCTATTTCCGCCAGCCTCAACGCCCCGATGCCGGAGACTCGCTACGGCGTGTTCAGGATGTGATACTTTGACTTCAGACCCACTCCCAGAAACCGAGCTCTGCAGGCTCGAACTGGATGGCTCCGTAGCCAACCTGACCATGGATAGGACGGACGTGTTCAACGCACTGAACGAGCAGATAATCTCAGAGATGGCCGAGGTACTCGAATGGACGGCAGAGAGGTCCGTGGGAAGAACCGGAGAGCTGAGCTCCGCAGACGGAACCCCGAACCTACGCGCCCTGGTAATCAGGTCGGAGGGCAAGCACTTCTGCGCCGGGGCCGACATCAACATGATGCGAGACGGCGGAGGGAAGACGCCAGAGGAGAACCGAGAGGACTCCGAGAGGCTGGACAGGCTTTTCCACGGCCTCTGGTCGCACCCATGCTTCACTATCGCATGCGTCCAGGGAGTCGCTCTGGGAGGGGGGGCCGGCCTAGTAGCATGCTCGGACCACGTCATCGCGGAACCCAAGACTAGAATCGCCCTCTCCGAGGCCAAACTCGGGATCTCTGCCGCCGTTATAGGCCCCTACGTGCATCGCCGACTAGGGAGCGCTGGGTTCCGGAGGCTGGCCATGCTGGCTTCCAGAATCGGCTCAGAGGAGGCCCTCAGGATAGGATTCGTCGACGAGGTCGCAGAAAGCCCGGATGACATGGAGGGATCGGTCTCCAGGGTGATATCAGAGGTGATGACCTCAGGGCCAATAGCCGTGACCTCAGCCAAGCGGATGGTCGCAGAGCTGGACCGCTGGGACGGGGACGACGAGTCACTGAGGTCATGGACGCTCGACCTAACCAGCAAGATGCGTGGCTCCCCCGAGGGCCAGGAGGGCCTCTCTGCGTTCCTGGACGGCAGGAAGCCAGCCTGGTCCCAAGAGGACCGGGAAGGCTGAACATGTCTATGGAGTGGATGTCGGATGCGCCCAGCCCCTTCTCCAAGGTCTTGGTAGCTAATCGTGGCGAGATTGCGGTACGGGTGCTGCAGGCAGCCAAGGAGGCCGGACTATCATGCGTTGCCGTCTTCTCAGACTCCGACTCCTCCTCCCTGCACGTCGAGATCGCCGACGAAGCAGTCCTGCTGGAGGGCGACACCCTCGAGATGACGTACCTCAATGGAGACTCGATTATCGAGGCCGCACGGTCAACGGGAGCGGACGCGATACACCCGGGATACGGTTTCCTCTCGGAGCGGGCGGACTTCGCTAGTGCCGTAGAGGCCGCGGGGATACGATGGATAGGCCCCTCAGCACACGCAATAGAGACGATGGGGGACAAGATCTCCGCCCGCTCGCTGATGATCGAGTCGGGGGTTCCTGTGATACCAGGCGAACAGATACCGGTCGAGGAGGGAGCCGACCACCTAGGGACCCTTGCCACCGCCGCGGCGAAGGTGGGCTACCCCCTGCTGATCAAGGCGAGTGCAGGTGGCGGTGGCAAGGGGATGAGGGCAGTGTCGGTCCCGAAGAACCTCAGGAGCGAGTTCGAGGCGGCAGCCAGGGAGGCCTCGGCCGCCTTCGGTGACGGGACCGTGTACATCGAGAGGCTCCTGAAGAGGGCCAGGCACGTAGAGATACAGGTCCTATGCGACTCCCACGGCGGTGCGATCCACCTGAACGAGAGGGACTGCTCCCTCCAGCGGAGGTACCAGAAGGTCATCGAGGAGGCACCCTCTCCGGCAGTCAATCCCGGCACCAGGGATGCCATGGGGCAAGCGGCAGTCACCGCTGCCCGCTCAGTCGGTTACGTGGGAGCGGGGACGGTTGAGTTTCTCCTCGCCAGCAACGGCGAGTTCTTCTTCCTCGAGATGAACACCAGGATACAGGTCGAGCACCCGGTCACCGAGATGACGACGGGGATAGACCTGGTCCAGAAGCAGTTCGAGGTGGCAGCGGGCCTGCCTCTCGGCATATCTCAGCAGGAGGTCACCCAGAACGGCCACTCGATAGAGGCCAGGGTGTACGCGGAGGACCCCAGCCGTGGCTTCCTCCCATCAGTTGGCGAGCTCGCCGTATGGAGGCCCCCATCGGGACCAGGGATCAGGGTCGACTCGGGGGTGCGCGAGGGTGACTCGGTCACGATAGAGTTCGACCCGATGCTGGCCAAGCTGATAGTCCACGCACCTGACCGGGGGTCAGCCATCAGGAGGCTGGACAACGCCCTCTCGTCCTTCGTCGTGCTCGGCGTCAGGACGAACATCGACTTCCTGAGGAACGCGCTGTCCCACGATGCCTTCCAGGGCGGTAGCATAGACACGGACTTCCTGGACTCCACCGATCCAAGCGAGCTCAGCGGCTCGGAACCAGACCATCACATGCTGGTGGCCGTGGCTGCCGCCGCCCAGAGGCTCGGGATCGACAGGCAGCAGGCCGCAGGCACTGAGGTCTCTGACGACCACACCGGCCACCAGGGGGACCCATTCAGGACCCTCGGGAGGACATTCCCCTGAGGTGATGCCATGGAGTGGAGCGTTCCAGACCATCAGGAGAGGTACAAGGCCTCGTTGCAGGATAGCGAGGGCTCGGTCTCCATCACCTCGCTAACGAGGGACGGCACCGAGGTCATCATCCCCGAGACATCGGTCGAGGCGGAGGGCAAGCCGAGCAGGGTCACTGTAAGGGTAGGCGGAGAGGCCAAGCTGGCCCACGTCACCAGGACGGGGGACACTTGGTGGATACACATGGACGGAAGGACACACGAGGTCCTGTTCCACGAGCAGGGCAGCAAGTCATCGGCCAACGAGGGCAGCCTCAAGGCCCCGATGCCGGGAACCGTCCTCCAGGTCATGGCGAAGGAGGGCCAGAGGGTCCGCGAGGGGCAGCACCTGATGACCCTGGAGGCGATGAAGATGGAGCACAAGATACTCGCTCCCAAGCCAGGGGAGATAACCAGGGTCCACTTCTCCGAGGGAGACCGGGTAGACATGGGGTCCTCTCTTGTGGAGATAGGTGACTGAACCCAGAAAACAAGGTAGCTTGCAATAATTTGGTGTTAATTTTGAATTTTCCCAAGATTCTCACCCTTAGTGGGTTCGCTCTTATTGGTTTGGCGATTATTGATTTGTTTATGGCTGTTTTATGCGGATTAGGTGGTTCTGGGAGATGTGATGGTGATAGTGCCACATATGTGATATTCGGTTTTTCAGGGGTGCTCGCAATTGCCATCTCACAATTCCTTAACAAGGAAAAAACCACCTCTCTCGCAAATTTATGGCTTCTTTTCTGGATTCTGGTCGTGGCGGGTATATTCGCCATAGATGGTTGAACCGAATCAATGGGTTAATCTCTTAGAGTTCCAGTTAGAAGAGAGTATATGCACCATAACAAGGCAAGCGAGAATTACGTCTTCCATGTCCTTAGCATCGGAAGATCAGACTTCTGCATTGGGTGTCTGGCAAATGCCATTTTCCTCTCCGTCTTTCTGCCTGTTTACATCTTGACCATGGCAAGCGAGATTGGCTTCTTGTTGACTAGTTTCATTTTCGGATATGTGATTTTGCAGGCATGCCTTTTTGCAGCGTCAATCCTCACCGGTCGCAATTTTGGGCCTGTTTTTTCCGGGATAGCTACCACAATCTACGTATTTGCAGCGCATTGCATCGTCGTATTTGCGCCGATGAAGCTCGAGATTTCTGCACAAATTCTCATCTCTCTAATTCTCATTTCCAGTTTGCCACAATTCGCGCTATACCTTTGGAAGATAATCAGATCAGACGAGTTCAGATTCCCAATACCTAAGCTACTAATCAGGGTGTCATTTGTTCATGGGTACCTCTTTGCATTGCTACTTTCCCGACATGAACCGATAATGGGGATCATGGTGATTGTAGCCTCAGCGGTGCTGTTCGTGGCAATGCGAACCCGGAGTTCTCAGAAAGTCGCCAAGGTTTCCGAAATATGCGTAAATCCAAATTTAAGAAATTTCAAGATTGACGACGCCCTCTCTTTGAAGCCTGGAAAAACGAGGAAACTTGAGGCTGTGATGGCAGTATCGATGGCAAAGTCTGGGAATAGGAGTCTGTGTGAACAATTGTGTATTCTTGATACATGTTGTATGTGCATCTCCTGCTGTTCCAGTATGGGATAACTGAATCACACGCTAGGTCTCCTAATTAATCTCGGCATCAGTTTCTTCGCCCTCATCGCCAATTTTATTTGTGGTTCTTCCCATGGGGTACTCATGACTCCCCCTAGCAAGGCAACCTTCTCTGTTCGTGTCAATGGAAAACTGGCAGAGGAAATCGGAACTTCGAGGCTTAGTGTCGAAGTAACAGAGCCGACGACCATTCAGGATATCTTGGACGAGATTAGTTCCAGGTACCCCGGATCCTCAGGGACGATACTCGAGGCGATACCTTTCTCCTCGGGAAACCACAGAGGTGCCAATGAGGAAATTAGTCCGGGTCAGGAGATTACTCTTCTGATGCCTGCTGCAGGTGGATGACTCAGGAGATGATGAAATGACAGAAGAAACAAAAGGAAGAGAAACAGTATACGTGAACGAGTTCACTGACGGAGTCCTGGACCCGGAAAAGCCAATGCTTGGACCGGTCAAGGATGGTGGACACATCATAGCAAACACCGCCCCGGGCTGTTGGGGCCCAATGATAACCCCAGAGCTCCGTGGGGGTCACGAGGTCACCATACCGGTAGCCGTCGAAGGCGCAGAGGTCGGCGATGCGATAGCAATCAGGATCAAGGAGATCTCCGTGACATCGATAGCCACTTCCTCTGGGAATGACTACTGGGTCGACGGCCTGTATATGGGTGACCCGTACGTAGCCAAGTACGATCCGGACAACGAGGAGTTGAACCCAGAGAGCTATGTCGAGGGGATAGGAGAGGACGCAGTCAAATTCAAGTCCACCGGGAAGCCAGCGAGCCCATTCAAGTTCACTAACGGATACACAATCGCATTCGACAACAACAGAAGCCTTGGAGTGACTCTTGACAAGAGTGCAGCAGAGAAGATCGCGCATGACGCAAAACACTACGCAGCGATGCCTCAGAACGCTATCCAGCATTCCATCCTTACATTCTGCCCCCATCATCTTGTGGGCATTGTGGCGAGGCTTAGGCCATTCATGGGCCAGCTAGGGACCTGCCCTTCAATCGCCATGCCGGACTCTCACAATGCAGGAGACTTCGGGACATTCCTAGTTGGTGCCCCGCATCCGCAGGCTATCACCGCCGAGGACCTCAAGCATCGTACTGATGGTCACATGGACATCGATGCTGTTAGGGCAGGATCAATACTAATCTGTCCGGTAAAGGTCCCAGGAGGAGGGATATACATGGGCGACATGCATGCAATGCAGGGAGACGGTGAAATTGCAGGTCATACGACCGATGTTTCGGGAACGGTGACATTACAGGTTCACGTTCTGAAGGGCCTGGATATCGATGGACCGATCATATTCCCAGTAGAGGAGGACCTCCCGTACCTCGCCAAGCCGATCTCCGACGAGGAGCGGTCTCTGGCAGAGGAGGTCGCCAGCGGTTGGGGAATGTCTGGTGTAGAGGACTCGGTCCCAATTTCGATAGTCGGTTCCGGTCCTGATCTCAATGCTGCGACGGAAAATGGACTAGAGAGGGCCGCAGAACTACTTGGAGCGCCTGTACCAGAGATCAGGAATAGAGCCACTATCACCGGTTCGATTGAGATTGGAAGGCATCCTGGAGTCGTGCAAGTCACCTTCTTAGCACCTTCTGCTAAGCTTGACGAGCTGGGTCTTCTAGGCCTCGCGAACGATCAGTACTGATCACCGCTGACTAGCCCGCTGGTCAGAGGGTAG
>CETM01067148.1_pt1 | contig 20571 bp, 17 predicted proteins | sample 361451 | NCBI WGS metagenome assembly CETM01 (sample SAMEA2622690, study PRJEB7988) | marine metagenome | isolation source: saline water (ENVO:00002010), including
GATGCAGGCGTAGATATCGATGCAGGTAATCAACTTGTTGAACGCATAAAATCTGTTACCAAGAAAACCCATAGACCTGAAGTGAAAGGCAATTTGGGTGGATTTGGTGCACTTTGCGAACTGCCTACCAAATATAAAAAGCCGCTACTTGTTTCAGGTACGGATGGCGTGGGTACAAAACTAAGAGTAGCTATGGATGCTAACCGTCACGACGGTGTGGGCATCGATTTAGTCGCAATGTGTGTAAACGACCTTATTGTACAAGGCGCAGAGCCCCTATTCTTCTTAGACTACTATGCAACAGGAAAACTTGATGTTGATGTTGCTGCTTCAGTGGTTACTGGTATTGGCGCAGGCTGCGAACAAGCGGGCTGTGCACTGATTGGTGGTGAAACTGCTGAAATGCCGGGCATGTACCACGACGGCGACTACGACATTGCCGGTTTTTGTGTAGGTGTCGTTGAAGCTGACAACGTCATTGACGGTACTAACGTTAAGCCTGGTCAGAAACTTATCGCTCTTGGCTCATCTGGCCCGCACTCTAATGGCTATTCATTAGTAAGAAAAATTATCGAAGTGAGTGGTGCTGATGTAAACGCAGAGCTTAACGGTAAGCCTATCATCGACCAGTTGTTAGAGCCTACACGTATTTACGTGAAGTCAGTACTAGCGCTGTTAGAAGAAGTGCAAGTGAGCGCTATTTCTCATATCACCGGCGGCGGTTTCTGGGAAAATATTCCACGAGTTCTACCTGAGGATGCAAAAGTAGTCATTGACGAAAAATCATGGGAATGGCCAGCGGTCTTCTCTTGGCTACAAGAAAACGGCAACGTTACCCGCCATGAAATGTACCGCACCTTTAACTGTGGTGTTGGCTTAGTTATCGTAGTTGATGATGCCGATACAGAACAAGCGGTAAACATTCTAAAACAACACGGTGAAAATGCGTGGGTAATTGGCGATATCGCGTCTAAAGATGGCGAAGAACAAGTAGAGATCAACGCGTGAGTACTCGTGTAACTAAACTTTGCGTACTTATTTCCGGGAACGGTAGTAATTTGCAGGCTATTATCGACGCAGTACAAGCAGGCCGTCTTAACGCGCAAATTACTGGCGTTATTAGCAACCGGCCAAATGCTTATGGCCTTGAACGAGCGAGAGAAGCAGGTATAGAAGCCGTTTGTTTGGATCATATGGAATATGATGATCGCGCTTCCTATGATGAAGCACTAAAATCGCAAATTAATGCGTTCGGTGCCGACTGCGTAGTGCTTGCGGGCTTTATGCGTATTTTAACGCCTGAGTTTGTTGATAGTTTTACTGGAAAATTAGTGAACATTCATCCCTCTTTGTTGCCAAAGTACAAAGGTTTGAATACGCACCAACGGGCTATTGACAACGGTGACAAAGAGCACGGTGTAAGTGTGCACTTTGTTACGCCAGAGCTCGACGGCGGCCCCGTTATTATTCAAAGTCGTGTACCTGTATTTGAAGAGGATACTCCAAGCGACTTGGCCGAGCGTGTTCAAGAACAGGAACGTCGCATCTACCCTCTTGTGCTTTCTTGGTTTAGCGCAAGTCGGCTTTCAATGCGAAACAATAAGGCAGTTTTAGATGAGCAAGAACTTCCAGAATCTGGTTATGCAAACGACTAAGCCTTTCGCGGTAGGCGCACTGTTAGCGATTTCGCTTTCATGTGAAGCGCAAGCTGACACTAGCGCGCAACTTCCCCTTCAGCCTTACAAGGCCACGTACACCGCCTATAAATGGGGTGATGATGTAGGTGAAGCGAACATAGAGCTTACTGAATTGGGCAACCAACAGTACTCGATGATTTACACCTCTAAGGTTTCTAAGTTCTTTTTGTCCGACGAACGTAGTGAGCATTCTATCTTCTTTGTGGATGACAACACGGTAGTACCTTCTGAGTACTACTATAACCGATCGGGTACGGGCCCAGATAAAGAACTTAAAGTCACGTTCAGTCAACAGGGCGAAGGTAAAATCTCCGTAGATAATGGGGATACCTTTAAATGGAACGGTGAATTTGACAATCAAATTTATCGCATTGACCTTGCTAAGCAATTAGCAAAAGGCGAGACCTCTTTGGACTATGACTTCGTTAATTACCGTGGTCAACTTAGACACTACGGCGTACAAGTTATCGATGAAGAAGTGCTTTCTCTGCCTTACGGTAAAATTGAAGCTGTAAAAGTAAAACTCATACGGGACTCGAAAAAACGAGAAACCTTCGCGTGGTTTGCCCCTTCATTGAACTACACATTAGTTCGGCTACAGCAGTTTAAAGAAGGCGATGAGCAAGGCGACATTAAGCTCAAATCTTTTCAAATGCAGTAGTTTTTTAACGCTTTGTTAAATTCCTCAAAAAAGCACGCTAATGGCGTGCTTTTTTTATCGCTATTCCCCCCACAATGTTGCTGCTTGCCTACAGGGCGGTACGCGCTAAATAATCGCGTTTTTCAGCGAGTTAATTTACGTGGTAAATGCTTTCAATAAGTAACGTCTATACTTATAGGTATTGCTGTGTATCGCTCTATTATTTATTACGTTGTTAATAGATTATTCATGTAAAAATCTTGATCTTTGCCCTATTAAATAATACGTTTACAGCATGCTGGTCTGACCTCGATCTAAACGTGCTTTTTGTTAAGCAAAAACAGTATCGAGAAACAGATAAGTGTAACGTTTAACGCCTTTCAGGAGTGAAGTATGGCAGATTTTATATGGTTTTTACTGGTGGTACTGACACTAGCGGTTGCTAGCTATCAGCGCACCAGCTTGGTAACAGCAGTTGCCATGGGCGCAGGTGTAATGATTTTGGGCACCTTATTTGGTGACATTGGCCTGCTAGGTTGGGTGGTGTTTCTTGCCTTAACGCTTCCTTTCACCCTTGCCAATATCAGACAACAGTACATTTCTAAAAAGCTGTTAGCCTTTTATCGCAAAGTTATGCCAGAAATGTCTAGCACCGAACAAGAAGCAATCGACGCTGGTACCGTATGGTGGGATGGCGATATCTTTAGTGGTAAACCTGACTGGGATAAGCTTCACCGCATTCCAAAAGGTCGCCTTACTGCAGAAGAGCAAGCATTCTTAGACGGCCCATGTGACAAAGTGTGCTCAATGGTTGATGAATGGCAGATTAACCATAAAGATGCGGACCTTCCTCCTGAAATTTGGCAGTTTTTAAAAGAGCATAAGTTCTTTGCTATGATCATCAAGAAAGAATATGGTGGTTTAGCGTTTTCTGCGTATGCACAATCACGTGTTCTACAGAAGCTTGCTGGCGTAAGTGCTGTTTTATCAAGCACCGTTGGTGTACCTAACTCATTGGGCCCGGGCGAGCTGCTTCAACATTATGGAACAAAAGAGCAACAAGACCACTACTTACCTCGCCTTGCTGCGGGTGAAGAAATTCCGTGTTTTGCACTAACAGGCCCTGAAGCGGGTTCTGACGCAGGTGCGATCCCGGATGTAGGCGTGGTATGTAAAGGCGAATGGAACGGTGAAGAAGTGTTAGGCATGCGCCTAACGTTTAATAAGCGCTACATTACGCTTGCGCCTGTGGCTACGGTTATTGGTCTTGCCTTTAAACTACAAGATCCTGAGGGCCTTCTTGGCGATAATAAAGAGCCAGGTATCACCTGCGCACTTATTCCTCGCGATACCAAAGGCTTGGAAATTGGGCGTCGTCACTTCCCCCTTAATACGCCATTTCAAAACGGGCCAATTAAAGGCGAAGATATCTTCGTACCTATCGACTACATCATTGGTGGCCCGCAAATGGCAGGTCGCGGCTGGCGTATGCTTGTTGAATGCTTGTCTGTAGGTCGCTGTATTACGCTTCCTTCATCAGCTGCTGGTGGTGCAAAATCAGTATCACTTGCCACCGGTGCATACGCACGTATTCGTCGCCAATTCCGTATGCCTGTTGGGCACATGGAGGGGGTTGAAGAAATGCTGGCGCGCATTGGCGGTAATGCATACTTAATGGACGGAGTCACGCGTTTCTCAACGGTTGGTGTAGACCTTGGCGAGAAGCCGTCGGTTATCTCTGCAATTTGTAAGTACCACCTTACCGAAAAAATGCGTCAGGTCATTAACGACTCAATGGACGTTCACGGCGGTAAAGGCGTAATGCTTGGGCCAAATAATTACTTGGGCCGCGGCTACCAGGGCGTGCCAGTGTCCATTACGGTAGAAGGTGCAAACATTCTAACCCGTAATATGATGATATTTGGTCAAGGTGCTATGCGCTGTCACCCTTATGTACTTAAAGAAATTGAAGCTGCTTCAATTGAAGATAAGAAAGAAGCACTACAAGCGTTTGATAAAGCGGTATTTGGTCACATCGGCTTTGCTGTAGCTAACACGGTTCGCAGTATTTGGTTCTCGTTAACCAATGGCGCGTTTAGCAGTGCACCGTTTACTGATGAAACAGCCCGCTATTACAAACTTCTTCAAGGGTATAGCGCAAACCTAGCGTTACTTACCGATGTGTCTATGGGTGTACTGGGTGGTGATCTTAAACGCCGCGAGCGTCTATCTGCGCGTTTAGGCGACATTTTAAGTGGCCTATACATGGGCAGCACAACGCTTAAACGCTTTGACGAAGAAGGTCGTTTGAAAGAAGATTTACCGCTTCTACATTGGGCAATGCAAACCACGTTGCACGATATTGAAACGGCTATTGATGACTTCTTAGCGAACTTCCCCAACCGTGCTATTGCTGCAGCGCTTCGCGTTATGGTAATACCGTTTGGCCGTCGTATTGGCAAGCCCTCGGATAAGACAGAGCATGCCATTGCTAAAATGCTTCAAACGCCATCCACTGCACGTAGCCGCTTAGGGTATGGCCAGTACCTAACGCGCGAAGAAGGCAGCCTATTTGGCGACCTTGAACAAACACTTGACGATGTATTAGCGAGCGAGCCTATCTTCGAACGCATTTGTAAGCATAAGAAAGCTAAACTTCCATTTACCCGTTTAGATATTCTTGCTGACGAAGCGCTTGGCGAAGAGGTGATTAACGAAGAGGAAGCAAATCTACTTCGCAAGACTGAAGCCGGCAGACTTCGTACTATCAACGTTGATGACTTTGACCACGAAGAACTGGTCGCTAAAGTTAACTCTACCAGCGCCGCGAAAAAGCGAGGTGGTAAAGCTGCTTAGTTTAACGTTTAAACGTAAAGGCCGCGCTCGCGGCCTTTTTCATTACACACTTCCCCTCGCCTGCATATTTGCCCCCCTTAGTTTTGCTGATGGGTCCCCTTGCGGTAATAGCGAACAAGCACAAGCGCTTTCATTGCTCATCGCTAAGGACACGAAACAGCAACGAAAAGTGTTAACGTGCAACCCTACGCTTGTAGAACTTGCTGAAGAAAAAGCTAAAGACATGGCACAGAGAGGGCTGGTATCACATTTTCTAGGTGGAAGCCCTAATACACGTATCCGCAATGCTGGATTAACGTTGCCTGAGTATTATGGCGACGCTATGAGTAATCAAGTAGAGGCCTTAGCCGGCGGCTACAAAACGGCAGACGACGTATGGTATGCACTTAAAACCTCTACATCGCATCGTCAGCATTTATTGGGAGAGCTCCCCTTCTATCAAGAACAAGATCAGATAGGCATTGCTTTCTTTAAAGACTATTCGACGCCTCATGTAGAATATTGGGCCATATACTTAACCAAATTGGCTGATACACAGCGTTTGCCAGAGGCCGAAACGAAAAGACCGTCTACTTTATTACTGTCAAAGCGAAAGAAGAAGTTTGAGCAGGTGCCCGACAAAGGACTGGGCATTGTTACCGAAAGTGGTGAGGTTATTTTACAAACGAAAAAACCGGATGAATAATCCGGTTTTTATCAATCAAAACGCGTTTAGCTGAGTTGAAGCTTATCCATTAACAATACCGCTTGAGTACGAGTGTTAATTTCTAACTTGCGTAAGATTGCACTTATGTGAGCTTTAATTGTCGCTTCTGTTACGTTCATCTCGTGTGCAATTTGCTTATTCATTAGACCCGCACGCAAATATGAAAGCACTTGAATTTGTTTAGGCGTTAACTCGCGAAAACGTTGGAGCAGCACTTTAAGCTCGTCATCGACTTTCTCTAGTTCTTCTTCCATACCTTCAGGAAGCCACTTCTTACCGCCAATGATATCAACAATGGCTTGGGCAATTTCACGCGTTTCAGACACTTTCGGTATAAAACCTTGCGCCCCTAAACTCATGACTTGTGCCACAACTTCTACCGTGTCGCTACCAGATATAACACCAATCGGAATATTCGGGTATTGTTCTCGAAGCGTGATTAAACCGTTGAAATATTCACCACCAGGCATATTTAGATCAAGGAGCACCAGGTCAACACCGTCAAACTCATTAAGCTTTTCCAATGCATCGTCCAAGCTTCCCGCTTGAATTATTTGCGCATTTTCAAAGTAAGGTTCCAACGCGCCGCTTAATGCCTCGCGAAACAATGGGTGATCGTCTGCTACTAGAATTCTCGTCATTAGCGTTACTGCTTCCTTATTGTATTATGAGTGTAGATTAATACTTTCGATTAGTGACGAAAAGCCCTAATCCACAAAAATCACTCAAAATTTAACAAAATTAGCGTTTTCCATTGGCATTTGCGTATCAGACGGTAAAATTGCGCTCCAAATTAGGCAATTGAAGAACAGCAGTGAAGAAGCACGACAATATTTACGCAAAGGCACTCAATAAAGTAGATGACTTTAAATTTGATGAGTCTGTGGTTGATGTGTTTCCCGATATGATTCAAAGATCGGTTCCAGGCTATGAGACCATCGTTCATACCATTGGCGAGCTCGCCAAGTCATCAGTAACGCCGAACTCCATGGTTTACGATTTAGGTTGTAGTTTGGGTGCGGCGAGTTTATCAGTGTCACGAGCAGTGAGTGCTAATACGTGTGAGATTATTGGCGTAGATGCCTCAAGTGCTATGGTTGAACGCTGTAGACGCGTTGTGCAGACATTTACGCTACCAAACCCGATAAGTATTGAGCAAGGGCTTGCACAAGACGTAGATATCAACAACGCTTCAATGGTAGTAATGAACTTTACGCTACAGTTTATTCCTCCTTCCGATCGCGAAGGGCTACTTGCCAGTATTTATAAAGGTTTAAACCCTGGCGGCATCTTAGTGCTGTCGGAAAAGGTGAAACACCCAACTCGCTCCGGCAATGAACTGCTTATCGATCTTCACCACCAGTTCAAAAGAGACAACGGATATAGCGAGTTAGAAGTGAGCCAAAAGCGCGCAGCACTTGAAAAAGTAATGCTTACCGATACATTTAATGAACATGAAACTCGCTTAAAGAAAGTAGGCTTTGCCGACGTGGTTATGTGGTACAAATGCTATAACTTTACGTCAATGGTTGCGATTAAAGCCTAGCCCTTTCAATTTATTTCATCGCCGCGATTTAGCGGCTTCAAGCACACATCGAGAACACCATGAGTAAACTAGAACAGACTTGGTTTAACGAATGCTACACGTCGTTAATTGACAGCCCATTAGCGCATTGGCTGCAAACTTTACCTGCACTTATGGATACTTGGCAGCGTACTGCTAAGCACGGCGAGTTCGATAAATGGTGCCGATTACTTAACAAATTGCCTAATACCTCGCCAAAGCAAATAGACCTTTCGACAAGTGTTACCATCGGCGCTAAAAGCGATGTGGATGAGTATACTCAAAAACAAATCGAAGGGCTTTTAAGGCAATTTATGCCATGGCGTAAAGGCCCCTTTCACGTGCACGGTATCCACATAGATACAGAATGGCGTTCTGACTGGAAATGGGACCGAGTAGCGCCTCATATTAGCTCCCTAAAAGGGCGAAACGTGTTAGACGTCGGTTGTGGTAGCGGCTATCACATGTGGCGCATGTTGGGCAAAGGCGCAAATAGGGTTATTGGTGTAGACCCTACACAGCTTTTCTTTATTCAATTTCACGCAATCAAACAGTTTATACGCAACAGCTATGGGCCTGCTAACAATATTCATTTTCTGCCAATGGGAATTGAAGACATGCAGCCTCTGCAAGCCTTTGACACCGTATTTTCAATGGGTGTGCTTTACCACAGAAAAGACCCCATGGCATTTTTACAACAGCTGAAAGATCAGCTTCGTAAAGGCGGCGAATTAATACTAGAAACCTTGGTCGTAGACGGCGATGAAACTACTGTGCTTATGGCGGGTGAGCGATATGCACAAATGAGAAACGTTTGGTTTTTACCAAGTACCGACGCCCTCACCGTTTGGCTTAGCCGATTAGGCTTTGAAAATATTCGCGTTGTTGATGTGAACCATACTACGTTAGATGAGCAGCGCTCAACATCTTGGATGGATACACAGTCTTTGAAAGATTTTCTCGATCCGGAAGATATTACTCGCACCATCGAAGGTTACCCTGCACCACAACGGGCCGTCATTGTCGCGAACAAGAAGTAGTTACTCGCGTAGCGTCTTTACCAACCTATTGGCATAATTGTTGTTACCCCAATCCAGTTGAATGTGCGAATTCTGCAATGATTGAGGTGACAACATGGATATACATGGCTTTTTAACTACGCATCAATTGCCAAGTAGTTACGCAGAGACTGCACAAAAATGGTTCACTCCATTATGTGAACAGCTGCTAAAGCACCAAGAAGGTGCAACCAAACCATTTATTGTTGGAATAAATGGCAGCCAAGGGTCAGGAAAATCTACGCTGACCAGTTTTATTGAATATTATCTATCATCGGTTCACGGCAAACAGGTGGTATCGCTATCTATCGATGACTTTTATTTTGATCAGTCACAGCGCAATGCACTAGCGATAAAAGTACACCCATTGCTCGCAACTCGCGGCGTACCGGGCACCCACAATATACCGTTAGCATTAGACACCCTGCGTAATTTAGATTCGGGGTCACGCACCTTGCTTCCCCGCTTTGACAAAGCAACCGACAACCCCTTCCCTACTGAACAATGGCCTGTAATAGCGTCGTCACCTGACTTCATCATACTTGAAGGATGGTGTGTAGGGGCTACACCACAGTCACAAAGCGAACTGAAGCCCCCTATAAATCACTTAGAGGAAGTTGAAGATCCGCTGGGTATTTGGCGTTCTTTCGTCAACACCGAACTTGCAGGCGATTACCAAACGTTATTTGCCAAAATCGATTACCGTATTATGCTCAAAGCACCAAGTTTTGATTGTGTGTATCAATGGCGACTAGAGCAAGAACATAAACTCGCTAAAAAAGCCGCAAAAAATAGCACAGGCGTGATGTCAGATGAAGAAGTGGCAAACTTTGTGCAACATTACCAACGGATTACCGAACACGCCCTTCGCCAACTGCCTAAAAAGAGCGATACCGTGTTTTATCTTGATGAAACAAGAACGATTACTAAACAGGACGTAAAACAATGACGAAAACGCTTGTTTTCACCGATATGGACGGCACGCTGTTAGACCACCATACCTACTCATTCGAGGCGGCGAAACCGGCTTTAAAAGCGTTAGAAGAAAAAGACATCCCGGTTGTTCCAACAACGAGCAAAACGTTTGCCGAGCTTCAGCCACTAAGGGAAAGCATTGGTTTAGATGGCCCATTCATCATTGAAAATGGCGCGGCTATTTTTATTCCACACGGATTTTTTAAGCAAAAGCCCAGTGGTACCGTTTGGATAGATGGCTATTGGTGTAAAGCATTTATCTCTAATAAAAACTACTGGATTAAACTGCTTGAGAAAGTGGGCAGTGAGTTCGACGGCAAATATAAGCAGTTTTCTAAGATGTCTATTGAAGAGATCCAAGAATGCACTGGCTTAGATGAGCGTTCTGCAACCCTCGCGGCCAAGCGTCAATTTGGTGAGCCTGTTTTGTGGCTAGGTAGCGAGGAAGAAAAGCACCGCTTCTTAAAAATTGTTAAAGACCGAGGCGCGTTTCCTTTAGAAGGCGGTCGCTTTATTCATATCTCTGGTAATTGCGATAAAGGCCAAGCGCTTAAATGGCTGGCGAATGAATACCAGAAACAGTATTTAACGAAAGTTAACACTATCGCCCTTGGCGATGGTAAAAATGACGTGGCAATGCTTGAAGCTGCACACGTTCCTATTCGCATTTTATCTCCGGTAAATCCTCCACCTGAAGTACAAAAAGAAGAGGTATACACCAGCACCCTAACTGGCCCCGAAGGCTGGAACGAAATGCTTACTCAATTGCTATCCCTATGATCAGGAGGACACATGGCTGATTTTTATCAAAATGGTGTGGTTACTACGTTACATAACTTGGCTCGTCGTCCTACCGAAGAGCTTGAAGCAGAGTTGCTTCAGTTTTCACAAAAGCGCCCGATGGCACTTATTTTACCGTCTCTTTTTTCCGAACTTGAAGGCGAAGCTCTTCCGCATATTGTGAATGAACTGACCAACGTGCCCTATCTTTCAGAAATTGTTATCGGTTTAGATAGAGCTAACGAAGAGCAATACAAGCACGCACTTAAATTCTTTGGCAAACTTCCTCAGCACCACAGAGTGCTATGGAACGATGGCCCGCGACTAAAAGCACTTGATGAAGAGCTACAGGCACAAGGATTAGCCCCTAAAGAGTTAGGCAAAGGTAGAAACGTATGGTACTGCATGGGTTACGTTTTAGCGTCTAATCGCGCTGAATCTGTAGCGCTGCACGATTGTGACATTGTGACTTACGAAAAAGATTTGCTTGCCAAGCTAATTTATCCGGTTGCAAACCCTATGTTCAACTACGAATTCTGTAAAGGTTATTACGCTCGTGTGGCTAATGGAAAAATTAATGGCCGAGTTTCGCGCCTGTTAGTAACGCCTTTACTACGTGCCTTAAAGCGCATAATGGGTGATAACGAATATTTGGAATTCATGGACAGCTTCCGCTATCCATTGGCCGGTGAATTTTCATTCAGACGTGACGTTTTGAACGATATCCGCATTCCCAGCGATTGGGGATTAGAGATTGGTGTGCTTTCTGAAATGCATCGAAATTATTCTCACAACCGCCTATGCCAGGCTGATATTTGTGACATTTACGACCATAAGCACCAAGACCTATCGCTAAATAACGACCAGGGCGGTTTGTCTAAAATGTCTATCGACATTACTAAAGCGATATTTAGAAAGCTCGCGACTCAAGGCTATACCTTTAGTAACGAAATGTTCCGTTCAATAAAAGCTACCTATTTCCGTATTGCGCTAGACTTTATAGAAACCTATCACAATGACGCGGTAATGAACGGCTTAAACTTAGACATTCACAGCGAGGAAAAAGCGGTAGAAATGTTTGCCAGCAATATAATGAAAGCGGGACAAAATTTCTTAGAAAACCCAATGGAAACACCGTTTATCCCTAGTTGGAACCGCGTTACTAGTGCGGTACCGGATATTTTAGAACGCTTATTAGAAGCGGTTGAAGCTGACACTGCAGAATATATGGAGTAAGTAATATGGCATGGGAGCACCTCCATGACAAAGTAAAGCACCATTTAGAAAGCATTTACGCCGATGTAGCGCTAGACGTCTCTTATGAGACGCTAGCCACAGAGCTAATGAATACAATAGGTATTCAGCAACAAACAGATATAGCTTCACCTCAATCTCATCACAACTATTGGGATGAAGAAGACATTATCATGATCACCTATGGTGATAGCGTGATTGATGAAGATGAGCGCCCTCTTGTTACGTTGAATAAGTTCATGCATCGTTATTGTAAGAACACAATCAATAACGTGCATATTCTTCCCTTCTTTCCTTATAGTTCCGATGACGGTTTTTCTGTCATCGACTACTCTACGGTAAACGAAGCATTAGGGTCGTGGGATGATATCGAAGCTATAGCCAAAGATTATGGCTTGATGACAGACTTAGTGATAAACCACTGCTCTGCGCGGAGCGTTTGGTTCGACAACTTTGTTAAAGGTGAAGGGCCGGGATCTGACTTTTTCTTTACCGCAGATCCGGCTGACGATTTATCGCTGGTGACCCGCCCTCGTGTTTCCCCTTTGTTGCGTGAAACCGAGACCGCCGATGGCACTAAGTATGTGTGGTGTACCTTCAGTCACGATCAAGTAGACTTTGACTTTAGAAACCCTAAAGTGCTTTTAGCGTTTATCGATATCATTAAACTGTACATTGATAAAGGCGCCAAGATATTCCGTTTAGACGCGGTTGCCTTTCTATGGAAAATTGTGGGCACAAACAGCATTAATCTGTTTCAAACTCACGAAGTCATTCGTTTAATAAGAACCCTGATTGAACACGTTGACCCATCCATCATTATCATTACCGAAACAAATATTCCAAACAGGGAAAATCTAACCTATTTTGGTAATGCAAATGAAGCCCATGCAATCTACAACTTTTCGTTACCGCCACTGCTTGTAAACACACTGGTAAGTGGTGATTGTACCTATTTGAAGAGCTGGATGATGAGCATGCCTCCTGCACAAAACGGAACGGCATACTTTAACTTTATTGCTTCGCACGATGGTATTGGGCTGCGCCCTGCAGAAGGCCTGCTTTCTGAAGAAGAAATATCTGATTTGGTTCACGCCATGCAGCACTTCGGTGGAAAAGTATCTTGGCGGGCCTCTGAGCATGGTCAGCAAAAACCGTATGAAATTAACATCACACTGTTTGACGCTCTGCAAGGCACGATAAAGGGGCCTGACAAGTATCAGGTCGACCGTTTTATTTGTGCACATGCCATTATGTTAGGCATGGAAGGTATTCCTGGTATCTATATTCATAGTTTACTGGGCACCTCTAACGACTATGAGAAAGTCGCTAACACTGGCCAGAACCGCTCGATAAACAGAAAGCGCTGGGACTTTAACGAACTAGAAGCCTTGTTAGATTCTCCGTTCTCTCAACATCACAAGGTTTTAACTCGTATTTCTCAGTTAATCCGCATACGTAAGGCACAGCCTGCATTCCACCCCAATGCTACGCAGTTTACGCTGCAATTGGGCAATCAAATATTCGGCTATTGGCGTCAGAGCTTAGACAGAAAGCAAAGTATTTTCTGTATCAGCAATATTTGTGACGAAGAGCAAACTATTTTGCTTTCTGACATTAACTTGATAGGTACAGACAACTGGATTGACCTCATTACCCGTGATGAGATTTCACTTTCCAGCGGCTTTTTACAAATGAAGCCCTACCAAGTACTGTGGATCAGTAACCAAGATTTTGAATAACCCAACTGGTCGATAAATATACCGCGGTACGGATACTGCGGTGTTATGATTAACCTACCACTCCCTCCTATTATATGTTCATGCAAGATATTAATACCTTTCTATTCGACCTAGATGGAACACTAGTAGATTCTGTGCCAGATTTAGCGAAAGCCCTGAACCTGATGCTAAGTGATTACAACCTGCCAATCTATGAGGAAGCGAAAGTAAGGCACTGGGTGGGCAATGGCGCTCGGGTTCTGGTTGAAAGAGGTTTAAGCGGTAATACAAAAATTAACCACGCTTTTAGCCAAGAAGAAGTTGATATCGCGCTAGACAAATTTCTTATCTGTTACAGAACATTAGAAACCAAAAGCACCGTGCTTTACGACGGTGTTGCCGCCACGCTCAAAACTCTTAAAGCGCATGGCTTTACACTTGCGTTAGTAACAAATAAACCTTCAGAGTTTATAGAACCAATCCTTACATCGTTTTCATTGTTGCCCTTGTTTTCAATTACCATTGGCGGTGACACGCTTTTAGAGAAGAAACCCTCTCCTTTACCGCTTATGCATGCCTGTGAAAAATTGGGCGTTTTACCCTCTGAATGCGTAATGGTAGGCGATTCTAAGAATGATATTCTTGCCGCTAAAGCCGCGAATATAAAAAGTATAGGCCTTACCTATGGGTACAATTACGGTGAAAGTATTGCGACCTACCAGCCTGACTGGGTGTTCGATAGCTTTAGCGACATTCTGTCGTTGCGCGCTTAAATTAAACCCAAACACGGGGGCCAAAAGCTGAAGAAGGAAAATACTCCCCGCTTTCTTTTATTTCACGCTTTAACCTTTGGTATAACGCGGCTTTTTCTGTAATATCCGCGTGTTAAATATTTCAAGGAGTGACGGGTATGTCATCAAAATGGCTTTCATTAGAAGAAGCTCTGGCCAAAGCATTAGACGCGGCGTACGCCATTGACGACGTAGAGCAAGTGAGCATTTTTGAGGCTAACAATCGCATTTTGGCGCACGACCTTGTTGCCACCCTTGATGTACCGCCTTGGGACAATTCAGCAATGGACGGCTACGCCGTTAACGTTGAAGACCTTTCTGGCAGCAATGAACTCGAAGTTCAAGGTATTATCACAGCAGGTATGGAAGCCGATACCCCGCTACAAAAAGGTAAGGCATTTAAAATAATGACTGGCGCCCCTATTCCGAACAACGCCAATGCCGTTGTTATGGTAGAAAATACCTCTGAGTGCAACGGCAATGTGGAGATAGACAAACGCCCCATCGCCCACGAAAACATTCGTAAAAAGGCCAATGATATTGGCTGTGGCGATACGCTCGTTCATAAGGGCACTCGACTGCGCGCCGAGCACCTCATGCTACTGTCTTCACAAGGAAAAAGTAAAATAGACGTTTTCCGAAAGCTGCGCGTGGGGGTTGTCGCTACAGGCTCTGAACTAGCTGCACCGGGCGAAAGCCGCGCCGCCACTCAAATTTTCGAATCGAACCGGGTAGGCATTGCCAGTATTTTGCAAAACGAAAACGTTGAGCTTAACGACTTTGGCATTGTTGAAGATAACGAAGTTTCGCTACGGGAACTTTTCATTGAGGCTAGCAAGCGCGTTGACGTCATGGTAAGTAGCGGCGGCGTATCGGTAGGCGATGCCGACTATGTTAAAGATATTATTGCAGAGCTAGGCAGCATAGACTTTTGGAAAGTGGCAGTTAAACCAGGTAAGCCTTTTGCCTTAGGTAAAATAAATAATACGCTTTTCTGTGGCCTACCTGGTAACCCTGTGTCGTCATTTGTCACCGCAAAGTTACTGGTTGTGCCCGTTATCAAAAAAATGCAAGGAGAAGCAAAGCCCCACGAGCCGCTCTTTATTAACGCCACTATCACAACGCCTTTAAAGCGCCGTGCAGGCCGTCGGGATTTTCAGCGGGCCACCATGGCTAAAAATGTACAAAGTGAATGGGAAGTCACGCCATTTAAATCGCAGAGTTCTGGGGTAATGACGTCAATTACATCTGCAAACTGCCTGATGATAGTACCTGAGGAAGTAAGCGAATTAAAAGAAGGCGATACGGTTCAAGTAATGCCTCTTCATTTTTAAATAAAGTATGCACTTGAAGGGTTAACGTACATTATTCAATTCCACACGCTTTAACCTATTAAGCAAGAGCACTAATACATAAACCGACACACTGCTCGCACCTTATCGATAACTTAAGAGACACATTGCCGTGAATAAAAAACGCTTTCTTTTAGAAGGTAGAGATATTTTAAAACTAGCTTGGCCTTTACTGGTTGCTCAAATTACGCAAATGCTAATGGGCGTGAGCGATACCATCATGGCAGGCCGTTACAGTGCAACCGATATGGCAGCCGTAGCGCTGGGCTTCAGTATTACCGTACCTTTGCTGTGTTTTATTCAGGGGATTGCGTTAGCGCTGCCCCCTATTATTTCTCGTTTACAAGGAAATCGGAATTTAAATGGCATTGCCGATGCTAGTCAACAGGCAGGCTACTTGGTCTTTTTTGTAGGCGTACTGGTGGCGGGTTTAATTCCCTTTACAGCAAGTATTGTTGCTTTATTCCCAATGGCCTCAGAACTATACAGTATAACCGTGGACTACGTACTATACGTGTTATTTGCAATGCCCGGTTTTGCACTTTACCAGTGGCTAAGAAACTACTGCGAAGGGTTAGGCAAAACCAAGCCAACAATGACTATTACTGTAATTGGACTGATGGCCAACATAGTAGGTAACTATCTATTCATTTACGGCGCTGGACCGATTCCCGCAATGGGCGGTGCAGGGTGTGGTATTGCAACAGCCATCGTTATTTACACCATGCTTATCGCCACAGTGATATACGTACGCTTTGCGCCAGCTTTGCAAAAATATAACCTGTTCGGGCAGCTATACAAACCAAACTTGGCCACCATAACGAGAACGTTCAAACTTGGGTTACCTATCGCCATGACCATTCTGTTTGAGGTGACCTTATTTTCACTGGTTGCACTGCTGCTTGCTCCATTTGGCGCAACAACCGTTGCCGCACATCAAGTTGCACTGAATTTTTCAGCCCTCATGTTTATGTTTCCTATGAGTATAGGTATGGCAGCGGCTATTCGAATAGGCTACCGAATTGGCCAAAACAATCAGCGGCAAGCTAAAATTGCAGCTCGCACCGCCATTTTTATTGGTTTTTGCTCTGCCGTGTGCACCGCAACATTTACACTGCTAGCTAAAGGCTTCATCATTGGCCTTTATACCAGTGACGACGCGGTTTACACCCTTGCCAATGCGCTCCTTATCTACGCCGCCCTATTTCAGCTATCCGACGCGGTACAGGTTATTTCGGCCAATGCATTACGTGGCTATAAGGATACTACAGCGATGTTTCTCATTACCTTTGTCTCATACTGGTTAATCGGCCTACCGACTGGCGTAGTCTTAGGCAGAACCAGTTGGATAACTACAGAGCCAATGGCAGCTGCGGGCTTTTGGATTGGTATTATCGTAGGTTTAAGCGCGGCGGCGATCATGTTGGGCGCACGCCTTCTTTATGTTCAACGCCCTAGTAATGCAGCGCGTTTAAACGCCGTGTAGCTTAGCTTACTGTTTGCCTAAGCGTCTTTTGGCTTTTTACTCTGTGCGAGATTATGACTGGGTAAAATGAAAAGACGGCTTATGCGCGACCAATCCTGTGGTGTGTCTATATCGAATTGCGCATTCGGTGTAGGCACCATGGTTACCCTTCCCGCCTTTAAGTATTTGTTAATAACTGGCTTAGCGCCCACATCCCCGCGAAGTGAAAGTAGCTCGTTAAACATGTCTTTGGGGAATATGGCTGGTACCGTTAACCGTGCACCCGAATTGTTTGCTACGCCTGGCTTTTCACGACTGATATGCCATTGGCTGCAAACAATATTATTAGGGTTCTTTTGCGACGCTTCGATAAGCCGCAACACGTCACTTTCAACAAGGCACGGCAAATCTGCCAATGAAAATAAAACGTGAGTGGGCCAGTCCGCTTCCTTTTGGCAATCTGGTTTAAGTGTACCTTCAGAAATGGTTTTATCTTTTAGCGCGGCTTGTGAAGAAATCGACAGAACATGTTTTACACCTACCCGAATACTGGAAGCCATCCCCTCTTTCCACGCCGTGTTACATACAAGGTTAACCGGTAGCTGACTCAACTGAGCTTCTATACTTGAATGCCACTTACCCGTAACAACAGTGACTTGGTTTTGAACCGGTAACGCTGACTGATTGCACGCCCTTGTAAACAAAGCCCTAGAAGCAGAAGCCGATGGCGCGGTAAGGTATATCTCTTTTGCTTTAATGAGCGTACGTACGCTGTGCTCAATAAGAGGTAATGAAGAAACGGGATGAGTAGATAGCAGCTTATTACCCTTGTAACGGGCGCTTTGCCCGCCAGCAAGTAATACGAACGCTATATTATAATCACCTAAATTCAAATTCCGCGTGCTCATCAGCGATTGTCGTTTATACCTAACGGCTACGACTTAGCCCTTTTATGGCTTCAGTTAGACCTTCAAGGGTTAACCCATACATTCTCTGTTCCATGATCTCTCGGATGATCTTGATAGATGAATAATAAGGCCAATAGTTTTCAGGTTGCGGATTAAGCCACACGGCATTGCTAAAATGATTCAACAAACGCTGCATCCACACACTACCCGGCTCTTCATTCCAATGCTCTACGCTGCCGCCTGGATAGGTTATTTCGTAAGGCCCCATAGTGGCGTCACCGACAAATATCACCTTGTAATCTTTACCGTAGCGATGAATGATATCCCAAATAGGAATACGCTCTTTCTCCCGCCGTAAATTGTCTTTCCACACCTCTTCATATACACAGTTATGAAAATAAAAGTACTCTAAGTACTTAAATTCGGTTTGTACGGCAGAAAAGAGCTCTTGGGTACTCTTAACGTGGGGATCCATTGAACCGCCTACATCAAAGAACATTAACACTTTAACCGCGTTGTGGCGCTCTGGCGCCATGTGAATATCAAGCAGGCCGCCTTTCTTCGCGGTTTCGCCAATGGTAGTAGGTACATCTAAGTGTTCGCTAGCACCTGTGCGCGCGAATTTACGCAGTTTCCGAAGCGCCACTTTAATGTTGCGCGTACCTAACTCAACATCAGAACTTAAGTTTTTAAACTCTCGCTTATCCCACACCTTAGCGGCAGAGAATTTGCGGTTTCCTTTCTGACCTATACGTACACCTTCCGGGTTGTCGCCATAGGCGCCAAACGGCGACGTACCGCCAGTGCCTACCCACTTATTTCCCCCCTGATGGCGCTTTTCTTGTTCTTCCAAGCGCTTTCTCAAGGTGTCCATAAGTTCGTCAAGTCCGCCAGCTTTACGCAGCGCTTCACGTTCCTCCGGGCTCAAGTTTTTTTCAATCTCTTTACGCAGCCACTCTTCTGGGATGTCTTTACCGAACAAATCGACAGACTCTACCCCTTCAAAATAATCAGCAAATGCCCTATCGAACTTATCGTACTGGGTTTCGTCTTTCACCATAATGGTACGAGACAAGCTGTAGAAAGCTTCGATGTCGGCATATACCACGTGATGCTCCAACGCTTTGAGCAAATCAAGTAACTCGCGGAGCGTGGTTTTAACCTGATACTTTCGCAGTGTATAAAAAAACTGAATAAGCATTAGCGACGCGCCATAAAGACCAGTTTTTCAAACAAATGAATGTCTTGCTCATTTTTAAGTAAAGCACCGTATAGTGGCGGTATTGATGCTTTGCCGTCTTTTGAATGCAGCGCTTCAGGTGGAATATCTTCAGCGACAAGTAGCTTTAACCAATCTATCAGTTCAGAGGTAGAAGGCTTCTTCTTGAGGCCAGGTACATCGCGAATTTCGAAAAAGGCTTTCAACGCTTCATCAAGCAGATTTTTCTTTAGATCCGGGAAATGCACATTTACGATTTCTTGCATTTCATCTGGGTTCGGGAACTGAATATAGTGGAAGAAACAACGACGCAAAAAGGCATCTGGCAGCTCTTTTTCATTGTTCGACGTGATAATTACAATAGGACGCTGCTTCGCGACTACACGCTCTTGTGTTTCGTAAACGAAGAATTCCATCTTATCGAGCTCTAACAGTAAGTCGTTAGGAAATTCGATATCGGCTTTATCAATTTCATCGATGAGGAGAACGGGACGTTTTTCTGCACTGAATGCTTCCCACAGCTTACCTTTTACAATGTAATTACTGATGTCGTGAACGCGATCGTCACCTAATTGGGAATCGCGAAGGCGCGATACCGCGTCGTATTCGTACAAGCCCTGCTGTGCTTTTGTAGTTGACTTAATATGCCATTGGATGAGTTCAGTACCTAAACTCTCGGCTAGCTCTTCAGCAAGCATGGTTTTACCCGTGCCCGGCTCACCTTTAATAAGTAGCGGGCGCTCTAGGGTAATGGCAGCGTTAACCGCCAGCTGTAAGTCTTTGGTTGCGATATAATTAGACGTGCCACTAAAAGCCATTATTGTTGTACTCCGTTTAATTTTTCGTCTTTGCAATTTTTACTATATTATCAAGGCACCTAGATGATTGCCCATAGATATAACATATAGCTAAAAAACACTTTGCATTTTACAGTTTGGGACCAATGATATAGGGGTATGACGAAATCCCCTAATTTAGGCTGTGAATTATTAACTATCACGTGCGCTGAATTATTAACTACTAAAAAGGTCGTACAGATCACGACAGACGGGGTTTCCTTTAAATCAGGAACGAGGTAAGGATTTATAATGAACGTATTTGACGACAATTCCCTATCTATTGGCCGCACGCCACTAGTTAAGCTAAACCGCGTAACATCAGGTAATGTGTACGCTAAGATTGAATCGCGCAACCCAAGTTTCAGCGTTAAGTGCCGTATTGGTGCGAACATGATTTGGGATGCTGAAAAGCGCGGTGTCCTTACCGAAGGTAAAGAGATTGTAGAGCCTACCAGCGGTAACACAGGTATAGCGCTTGCGTTTGTCGCTGCCTCTCGCGGTTACAAACTAACGCTTACTATGCCTAGCAGCATGAGCCTAGAGCGCCGCAAGCTACTTAAAGCATTAGGCGCAAACCTAGTGCTAACAGAAGCGCCTAAAGGCATGAAAGGTGCGGTTGCTGCTGCACAAGAAATTGTGGATTCAGATCCAGATAAGTACGTATTGCTGCAGCAGTTTGACAACCCAGCTAACCCAGCAATTCACGAAAAAACCACTGGCCCTGAGATTTGGGAAGATACAGACGG
>CETM01118620.1_pt1 | contig 20504 bp, 20 predicted proteins | sample 361451 | NCBI WGS metagenome assembly CETM01 (sample SAMEA2622690, study PRJEB7988) | marine metagenome | isolation source: saline water (ENVO:00002010), including
GCTCCCGCGATGTCGCCATGTTAGCTACAAGGCAGGGCCTGCATGCTTAACCGTTACCCCTTGTGGAAGTATCTGCTGATACTTCTTGTCCTCGCCGTCGGCCTGGTCTATTCGCTGCCCAACCTCTTCCCCGCGGACCCCGCGGTGCAGATCAGTCCCGCCAGTGGCGGCGAAAACCTCAGCGAGTCTCAGCTGGAGCGGGTTCAGTCCGCCCTGGCCGATGCCGACATTCCCCTCAAGTCCACCGAACGCGACACCAATAGCGTCCTGCTGCGCCTCGATAGTGCATCCGATCAGATGCGCGCCCGTGGCGTGGTCGATGGTCTGCTTGACGACGACCATGTGGTTGCCGTCAACCTCGCCGAGTCGACACCATCCTGGCTCAAAGACTTGGCCGCCTCACCGATGACCCTGGGCCTGGACCTGCGCGGCGGCGTGCACTTCCTGCTCGAGGTCGACATGGACGCCGCCGTGACCCAGCGCCTCGAGGTCAACGCCAGCGCCATGCGCGAGACCCTGCGTGGCGAGCGCATCCGCTACCGCAACACCGAAATCGACGGCCGCACGGTGAGCATGGACTTCATGAACGCCGAGGATCGCGACGAAGCCAGAAACCTGATCAGCCGCGACTTCCCTGACTTTCAGTACGCGGACGCCGAAGCGGAGCGTGGCGCAACTCTGACCATGACGCTCAGCGATCAGGCGGTCGATGAAATCCAGGACTACGCGATCAACCAAAACCTGACCACCCTGCGCAACCGCGTCAACGAGTTGGGTGTAGCCGAGCCACTGGTGCAGCGCCAAGGCCCCAATCGCATCGTGGTCGAGCTGCCCGGTGTGCAGGACACTGCCGCCGCCAAGCGCGTGGTCGGTGCGACCGCCAACCTGGAATTCCGCCTCGAGGCTCGCCCGGACACCCCGGATCAGGAAACCGAGACCCTCGAGTTCCGCTCCAGCCCACGTACCGCCGAGCTGATGCGCGACGTCATCATCACCGGCGACAGCGTCTCGAGCGCCACCCGCAGCTTCGATGAGAACGGCCGCCCACAGGTCAACATCGATCTGGACGGCACCGGTGGCACCCTGATGAACCGGGCAACTCGCTCCAATATCGGGCGCAACATGGCCGTGGTATTCATCGAGCACAAGACCAACGACCGCACCGTCATGCAGGACGGCGAGCCGGTGGTAGTACGCGACCCCTATACCGAGCGCGGCATCATCAGTCTTGCCACCATCCAGAGCGCCCTGGGCAACAGCTTCCGTATCACCGGACTCGATTCGCCCACCGAAGCGGCCGAGCTGTCCCTGCTGCTGCGTTCAGGCTCGCTGGCCGCCCCGATCTACTTTGTGCAGGAACGCACCATCGGCCCAAGCCTCGGCCAGGACAACATCGACCGCGGCATCCTCTCGGTGCAGATCGGCCTGCTGTTGGTGGTGGCCTTCATGCTGCTGCGCTACAAGGCCTTCGGCGTGATCGCCAACGTGGCACTGGGCATCAATCTGGTGCTGGTGATCGCCGCCATGTCGATGCTCGGCGCTACCCTGACGCTGCCCGGCATCGCCGGCATCGTGCTGACACTGGGCATGGCCGTGGACGCCAACGTGCTGATATTCGAGCGCATACGCGAGGAGTTGCGAACCGGGCTCTCGGTACAGCAGGCGATCCACGCCGGCTATGAGCGTGCCTTCACCTCAATCGTCGACGCCAACCTGACCACCCTGCTGGTGGCGCTGATTCTGTTCTCGATCGGCACCGGCCCGGTCAAAGGCTTCGCCGTAACCCTGTCGCTGGGCATCCTGACCTCGATGTTCACCGCCCTGATGGTGACCCGCGCCATGGTCAATCTGACCGTCGGCGGCAAGCCACTCAAGAAACTCTGGATATGAGGAGCCTAGCGATGCGACAGTTCGATTTCATGGGCAAGCGCCGCCTGGCCTTCACGACCTCGGCGGTGCTGCTGCTGATCGCCCTGGTGTCTCTGGCGGTGCAGCAGCTGAGCCTGGGCCTCGACTTCACTGGCGGCACGCTGGTTGAAGTCAGCTATCACGCAGCGCCGTCGCTCGATACCGTGCGCCAGACCCTGGAGGCCGCTGGCTTTCAGGATATCTCGGTGCAGACCTTCGGCACTGCCGACGAGATCCTGATCCGCCTGCAGCAGGCCTTCGACCCCGATGTCGGCCAGCAGGTCACCGACCTGCTGCGCGCCAGCGGCGATCAGGTCACCCTGGTGCGGGCCGAATTCGTCGGCGCCCAGGTCGGCGAGCAGCTGCGCGACCAGAGCGGCCTTGGCATGTTGGTAGCGCTGGGCATGGTGATGCTCTACGTGGCCTTCCGCTTCCAGTACAAGTTCGCCGTCGGCGCACTGCTGGCGCTGGTTCACGACGTGATTCTGGTGCTTGGCGCCTTCTCGCTGTTCCGGATCGAGTTCGACCTGACGGTACTGGCGGCCGTGCTGGCGGTGATCGGCTACTCGCTGAACGACACCATCATCGTCTACGACCGGATCCGCGAGAACATCCGCCTTTCGCGTATCGATGACATGTCGGCCATCTTCAACGACGCCATCAATCAGACCCTGAGCCGTACCCTGGCAACATCGGGCACTACGATACTGGTGTTGCTGGCATTGCTGATACTGGGCGGCGACATGATCCATAACTTCGCCGTGGCGCTGCTGATCGGTGTCGGCGTCGGCACCTTCTCGTCGATCTACGTGGCCTCGGCGCTGCTGCTGCCGCTCAAGCTGCAGCGCACCGACCTGATTCCGGCGCCGAAGGAAAACGAGGACGCCGAGGAACTGCCCTGATCGGCAGCCGACTCTGACGCTCTGCCGTCGTGTCCCTGACCGACGCTCACGCCCCCGCTCATCGAGCGGGGGCGTTTTTATTGGATGCCCCCTCCTACGAGGCCCCGTTCCATAAGCCCCGCTCCGAAAGCTCCGCTCTAACATCGGGCACAAAAAAAACCCCGCACGCCTTGGCGTGCGGGGTTTCGTCTTTCGCGATCAGATCAACGTGATCGCGGTTCACTCAAGGTCGAGCCAGCGTCAGACCATATGCGGCTTGAGCTGCTGCATCATCGTCTTGTAGAGACGCGGACCGGCGGCCATCAACTGGCCTTCGATTTCGACGCTGGGGCCACCGTCGGGGGTGCCCATCAGCGCGCCGGCTTCCTTGAGCAGTAGCGAGCCGACCAACTTGTCCTGCTCCTCGAGGCCAAGCACGAAGGCCGCATCGCAGCGGCCGCTGGCCAGTTCGGCCAGGTCGAGCAGGCCGCTGCCGGTGGCAATCTGCGTTTCGATCTGTGGGCCGAGCTGCTGCACCAGGGTCAGGTAAGTCGGCAGGTGGCGCGGGCGCAGCCACATCTCAGGCAATCCCATTGCCAGGCGTGAACCGGCAATGGCAGTGGTCTTCGGCACGCGAATGCGCTTGCCGTTACGCTGGGCGCCGCGACCGCGGCTGGCCAGAAATTCGGTATCGGCGAACGGGCAGATCACAACGGCGTGCTCCGGGCGGCCCTTGACCAGGCACACCAGCGACAGGGCAAACCCGCTGCCGGCCACGCTCAGGTTGGAATAGCCGTGGAAGGGTTCGATCTTCCAGTGATGATCGGCGCCTTCACCCTGACCTTCACGGTAGGGAATATAGCGACCGGAGACGCCGTGCTCGGGATAACCGCGGGAGAGCTGGTTGGCCACCAGCGTCTCGACATTGCGGCCAGCGTCTTCGAGCAGGCGGTCGAGGTTGTGTTCTTCATGAGAGTTTTCAATGCGCTCACGAATGCGCACGAACTGTTCGGCGGCACTACGCATGGCGCGCAGACCGAATTGGACCATCGGATGCATGATCGGGCCTTCGAGGAGTCGGGTACTGTTAAAGAACGGTGACGCAAATCGGGGCGCATCCTAGCAGATTCGCCGCCCCTTCGCCATCGACAGCACAAGCCAAGGGCCACAAGCGATGGCTGGTGCATGCTAGACTGTCCCGCCCATCGACACTCAAGACAGGCCCTGGCCCCCATGCTCGAGCGCATTCGCATCGTCCTCATCGGCACCAGCCATCCCGGTAATATCGGCGCCACCGCCCGCGCCATGCACAACATGGGCCTCGCCGACCTGGCCCTGGTCGCACCGCGTAGCGAGTCGCGTTCGGCGGAGGCTATCTCGCGGGCCTCGGGGGCCGACAAGATCCTCCATCACGCCCCCGTGTATGACGATCTGGAAAGCGCCGTGGCCGACTGCCGGCTGGTGGTCGGCGCCAGTGCCCGCTCGCGAACCCTGCCCTGGCCGATGATCACACCGCGCGCGCTGGGCGAGCGCCTGCCGGCGGAGCTTGCCGATGCCGAGGCCCGTGTCGCACTGGTATTCGGCCGCGAGGATACCGGCCTGACCAACGCCGAGCTGCAGCGCTGCCATGCCCACGTGCACATCCCGACCAACCCGGACTACAGCTCGCTGAACCTGGCCGCCGCCGTCCAGGTACTGGCCTACGAGTGCCGCCTGGCCTGGCTGGATCACCAACCGGCCCACTCGGCGCCGGAAGCCAGCACCGAGCCGGCAACGCAGCGCGACGCCGAGGCCGACCAGGTGGCGGCGAGCGCCGAGCACGAGGCGGTGTTCGGCATCACCTGGGACCACCCACCGGCCAGCCACGCGGATCTGGAGCGCTACTTCGCGCATCTGGAGCGCACGCTGATCACCCTCAAGTTCCATGACCCGGACAAGCCCCGCCAGTTGATGGCCCGGCTACGCCGCCTATACCTGCGCGCGCGTCCCGATCAGATGGAGGTCAACATCCTGCGCGGCATTCTCAGCGCCACCGAGAAGCACACCGCGCGCAACGATCAAGCGTGACCCCAAAGCGCCTGCATGCGCCGACCAGAGAAGGCGCCTTGCAGCGAACATCCGACGCCCCAATAATCAAAGTCCGCTCGGCCCTACTGCGCGCCGACTCTCGTTCAAAGGATTTGCCGCATGTTTCGTCGTCTGCGAGAAGATATCAACAGCGTGTTCGCCCGAGACCCGGCGGCGCGCAACTTCCTGGAAGTGCTGACCAACTACCCAGGCCTGCATGCTCTGCTGGCGCATCGCCTGAGCCACTGGCTGTGGCAGAAGAACTGCAAATGGCTGGCGCGCACTCTGTCGCAGCTATTTCGCGTGCTGACCGGCATCGAAATCCACCCCGGAGCCACCATCGGCCGGCGCTTCTTCATCGACCATGGCATGGGCGTGGTGATCGGTGAAACCACCGAGGTGGGCGACGATGTGACCCTCTACCAGGGCGTCACCCTGGGCGGTACTAGCTGGCACAAGGGCAAGCGCCACCCGACCCTGGAAAACGGCGTCATCGTCGGCGCCGGCGCCAAGATCCTCGGCCCCTTCACGGTGGGCGCGGGGGCTAAGATCGGCTCCAATGCGGTGATCACCAAGGCGGTGCCGAGCGGCGCTACCGTAGTCGGCATTCCCGGCAAGATCGTCAAGCGCGAGGAGCCTGACGTCGAGGACGTCCTCGACGTCGACCCGGCTCGCCGCGAAGCGATGCGCCAGAAGTTCGGCTTCGATGCCTACGGCGTCAGCCAGGACATGCCCGACCCGGTGGCACGCTCGATGCAGGCAATGCTCGACCATATGCATGCCGTCGATGGCCGCATCGAGCTGATGTGCGAAACCCTGCGTCGGCTCGACCACAGCTATCGGGCAGGCCAGCTGCCGGAGCTGCGTGACGAGGATTTCGAAGGCGTGCTCGCCGACGTCGACAGCTGCTGCCCGCCGCTCGACGACGATCAGGACAAGGGGAGTACGAACACCGCCCGGGAAGCGCCCCGCAAGCAAAGTGGCGGAAGCGCCTGAGCCCTTGAGCGAGCCTTAGCGCCGAACGACGCCTACTGAGCCACGGGCCAAATTGTTGACCAAGATACTCGGGTTTCTCATAATGGGCGCTTAGCGATCATCCTGCGACCCGCCGCGTGCGGGTCGGCCCTCGACCCTATGTTCGACCTTATGCGTGCGACTCTGCTATGCGCTTGACCACCAAAGGACGTTACGCCGTCACCGCGATGCTCGACCTGGCAATGAATGGCGCCGCCACGCCGACGAGCCTGGCCGACATTTCCAAGCGTCAAGAGATCTCGCTGTCCTATCTCGAGCAGCTGTTTTCGCGGCTGCGTCGCGCCGGCCTGGTCAAGAGCGTGCGCGGCCCCGGCGGCGGCTACCTGCTGGCCGGTAACCCGGTGGATATCTCGGTTGCTCGGGTCATCGACGCGGTCAACGAGTCGGTGGATGCCACCCGCTGCCAGGGGTTGTCCGACTGCCAGCAGGGCGACACCTGCCTGACTCACTACCTGTGGTGCGATCTTTCCAAGGAGATCCACGGCTTTCTCGACGGCATCAGCCTCGGCGAACTGGTCAAGCGCCATGAGGTCAAGGATATCGCCAAGCGCCAGCGGCTGCGCGCCGACGAGGACACCATCGCCGTGTCGTCGTCGACCGCGCCCTGACTCCGTTACTTCACTTTCGCCCGGATCATCATGAGCGCTCCCGTCTATCTCGATTATGCTGCCACCACGCCCGTCGACCCACGCGTCGCCGAGGTGATGGCGCGTCACCTGACCATGGATGGCACCTACGCCAACCCGGCGTCGCGCAGCCATATCGCTGGCTGGCTGGCCGAACAGGCCGTCGAGGGCGCCCGCCGCCAGGTCGCTGACCTGATCGGCGCCGACCCCCGGGAGATCGTCTGGACCAGCGGCGCCACCGAAGCCGACAACCTGGCGCTGACCGGCTTCATGCGGGCCAATCGCGCCCGGGGGCGTCACCTGGTGACCTCGATCATCGAGCACAAGGCCATCGTCGATACCGCCATGGCACTCGAAACGGAAGGCTTCGAGGTAACCTGGCTGACGCCCGGCGCCGACGGCCGGATCACCCCTGACCAGCTCGCCGATGCCATGCGCGACGACACTTCACTGGTGTCGCTGATGGCGGTCAACAACGAGCTTGGCACCATCAATGAGTTAAGCGCCCTGTCAGAGGTCGCGCATGCTCGCGGTGCGACCTTCCACGTCGATGCCGCCCAGGCCCCGGGCAAGCTGCCGCTCGATGTCGCCGGCATGGGCATCGACCTGCTATCACTGTCGGCCCACAAGGCCTATGGTCCCAAGGGCATCGGCGCGCTCTATGTGAAGCGCGACCCGGATCTGCGCATCGAGGCACTGATTCACGGCGGCGGCCATGAGCGCGGCATGCGCTCGGGCACCCTGCCGACCCACCAGATCGTCGGCATGGGCGAGGCCTTTGCTCAGGCGGCCAGCGAAGGCGAGGCCGACCGCGCCCACGCAAATGCCCTGCAGCAGCGCTTCCTCGACGGCCTCGAGGGGCTCGAGGGCCTGCACCGCAACACGGACACCCGAGTATCCGTGCCGCACATCATCAACCTGGCCTTCAGCGGCCTGGACGGCGAATCACTGCTGATGGCACTGCGTGGCCTCGCTATTTCCACCGGTTCGGCCTGCAACTCGGCAAGCGTCGAGCCGTCCTATGTACTGAAGGGCATCGGCGTACCCCGGGCCCAGGCCCTGGCCTCGCTGCGCTTCAGCGTCGGCCGTTTCACCACCGAGGCCGACATCGACACCGCCATCGCCGAACTTCGGCATGCCGTGCCGGCGCTGCGTCGCTGAGCGCATCGCTTACACTCTCGCATCACTTATACTCTGGGGCAGCTCCCACGTACCCGACACCTTCAAGGAGGCTCGCACCATGGCCCATCTATCGATCACTCCCGCCGCCGCCAGCCAAATCCGCCAGGTGCTCGACGAGCGCGGCCATGGCCTTGGCCTGCGCGTTTCGGTCAAACCTAGCGGCTGTTCCGGCTACAGCTATGTGCTGGACTTCGCCGATGAGACCGGCGGCGACGACGTCACCTTCGAGGAGCACGGCGTGGCCGTGTATGTCGCCCCCGAAGCACTGGACATGCTCGACGGCAGCGAAGTCGACTACGTCTCGGAAGGCCTCAACCGCTTCTTCCGCTTCAATAATCCCAACGTCAAAGATCAGTGCGGCTGCGGCGAAAGCTTCACCGTCTGAACCGCGACTCCCATCGGGCCTCTCGACCATCGCGACCTCAAGCGTGATGGTCGGCCTGGGTGTGTTGGTCAAAGATTGTCCCCCGCGGACTTCCGGCGTTATAATCCGCGCCTCATCAGCCGCCGAGCGCGGCGGATCCACGATTTTCGACGCGCCGCCCGTGGCATGCACCTCTTGTGTCTCGCTTCGGGCGGCGCGACGTCCTATGAAGTTCCTGACGCTTCCAACCCCCTACGGAGACCTGTCCAATGGCTACCGAACGCACGCTGTCCATCATCAAGCCTGATGCCGTTTCAAAGAACGTGATCGGCGAGATCTACACTCGCTTCGAAAAGGCCGGCCTCAAGATCGTCGCTGCCAAGATGATCCACCTCTCTCAGGAGAAGGCCGAAGGCTTCTACGCCGAGCACAAGGAACGCCCCTTCTTCGGCGCCCTGACCGGCTTCATGACCTCCGGCCCGGTGATGGTTCAGGTGCTGGAAGGCGAGAACGCCATCGCCGTCAACCGTGACCTGATGGGCGCCACCAACCCGAAGGAAGCCGAAGCCGGCACCATCCGCGCCGACTTCGCCGAATCCATCGATGCCAACACCGCTCACGGCTCCGACTCCGTTGAGTCCGCCGAGCGTGAAGTGGCTTACTTCTTCGGCGCCGACGAGATCTGCCCGCGCGGCTGATAGCGTCTCCACGCGGGGGGCTTGGCCTCCCGCGTACCGCCCACCGACCCCGCGATGCCGACCATGACCGCCACGACCGACACCCCGTCCCGCACCAACCTGCTCGGCCTGTCCCGAGAGCAGATGGAATCCTTCTTCCTGTCCATCGGCGAGAAGAAGTTCCGCGCTGCCCAGCTGATGAAGTGGATTCATCAGGAAGGCTGTGACGACTTTGCCGCCATGACCAACCTGTCCAAGGCACTGCGCGAACGCCTGGCCGAGGTGGCCGAGATTCGCGGCCCCGGCGTGGTCTATGAAGGCACCTCCAGCGACGGGACCCGCAAGTGGGTACTCGAGGTCGAGGATGGCAGCTATGTAGAAACCGTGCTGATCCCGGCCGAGAACGGCAAGCGCCGCACCCTGTGCGTGTCCTCCCAGGTGGGCTGTTCACTGGACTGCAGCTTCTGCTCCACCGGCAAGCAGGGCTTCCAGCGCAACCTCACCGCCGCCGAGATCATCGGACAGGTATGGGTCGCTCAGCGCAGCGTAGGCCCGCGTCGCGACACCGCCAATCGTCCGGTCACCAACGTGGTGATGATGGGCATGGGCGAGCCGCTGATGAACTACGATGCCGTCGTGCCGGCCATGAAGCTGATGCTCGACGACAACGGCTATGGCCTGTCCAAGCGCCGTGTCACCCTGTCGACCTCCGGCGTCGTACCCAAGCTCGACCAGCTCGGCGACGAACTCGACGTCAGCCTCGCCATCTCACTGCATGCCGCCACCGACGAGCTGCGCAGTGAACTGGTGCCGCTCAACCGCAAATACAACATTCGTTCCCTGCTCGATGCCTGCCAGCGTTACCTGGCCAAGTGCGACGACACTCGCATCGTTACCATCGAGTACACCCTGATCAAGGACGTCAACGACCAGAAGGAACATGCCGAGCAGCTCGCCGCCCTTCTCGAGGAGTTGCCGTGCAAGATCAACCTGATTCCGTTCAACCCCTTCCCGCATTCGGGCTACGAGAAGCCGTCGCGCAACCAGACGATGCGCTTCCAGCAGTGGCTATACGAGCTGGGTTACACTGCCCCGGTACGCAGCACTCGTGGCGATGACATCGATGCGGCCTGCGGCCAGTTGGTCGGCCGGGTCAAGGACCGCACCAAGCGCCACGAGCGCTATATCCAGTCTATCCAGCTCGACGCCGACTGACGGCCCGGGGTGCGCTTGACTTCAACCAGGCAGAACGCTTTGATGGGCAAGCCTTATCGGTCATGTCTACACCTCAGGTGCCGTGGCCGACTGTCACCCGGATCGCTTCCATCATGCCGCAAGAGATGTCCATGACCCGTCGTCATCGTCGACCGGCTTTTGCCGGACGAGGCGCCCTGATCACCACCCTGCTCTGCATGGTGTGGCTCGGCGGCTGCGCCGCCCCTGGGTCGCAGCCGCGTGATCAGGAGGGCTCCGCCGAGGCCTATACCCGCCTCGGCACGGCCTATCTCGAGCGCAACAACCTGCCGCGCGCCACCCGTGCCCTCAACCACGCACTCAAGGCCGACCCCAACGACCCCGAAGCGCTGCAGGCCATGGCCATTATTTTCCAGCGCCAGGGCGAGGCTAGCCTGGCTAGTGACTACTTTCGACGGGCGCTGGACGCCGCTCCCGATTCGACCCGGGCACGCAACAACTTCGCCGCCTTCCTGTATGCTGAGGGGCGAATCCGCGAAGCCTGCGATCAGCTGGCCATTGCCAGCGAAGACACACAATACGCCAATCGCGCCCAGCTTTTTGCCAACCTGGGCCAATGCCAGCGCGAACTTGGAAATCCGGTACGCGCGCGGGAGGCCTTGGAGCGCGCCAAGGTCATCAATCCGCGCATGGCCCGAAGTTATCTGCTGCTGGCACAGCTTGACTACGCGCAGGGGGACCAAGCCCGTGCCTGGGACAACATCCAGGCGCACATGCGCCTGACAGGCATCAACCCGGAGAACCTGACGCTGGCGCGCGACATCGCGCTGGCCAGGGGCGACACCGAGCAGGCCGAATTCTATGCCCGCCAGCTCGCGTCACAAGGTTCACCGGATGGGTCCCGTGGCACGCCCTGACAACTGATTTTTGATCAAGGATGCTCAGTCATGAGCGACATGCACGACAACGACACCGTCGATATGGCCCGCCAGGCATCCCCCGGTGACATGCTACGTCGAGAGCGCGACAACCAGGGGCTTTCCGTGGAAGAGGTCGCCACCTCCCTGAACTTGCGTCCCGCCGTCGTCTACGGCCTGGAAAAGGACGACTACGAGCAGGTGCCGGTGGCGGCCTACCGACGTGGCTATCTGCGTGCCTATGCCCGTTTGCTGGGCATCGACGAGAAGGGTGTCCTGGACGCCTATCGTGATGTCAACGGTCCTACTGAAACCGAGCGACGTGTGACGCCGGTCAAGGTTGCCAAACCGCCCTCGCGGATTGGCGCCTGGCTGGTGAAGCTAGTCACCCTGGTCGTGATCCTGGGCCTTGCCGGCCTAACGCTGCTGTGGTGGCAGAGCCGCGAAAGCACCGGTCTGCCGGGCCTTGGCGACAACGAACCAGTGGCCGTGGATACCTTGGATGGTACCCCTGTGACCGAAGAACCCGCTGAGGTCGATGCCAACGGCGCGGATGCGACCGCCGTGAACTCGGCCGACAGCGACACCGCCGTCGAGACCGCCATCGACGAGGAAATGCCGCCGCTGCCCGCCGAGGACAGCGAGATGGGCCTGACCGACGGCGCTAGCACCTCCGGTACCGGCCAGCCATCGGCCACCACCTCTGACGATCAGACCAATCCCAGCGATGCCGAACAGGCCGACGTCGCCTCAAACACCTCTGAGAACGCCGCCGAGAACGTCGACAACGCTGCTGCTTCGACAGAAGCGAACAACACGCCTGACACCGCCGGCACCGACGTGCTCGAGCTGAGCTTCAACGAGCAGTCCTGGACCGAGATTTTCGATGCCAACGACGACCGTATCTTCGTTGGCCTGCAATCGGCCGGCAGCAGCGCCCGTGCCGAAGGCGAGCCGCCTTTCCGCCTGACCATCGGCAATGCCAGCGGCGTCGAGCTTCGCTATCAGGGCGAGATCGTCGACCTGGACGAGTATGCCGGCAGCAACAACGTCGCCCGCTTCAGCCTAGGAGAATGATTCCGCATGCACGCGCAGTCTCCCATCGTTAGACGCCGCTCACGCCAGATTCATGTCGGCAACGTGCCCGTGGGCGGCGATGCGCCGATTTCGGTGCAGAGCATGACCAACACCGACACCCTGGATGTGGCCGCCACCGTTGGTCAGATTCGTCAGCTAGAAGCCGCCGGCGCCGATATCGTGCGCGTCAGCGTGCCGGACATGGACGCCGCCGAGGCCTTCGGGCGCATCAAGCGCGAAGTGAACGTCCCGCTGGTCGCGGATATCCACTTCGACTATAAGATCGCCCTGCGCGTCGCCGAACTCGGCGTCGACTGCCTGCGTATCAACCCCGGCAACATCGGCCGCGAGGACCGAGTACGGGCCGTGGTCAGCGCCGCCCGCGACAACGGCATCCCGATCCGCATCGGCGTTAACGCAGGCTCCCTGGAAAAGGATCTGCAGAAGAAGTATGGCGAGCCCACACCGGCGGCGCTGGTCGAGTCGGCGATGCGCCACATCGACCACCTCGATCGCCTCGATTTCCAGGAGTTCAAGGTCAGCGTCAAGGCATCCGATGTGTTCATGGCGGTGGCCGCCTATCGGGACCTGGCGAACCGCATCGAGCAGCCGCTGCACCTGGGCATCACCGAGGCCGGCGGCCTGCGTTCGGGCACGGTGAAATCCTCGATCGGCCTGGGCATGCTGTTGATGGATGGCATCGGCGACACCATTCGCGTGTCGCTGGCTGCCGACCCGGTCGAGGAGATCAAGGTCGGCTTCGACATGCTCAAGAGCCTCAAGCTGCGCGCCAAGGGCATCAACTTCATCGCCTGCCCCAGCTGCTCGCGGCAGAACTTCGACGTCATCGGCACCATGAACGCCCTCGAGGAGCGCCTCGAGGACGTCATGACCCCACTGGATGTCTCGGTGATCGGCTGCGTGGTCAACGGCCCCGGTGAGGCCAAGGAAACCGATGTCGGTCTGACCGGCGGCTCGCCGGCCAACCTCGTCTACCTCGACGGCAAGCCGGCCAGCAAGCTTCGCAACGATCACCTGATCGACGACCTCGAAGCGCTGATCCGTGAACGGGTCCGCCTCAAGGAACAGGCCGAGCAGGACGTCATCGCCCGGGACGCCTGATCCCGACGACCCCCTCAAGGAGCAAGCATTGAGTAAGAAGATCCAGGCCATCCGTGGCATGAACGACCTGCTGCCGGACCAGTCACCCCTTTGGCAGTACTTCGAGGGTCAGGTTCGCGCGCTGATGGGCCGCTACGGCTATGACGAGATCCGCACTCCGGTGGTCGAACAGACCGCGCTGTTCAAACGCTCGATCGGCGAAGTCACCGACATCGTCGAGAAGGAGATGTACACCTTCGAGGATCGCAACGGCGACAGCCTGACGCTGCGTCCCGAAGGCACGGCAAGCTGCGTGCGCGCGGCCATGCAACAGGGCCTTTTGCACAATCAGACCCAGCGGTTGTGGTACCAGGGCCCGATGTTCCGTCACGAGCGTCCCCAGAAGGGCCGCTACCGGCAGTTCCACCAGGTCGGCATCGAGACCTACGGCCTGGAAGGCCCGGACATCGACGCCGAGGTCATCCTGCTCTCGGCGCGGCTGTGGAAGCAGCTCGGCCTCGACAAGCACGTCACCCTGGAGCTGAACTCGCTGGGCTCCATCGATGCCCGCGCCGCCTACCGCGATCTGCTGGTGGCCTACTTCGAGCAGCATCTCGACGCTCTCGACGAGGATTCCCAGCGCCGCCTGGCCAGCAACCCGATGCGCATCCTGGATTCCAAGAACCCGGCGATGGCCGATGTCATCGAGGGCGCGCCCAAGCTGATGGATCACCTCGACCAGGAATCCCGCCGGCACTTCGAAGAGCTGACCGCGATCCTCGATGCGGCCGGTATCGATTACGTGATCAACCCGCGCCTGGTGCGCGGCCTCGACTACTATTCGCGCACCGTCTTCGAATGGACCACCACCGCGCTGGGTAGCCAGGGCACGGTCTGTGCCGGCGGCCGCTACGATGGCCTGGTCGAACAGCTCGGTGGCAAGCCGACCCCGGCGGTCGGCTTCGCCATGGGCGTCGAGCGGTTGATCCTGCTGCTCGAGACCCTCGAACTGGTACCCGACGAGGCCCGCCCGCCGCTGGACGCCTACGTGCTCGGCATGGACGCCGCGGCCACCCGCAGCGCCCTGCTACTCGGCGAGCAGCTACGTGGCGCGCTACCTGAGCTGCGTGCCCAGGTCCACTGCGGCGGCGGCAGCTTCAAGAGCCAGATCAAGAAGGCCGACAAGAGCGGCGCCAGACTGGCGCTGTTGATCGGCGAAGAAGAACTCGCCGAAAATGTCGTGACCGTCAAATTCCTGCGCGAGGATCGCGAGCAGCAACGCCTGTCCCGCGACACGCTCGCCGAGGTCCTGCCGGCGCTGGTCGACCGGCCGCTGGGCCACGCCTAACATCCATGATGCCCGCCCCCGCACCGGCTACCGGCGCGGGGGTCACTGACGCAAGGAGACCGCCCGTGGCGGAGCTGAACACCGAAGAAGAACAGCTAGAGGCCATCAAGCGCTGGTGGAAGGAAAACGGCACCTCGCTGATTGCCGGGGTGGTGATCGCCGCCGCCGGGATCTTCGGCTGGAAGGCCTGGCAAGGCTACCAGGCCAATCAGGCCGAAGCCGCTTCCGTGCGCTACCAGCAGTTGCTGACCCTGGCCAGCCAGCCAACGCTTGAAGACGCCGCCCTGACCCAGGCCCGCGAACAGGTGACCGCGCTCAACGACGAGCACGGCGGCAGCCTCTACGCCGATCTGGCCACGCTGATCGAGGCTCGCCTGGCGGTGGCCGACGGTGACCTGACCGGCGCCCGTGACGCCCTGGCCACGCTGATCGAGTCGACCGATCGCGACTATCTCAAGGACCTGGCGCGGCTGCGTCTGGCTCGCTTGCAGCTGGCCGACGACGAGGCCGATACCGCGCTTGCCACCCTGGATGCCATCACCAGTCAGGCCCTCGGCGCCCAGCGCCTGGAACTGCGTGGCGACGCTCAGCTAGCGCTCGGTAACCGGGAAAATGCCCGCGAGGCCTATCGCGAAGCCCTGGCCACCGCCGAATCCAGCGGTCAGCCGATGTTCGGCACACAGCTCAAGCTCGACAACCTCGGTGCAGAGGAAGCCACGCTATGAAATCGACGCTGTTGATCGCCCTGGCATCCCTTGGCCTGCTCGCCGGCTGTGCCGGTCAGGTCGAACCCGAAACGCCGCCCAAAGAGCTGACCAACTTCTCCGAGAGCGTGACGCTGGACGGTGTCTGGTCAGTGCAAGTCGGCGATGGCCTGGGCGAGGCACGCTATCCGATCAGCCCCTCCCTGGACGGTGACACCCTGTTCGCCGCCGATGCCGAAGGCGAACTGATGGCCATCAACGCCGAAAGCGGCGAACGGCGCTGGACGGTGGAGCTGGACAACCCGGTATCCAGCGGTCTGACGGCCGTGGCCGAGCGACTCTATCTGGGCACTCGCAACGGCGAAGTGCTGGCCATCGACCAGGCCGACGGCAAGGTGCTCTGGCGCTCGCGCGTACCCAGCGAAGTGCTGGCCGCCCCCCAGCCCAACCAGCGGCTGCTCGTTGTACAGAGTGTCGATGGCAGCGTCACGGCGCTTGAGCGCGACAGCGGCGCTGAACAATGGGTCTATACCACCAGCGCCCCGTCCTTGACCCTGCGCGGCACCGGCACGCCGAGGGTCATCGAGCCGGTCACCTTCGCCGGCTTCGCCAACGGCCGCGTCGCCACCATCGACAACCGCAGCGGCCAGGCACTCTGGGAGCAGCGTATCGCCGTGCCCCAGGGCCGCAGCGAAGTGGACCGTCTGATCGACCTCGATGGCGAGCCGCTGCTGACCCGCGATGGCCGCCTCTATCTGACCAGCTATCACGGCCGCCTGGTGGCCATGGAAGCCCAGAGCGGCGAGACCCTGTGGGAGCGCGATATCTCGAGCTACCTGTCGCCGCTGCTGGTCGGCGATACCCTTTACGTCATCGACGACGCCAGCCACGTGCTGGCACTGGACGCCCTGTCCGGCCAAATCAAATGGCGCAGCAATGTCCTCGAAGGCCGCCAGCTGACGGCGCCTGCCTTTGCCGACGGCAAGCTGGTGCTCGGCGACTTCGAAGGCTATGTGCACCTGCTCGATGCCACCGACGGCCACTTGGCCGGTCGTGAGCACATCGATAGCTCGGGCATCAGCCTGCGCCCCCTCACTGACGGTCGGCGCATCCATGCGCTGGCCAACGACGGGCGCCTAGAGGCGCTGGAGATCCGCGAACTACCATGAATCCTGTCATCGCCCTGGTCGGCCGACCCAATGTCGGCAAGTCCACGCTCTTCAACCGCCTGACCCGTTCGCGGGACGCCCTGGTGGCCGACTTCCCGGGCCTTACCCGTGACCGCAAATACGGCAACGGGGCGCTCGGCGACAAGACCTACACGGTGATCGATACCGGCGGCATCAGCGGCGACGAGCAAGGCATCGACGCCGCCATGGCCGAACAGTCGCTGCTGGCCATCGACGAGGCCGACATCGTGCTGTTCATGGTCGACGGCCGGGCCGGCCTGAACGTCGCCGACGAGGCCATCGCCAACCACCTACGCGTCAATCAGAAGAAGACCTGGCTGGTGGTCAACAAGACCGACGGCCTGGATGAAGACACCGCCTCGGGTGACTTCTGGGGGCTGGGCATCGGCGACCCGCGCCCGATCGCCGCGGCCCACGGCCGCAACGTCACCGCGCTGATCGAGGAAGTGCTCGCGCCCTTCCCCGAGCGCGAGGCCAACGCCGCGCCGCCGGATCTCAGCAACGGGGTACGCATCGGCGTGATCGGCCGGCCCAACGTCGGCAAGTCGACCCTGGTCAATCGCCTGCTTGGCGAAGAGCGGGTCGTGGTCTTCGACGAAGCGGGCACGACCCGCGACGCCATCGAGATTCCCTTCGAGCGTCGCGGCAAACCCTATGTGCTGGTCGACACCGCCGGGGTTCGCCGGCGCAAGAATGTCACCCAGATCGCCGAGAAGTTCTCGATCATCAAGACACTGGATGCCATCAAGGAATGCCATGTCGCGATCATGGTGCTCGATGCGCGCTCTGGCCTGGTCGAGCAGGACCTGCACCTGCTGGACTATGTGCTGAGTTCCGGGCGAGCCCTGGTGCTGGCGGTCAACAAGTGGGATGGCCTGGAGGCCGAGGCCAAGGAGAAGATGCGAGCCCAGATCAAGCGTCGCCTGGGCTTCGCCGACTACGCCGAGATGCACTTCATTTCGGCGCTGCACGGCACTGCGGTGGGCGATCTTTATCCGTCCATCGACCGTGCCTTTGCCTCCGCCAACAGCCACTGGTCGACCAATCGCCTGACCAACATCCTGCAGGATGCGGTCACCGAGCATCAGCCGCCGCTGGTCCATGGCCGCCGCATCAAGCTGCGCATGGCCCACCAGGGCGGCAGCAATCCGCCGATCATCGTCGTGCACGGCAACCAGACCGAGGCGCTGCCGGAAGCCTACAAGCGCTTCCTGACCAACACCTTCCGCAAGGTGCTCAAGGTGCGCGGCACGCCGATCCGCTTCGAGTTCCGCTCCGGCAAGAACCCGTATGACAACATGGCCGGCGCCGGCGACCGCGAGAAGGCCAAGAAGCGCGAGCTGGGCCGGACCAAGGAAGCCCGCAAGAACCGCCGCTAGGCGGGCCAACTAGCCGCAATTCATGCCTGGCGCATCACACAGCCCCTGTCGGACTCGCTCCGGCGGGGGCTGTGACTTTTAAAGCGCCTGGTGGTTTGCGTTAACGAAAGATGGTTTTACAGCGGCACCCTAGGCAGACAGTCGTTCAGGTTTCTGCCTGCAAGCGCCGATTGCCGACCCACTGGCAGGCAAACTGCCAGGCGATGCGTCCGCTGCGACCGCCGCGCAGGGTGGCGAAGCGCAGCGCCTCGGCGCGGGCCTCGGGCGACCAGCCATCAGCGGCGTCGAGATGCGCGACCCAGTGCTGGCAGGTCTCCAGGTAAGCGTCCTGGCTGAAGGGATGGAAGGCCAGCCAGAGGCCGAAGCGATCGGATAGCGAGATTCTCTCCTCGACGGCATCGCCGTGATGCAGCTCATCGTTCACCACCCGAGTCTCCTGATTGTCGCTCATGGATTCCGGCAGCAGATGGCGACGGTTGGAGGTAGCATAGAGCAGCACATTGTCGGGCGGGCCGGTGATCGCGCCATCGAGCACGCTCTTCAGCGCCTTGTAGGCATCGTCATGCCCCTCGAAGGACAGATCGTCGCAATACACCACGAAACGATGCGGCTCATTGCGCAGCTGGGCCACCAGGCTCGGCAGGCCCGCCAGGTCGTGGCGGTCGACCTGCACTAGGCGCAGCCCTTCGGGGGCCAGGCCATTGAGCAGGGCCCGCACCAGCGACGACTTGCCGCTACCCCGGGCGCCCCACAGCAGGGCATGGTTGGCGGGATAGCCGCGCAGGAAGGCGCGGGTATTGTCGACCAGCGCGCGCTTCTGTCGCTCGATGCCCAGCAGGTCATCAAGGCCAAGCGCGTCCCGGGGCGGGACTGGCATCAATTGCCCACCCAGGGCATGACGCTGCCACAGGGCCGCAATGTCATGTTGCCAGTCGATCTCGACCGAGGCAGGCGGCAGCCACGGCTCCACCCGCTCCATCATTGCCAGCAGGCGCCGGGCTAGAGCATCCTCCATGCAATCTCTCCTTGGTTGCAAACGTCGCGGTTTTACCGCACAGGCGATCAGGGTATCTTGTGGCAAACTGTGATATGCCGTCCAGCGAACCTGCCGCTGTCGACCCAAGGAGGATGTCAGAATGCGTTGGATACAAGGAATGGCCGTGGGTGCCCTGAGTCTGGCCCTGGCTGCCTGCTCGAGTTCACCCACCGGACGACAACAGCTGACGCTGGTATCCGACCAGCAGCTCAACCAGATGGGCGCGCAAACCTTCGAGCAGTACCAGCAGAAGCTGCCGACGGTGGGCGGGGCCACCCTGAACTACGTGCAGTGCGTGTCGAATGCCATCGTCGCCGAACTGCCGTCCTCGGACCTGGCGCCCCAGTGGCAGGTCAAGGTCTTCGATGATCCCTCGGCCAACGCCTTCGCCCTGCCCGGCGGCTATATCGGCGTGAACACCGGCCTGCTCGAGATCGCCAGCAATCAGGATCAGCTGGCCGCAGTGATCGGCCACGAGGTCTCTCACGTGCTGGCGCGTCACGCCAACGAACGCGTCTCGACCCAACAGGCCACCCAGCTCGGCCTGTCGGTGATCCAGAGCGCCGCCGGTATCGAAGGGCCCCAGGGCGACACCATCATGGGCGCTCTCGGCGCCGGCGCTCAGTACGGCATCATACTGCCCTTCTCGCGCAGTCACGAAAGCGAGGCGGATAAGCTGGGCATTCAGCTGATGGCCGATGCCGGCTTCGACCCTCGTGCCAGCGTGACCCTGTGGGAGAAGATGAGCCAGGCAGGCGGCAGCCAGCCACCGGTATGGATGTCCACGCACCCCAGCAACAACCAGCGCATCGAGGGCCTCGAGGCCAGCATGAACGAGGCCCTGCCCCGCTTTGAACAGGCGCGCCAGTCCGGCAAGACGCCTAGCTGTAGCCGTTCCTAGATGACCCGCCCGCACCTGATTCGCGTAGGCTTGGCCCTGCTGATCCTGCCGGTCGTCGTGCTGCTCGGGCTCTACTTTCTGGAACTCGGCGACGTGCGCAGCTGTATGCTCGACGGCGGCCACTGGGACTATCTGGACGGGGCCTGTCGCGATACGCCACAGCCCTTCGTGCCCTGGCTCGCCCGGGCGCCCTGGCTGGTGAATGGCGGCCTCGCGTTGTCGGTGCTGGGGCTTGGCATGGCCATGGTGGGGCTGTATATCAGAAAACGCTGAAAGCGCTACTTCCTGCGCCGAGGCGAACGGAGCGCCATCTAAGTGGCCCTATCTATGTAGCCCTATCTATGTAGCCCTATCTATGTGGCCCTGCCGCCTGCTCCATCAAAAAGCCCGCCGGTCTGATGACCGGCGGGCTTTTGCTTGATGGGCTGAAGCTAACGCTAGGGTCTGATGCTTAGCCCCGGGGCTTACATTTGCAAAGAACGCCGAAGCGAGGGAGTGAAGAAGGCCCCTAGCCGTTGGCGGCAAGCGCCTGGCGCAGCATCTCCCGCACCGGTGCGGTATCGGGACGACGCTGACGCCACTGATAGAAGGACTCGGCGGCCTGCTCGACGAGCATGCCCAGGCCATCCACCGGACGTGCGCCGCGCTCGGATGCCCAGGCGAGAAACACCGTCGGCGTGGCGCCATACATCATGTCGTAGGCGGTGGCGCCGGGGGCGAACAGGTCGTCGGGCAGCGGCGGCAGGTCGCCGCCAAGGCTCGCACTGGTGCCGTTGACCACCACATCGAAGGGCCCCGTCACGGCGTCGAAGCCACCGCCATGCAGGCGGCTCTGGTCGTCATTCAGCGCAGCAAAGTCCGTGGCCAGGCCGGCCGCCTTCTCGGCCGTGCGGTTGGCGATCATCACCTCGGCGGGG
>CETM01045670.1_pt1 | contig 20437 bp, 19 predicted proteins | sample 361451 | NCBI WGS metagenome assembly CETM01 (sample SAMEA2622690, study PRJEB7988) | marine metagenome | isolation source: saline water (ENVO:00002010), including
GCGTTCGCGGGAAAAATCGGCGAAGATTTCCGCCGCCACCTGATCGAAGCGCTGGCCGGCCATGGACTCGGGAATGCGGGCGTCGCGATGTACGGTTTCTGACATGGGGGCTGTGTGCCTTTGAGGTGGCACTGACGAGGCACCAAGGCTCGGCGCTTTGCGGCCTGCCCTGAGTGGTTTATCGTGAGTGCTTTATGATGAGCCGCTGCGTAATTCTACCACGGCCATTCGGGTTGTTTGAGACGAGGACCATGATGCGCGTTTTCCCCCGTGGCACACGGCTGGGCGCCTATGCCCTGACAGCCGCCCTGCTCGCCGGCTGCGCCGGCAACGATACCGTTCCCGACGAGCTCGCGGAAGCCGAGCTCTACCAGCAGGCGATGACGGCGCTGGAGGCGCAGAACTATACCAACGCCGTGAGCCGGCTCGAAGCCCTCGACGCCCGCTATCCCTTTGGCGACCACGCCGAGCAGGCACAGCTGGAACTGATCTACGCCTACTACCAGACCGACAACTGGGAATCGGCGCGGGCGGCTGCCAGCCGCTTCATCCGCCTGCAGCCGGACCATCCCCAGGTCGACTACGCCTACTACATGCGTGGTCTGGCCGCCTATCAGGCGGGCCGCTTTAGCCTCGAAGGGCTCAAGCTGATCGACATTTCCAAGCGCGACCTGGGCGCCACCCGCGAGTCCTACAACGACTTCCGGGAGCTGATCGAACGCTTCCCGGACAGCGAGTATGCCCCGGACGCCCAGCAGCGCCTGGTCTACCTCCGCAACGTGCTGGCCCGCCATGAGCTGCAGGTGGCCGACTTCTATCTGCGCAAGGGCGCCTACCTGGCGGCGGTCAAACGCGGGCGCTGGGTGATCTCCCACTACCCGGAGGCACCGGCCAATCACGACGCCCTGGCGGTCATGGTCGAAGGCTATCTGGGCCTTGGCATGACCGATCGAGCCCGCGAAGTGCTCGCCACCCTGATCGAGAATGCGCCGGATAACGAACGCCTCGACGGCAGGGCCTTCGAGCCCCGTTACGTCGACGCCGAGCCGCTGACGCTGTAATGCCCCTTCGGGGAGCCGTAAGCGATAAGCTGGAAGAAACACCAACCACCGCGCTGTCTTGGCAGAGGGCGACTCTTCCAGCTTCCAGGCGCGTAGCGCCGCGCTTACAGCTTATGTCTCCCCGGCTAAGCCGGGGTCATTCCCCGGGCTGCCAACCGTTGACGATTGGATAGCGCCGGTCGCGACCGAAGCCCCTCGGGGTCACGCGCACGCCTACCGGCGCCTGACGACGTTTGTATTCGCAGCGGTCGACCAGCTTGACTACCTGATAGACATCCTCGCGAGCGAAGCCGGCGTCGATGATCGCCTCGGCGCTCATGTCGCCCTCGATGTAGCGAACCAGGATAGCGTCCAGGATGTCGTATCCGGGCAAGGAGTCGCTGTCCTGCTGATCCGGCGCCAGCTCGGCCGACGGCGGACGCTCGATGACTCGCTCGGGAATCGCCGGCTCCTGGTCGTTGCGCCAGCGCGCCAGCCGGTAGACCCAGGTCTTGTAGACGTCTTTCAGGGCATTGTAGCCGCCGACCATATCGCCATAGAGGGTGGCATAACCGACCGCCATCTCGCTCTTGTTGCCGGTGGTCAACACCATCAGGCCCTTCTTGTTGGAGATCGCCATCAGCAGCACGCCACGACAGCGGGACTGCAGGTTCTCCTCGGTGGTGTCGCGCTCGGTACCGGCGAAGCTCTCGGCCAGGGTGTCCATGAAGCTTTCGACCATCGGCGCGATGGGCATCACCTCATAGCCAACGCCCAGCAACTTGGCCTGTTCGGCGGCATCCGCTCGGGAGATATCCGCGGTGTAGTGATACGGCATCATCACCGCATGCACCCGTTCAGGCCCCAGGGCATCCACCGCAATGGCAAGCGTCAGTGCTGAGTCAATGCCGCCTGACAGGCCGATCACCACCCCCTTGAAGCCGCTCTTGTTGACGTAGTCACGCACCCCGGTGACGAGTGCACAATAGAGACTTTCCTCGGGCTCGGGCAGCGGCTCGCACTCACCGGCCTGCGGCACCCAGCCATTCTGCTCGCGCAGGAACTGCACCGGCATCAGCCCCACCTGCCAGTGGGGCGCCTGTACCTGCAACTGGCCATTGGCATCGACGCAGGCCGAGCCGCCGTCGAACACCAGCTCGTCCTGACCGCCCACCTGGTTCACATAGACCAGCGGGCGCTGGGCCTCGGCAGCCCGCTCGCGCAGGAGCTCGAGACGTTCTGAGGGCTTGTCCTGATGATAGGGCGACGAATTGAGCGTAATCAGAATCTCCGCGCCCGCCTCGCAGGCCAGGCGAACCGGCTCGGTCTTCCAGACGTCCTCGCAGATCAGGATGCCGAGCTTGGCCCCCTTATGCTCGACCACCAGCGGCTCGGTGCCGGCGCTGAAATAGCGCTGCTCGTCGAACACTTGATAGTTGGGCAGCGCCTGCTTGGCATACTCGTCGAGCCATTCGCCGTTATACAAAAGGCCCGCCAGGTTATAGGTCTGCCCTTCTCGGCGACCGGGGTAACCGATAATCACCAGCACGTCGCGGGCGACCTTGGCCGCCATGCGCGCACGGGCCTCCCGCAGGCGCGTCTCCATGGAGGGGCGCAGCAGCAGATCCTCCGGCGGGTAGCCAGTCAGGAACAGTTCGGGGAATACCACGATATCCGCGCCGTGCTCGATGCGGGCCTCGCGCACCGCTTCGATGGCACGCTCGGCGTTGCCGGGAATATCGCCGACCAAGGGGTCGAATTGGGCCATCACCAGCGTCAGGTCTTGCATGGTCGGGGAAATCTCTCGAAACTCTCGGATAACCGTATTGTCCCGCATGGCCGCCCGAGTAGCAAAACACTAAACCTTCTCACGCGGCCCGACCAGGGAGTCATAAAAGGATGAACCTGTTGATCATTCGCCTGATCATTTTCGCCGTGCTGTTCTGGGCCGGCCTCAAGCTCTACCGCATGTACCGCGACTGGAAGCTGGAGCGCGAGGAATGGGAGCGCAAGGAGGCTCACCAGGAGGGTGGCCACATGGTGCGCTGCGTCTATTGCCAGGTGCACCTACCCGAGGATGAGGCCCTGCGCGAACAAGGCGAATGGTTCTGCAGCACGCCCCATCGCGACAAGTACCTGGCCGAGCAACATCCTTCCGACTGAGGGCGCCTCGCCCCGGCACCGCGCTGGGCGGAGCCTATCTTTCGCCCAGACCTGACGCCGGCGCCGCTAGCTATTTTTGCCACTCGTGTTGTCACTCGCCAAGGCGACCAACCAATCGATAAGGGGCCGGGTCGATGATCGGCTCACGGCCCAGCAGCTCGTCGACCAGCAGGCGAGTTGAAGCGGGTGCCAGCACCAGACCGTTGCGGTAGTGACCGGCATTGACCCAGAGGTTCTCCACGCCAGGCACCGCGCCGATGAATGGAATGCCCTCTGGCGAGCCGGGGCGCAGCCCGGCCCAGTGATATTCCACCTCGCAGTCAGCAAGCGCCGGCACGATCCGGACGGCGCTCTGCCAAAGCGACTCCCGAGCCTCATCGCTAAGCGCCTTGTTGAAGCCCACCTCTTCCAGCGTCGAGCCCGCCAGCACGCGGCCATCGCCGCGGGGAATCACGTAGCGCCCGTCCATCAACACCACCCGTTGGACAAGCCCCGCCGGCGCCTTGAAGAGAATCATCTGTCCCTTCACCGGACGCACCAGCAGCGCCACCTCGACGCTCTCCAGCAGTTGCGCCGCCCAGGCCCCACCGCAGACGATCACACGGTCTGCCGCGATCAAGCCCTCTTTCGTGCGGGCACCAACCACCGCATCGCCTGCATCGCGCTCAAGACCGGTAACCGTTTCATGCTCACGCAGCGTGACCCGAGGCATCATCGCCAGTCGCGCGCGCAGCGCCTGGCCCAGGCGCGGGTTGCGAATACTACCAAGCGTCGGCATCCATAGCGCCTGCTCACAGCCCGGCGCGGCCGCGGGCTCCTTGGCATAGATCACCTCCGGGCCCACTCGTTCCAGGGGTTTGCCGACCTGGCGCGCCCAATCGAGGGCACGCGCCTCGTCCTCGACACGCAGATACAGCAGGCCCTTCTGGCGATATTCCGGATCGATGCCGGTTTCCTCAAGAAGCCGCAGGCTGAGCTCCGGGTAGAACCCCTCGGACCAGCGCGACAGCCGCGACACCGGCGTGCCATAGCGCCAAGGGTAAAGCGGCGAGACGATGCCGCCCCCCGCCCATGAGGCCTCGCGGCCGCACTCGCCACGCTCAACCAGCGTTACCGACTGGCCCGCGTCGGCCAGTTGCAAAGCCGTCATCATGCCGATGACGCCACCGCCGATAATCAGGAAATCGCTCACAATAGAATACGCTCTGGCTTACAACAGTTTTGGCTAGAGTAATGGAAAGCTCGACAGAATAAAGGACGAGCGACGGAGCGAGCAGAGAAACGGGCGACAGCGAATACCCCAAGAGCAGGATGTGCGGGGGCGTCGGACACTCCAGGGAAGGAGAGAGACATGCGCACGAGAGTAGAGACCCAACTACAACATCACAGGGCTGGCTTCACTCTGATTGAGCTGCTGGTGACCCTTGCAGTGGTCGTGATAATGGCCACCGTCGCCGTGCCGAGCTATCAGGCTTTCAGCGCGCGAAATGAAGTCGCCGCCGAGGTAATGCGGCTTAAAACTGCCTTGGCGATGACTCGAAGTGCCGCCGTTACCCAACGTACGACGGTTACGCTGTGCCCCACGCAAAACATGACAGAGTGCGAGATTACCGACAATGGTGACGGTGAAGCCTGGCTTGCCACTCTGGCGATCTTCGAAGGCCGGGGTGAGCCCGGCGATGAGTTATTACGCACCTTTGGCGAGAGCCAGCTACCCGCAGTGACCTACCGGGACGATGATCGCCCGGTACGCTACAAGGCGCTGGGCCGCTCATCGGGCTACAACGGCACCTTTCATCTCTGCGGGCGACTGGAAGAAGGCGCCAGCGTTATCGTCAATAATGTCGGGAGGGTTCGTGTGGAGTCTGAAAGGCCTAAGTGTTGAGCCACCCAAAAGCCAATCGACCAAAATAAGCGGGGCGTATCGCTAGCCAAGAACCTCCTGACAAGACCTGCACCATGAATGAATGGGTCCATGATTGGATGATCATTGAAGGCAGAGCCACCGACGGAGACTTGAGCGGCGATACCGTACTGCGAGCCATGAAATCGTCAGGCGATTTGGTCGCTACGGTCCCTTAGGGCGCCCCAGCGGGCATAATGGCACGTTCCACACCTGTGGCCGACCAAACACGGGCGCTACGGTAGTCGTCAGCAACTTCGGTAGGGTACGAGTTTATTGCGACATACCACAATCGCAATGCTTAAACAGCCGAATATAGAAACCCAGCTTAAGAAAACAACTAAGCCCCTAGAAATCAATGCCAACTTTTTATTTCCAGACCACCCCCTGACGAAGTGGGACCGTCATCTTTTAACGCTATATCATAGGCAACCATTCCACCGCCATTCACTGAAAGCGTCTTTCCACGCAACGATCCAAAGAACTGGCCACCTGAATTTACACTAACATCAGAGTATGGAGCATAGACACTGGCAACCCCCTTGCCAGAGGAAGTAAATGAGACGTCCTCTCCCGAAGAATAAATTGATAAGCGGGGATTACCCTCTGATCCAAACGTCTTGGAGTCGTCCATATTAGCACCATGTGAAATATCAACCTTACCACGCACAAAAACAGTCAGGCTACTCCCATCTTCTATATTATACGAGCTCCCACCCTTACCTAGAACGAAGTCACCATCTACAAACAAAACGACATCTCCTCCCGAAACATCTAATGTTCCGTTTTTGAGAATAAAATCATCCACCCTAACAATACTGCGCTCTTTTCCTAATATTGTCGCCTCTTGGCTCCTCGCAAAATCAGTCCAATCCTGAACGTTCCATGTCTTATCAAAAGCCGAAAGTCCCTCTTTTGACAATGACCAATCAACAAATGGATAGTTCCCTAGATTCTTCCCCAATTTCCCGAGCGCCTCATCTTCATCAAGACTTTCAGATAAGCGGGAAAACTCATCAGACAAAGTCACACCCCCCCCATCATCTTGACCAAAAGACACATAATCGCATTCGCCGCCAGCATAGTCTCCAGCATAACCTGCACCTTCTTTTTCTTTTGCAGACCCGCCGACATAACTCCCGCCCTTAGCTTCTATCTCACCGTCTGAGCGAGCATTCCCCAAAATTGAAGCCCCACCATTTAACTTGACTCCGCCACCTGACTCAACATCCCCAGTAACACGCGACCCACCGGAGACAGCCAAAGAACCGGAAACCCCAGCATTCCCAATAACTTGACTACCACCGGCAACATCAAGATTCCCTGTAACTTTCACACCACCATCAACAACAACCCCACCTGCCAGCTTGACATCACTACTACTTCCTTCAGTATTTAAAAGAAGTCCAGAATATTCACGGGAATCTTGAGACAAAGAATTCCACGAACCTAAGGAAGAATCATAACTTGTCACTCTACCGCCACCAGTTACCGAAACACTATCACAGCCTGTAATGCCATCAAAAACTGCCACCCCTTCGCGCTTAATAGAGACAAAAATAGGCTCACTCAGCGCCATATCTCCATCAATAGCTCCCATGGCAACAATATACTCACCCTCTTCCTTCCCAAGCTCATCGTCAATCTTTAAAAAACAAGCTTGCTTATAACCATCATAACCCAAGCATTCAACAGGATGATTGTTTGAAAAATCAGAAAACTCATCCCACCCTAACTCAACAGGTGGAGCCACAGGAGAAAATTCATCCTCCCTCAACTTTCCCAGCAACTCAGCAACAGCTTTTTCCGCATTCATCTGTGCTTGAGAAGCCGACTTGTAATTACCCGCCAGGCGTTCATCGATCAATGATGACTGCATGCTCGACAGCCCGAGCATCAGAGAGGCTGTAAGCATTGAAAGGACAACGATCAGTGCCGCTCCTTTTTGTTGAACCATAAATCATACCTCATATCCTGTATATGCTCTATTACAAAACCACAACTTTAACTGCCAGAACTTCACCTAATCATCATCATAGCCATCTCCATTGAGACCAAGCTATTGCTATTGCAAGAATTACTCGCCAACAGCCGCAGTCCGATTCATCGCATAAAACTTAATATCATTTGATTCGGAAACCAGCTGAAAAGTGACCAGATAGAGACCACCGACTGCACCAACTTTTTCCGCAGAAAAAGCACTGCCGCTGCGAAAACCATCGACTACAGGTTGAGGCGAGCCGACTCCTTCATCGAGGTATAGCGACCAAACATCCCTATCTTCGTAATCCGGCTTATCCAAATAATATGTTCTTATGGAGCCGTCCGAAAAATTAATCTCGAGCTGTCCATTTTTACCCACATCCGTTCCTTCGATGCCGCCAACACTTTCTGCCCGTCGTATGTCCTTGACCAACACGTCAGCAGAAAATGTCAGTGCTGCTTGCTTGTCCCCCAGCGCTTCCACCTGCCGAAAGCTTTGAAAACCATTCAGGAACAGCTGGCCGGCACCGAGAATAATCATCAGGCCGATAACCATGGAGACCATCAACTCGACTAAGGAGAACCCTCTTTGCTTGACCAATGAGCGCACAACCTGACTATCACGCATCAGTCATGACCCCGAGAGATTAGGCAGGCGATAAAAATATTCAAAGCTTCCGTTCCCGGCTTCCAGTCTGTTCTCTTCCCAGTTAACGGTCACCTTATACTCACAGGTTCCTGTTTCCTCAATGTCACTATTACCAGCATCTGACATGGCCTTACCGCTCCCGAACCACTGTTCCTTCCAAACATCTGACACACTGGAAATTTTGCTACCGTCAGGACATGTGTTCAACGTGGCAAGCTTTGCCCAAGTTTGTTCCTGGGCATCCACCGCCGCAAGCGTGGCCACAGAACGCTGATAACCGGCATGGGCACTTTGCAGTGCCTTGAGTTGCATGCCGGCCACCCCCAGCAAGCCGATGGACAGCACTAGCAACGCGACCAGGGCTTCAACGAGGGTGAACCCCTTAGGCCTACGAGAGCAGCCTAATGATCTCATCGACAATTAAGTGCCCCCTTCGCCGGTTTCATCCGCAGGTATCTCATCCAACCGGGAAATTCGCCCATAGCGGCTGATCTCGATGCCGTAGTAACGGGGCTTTCCTTCGCCATTCAGCGCGATGCGGCAGGCGTCAGGATCGCAATCGCCATCGTTAATACGTCCAAGTGAAGTGAAGGTAAGAGTGGAAGGCCCCTTTAGGGTCAAGTCGATTTTCCCACTGCCTGACGCTTGGCGAATCACGACACCGGAGTCATCCTGCACCTGCCATTGCCATCCCGTGCCATCAGAGCTGTCACCTGACTCAGTGATCACGTAGCTCACGTCTTCGCGGTGCTTGATGGCTTCGCTTCTGGCCAGGTTCAGCCCAATCAGCACGCTATTGAACTCGGTCGCAAAGCGCTGGCGGTTGATCATGTCCACGAAGTTGGGCACCGCGACGGTCGCCAGAATGATCGCCACTGCCATGGTCACCAGCAGTTCGATCAATGTAAATCCACTTTGTCTCATGGCATCACCAGCATGAATCTGATGGCCCCCTGATTCCCTGACCGTTTAAGGTGATATCGGCATCGCAGCCATCCTCACGGCTAGTAGAGGCACTAACCACATAGCCGACATCACTATCCTCCGAGTAGGAAATTGAATAATTACCATCGGGGGAAGATGTCGTGATAGTGCAGTTATCTGAAGAGTACGAATAATGCTCGGTGTAACAGCGTTCCAGCTCACCAGCAGCAACATTCAACCCGGCATGGGCATCCGCGCGCAGTGAGCGCTCCACATACCCCTGATATCCAGGAATCGCGATAGCGGCGAGAATAGCGATCACCGCGACGGCGATCATCAGCTCAATCAGCGTAAAACCTGACTGCTCTCCTGCCTTTGTCATGCGCGTCACTCGCAAGCCTCCCCACTGAAACATCATGCATCTGATACCAGTATGTCTCAGTATGGCCTTCAACGTCATACCTGAGCACAGCACTGGGCAGAAAAAACCGGGCCTGGGCCCGGTTGCTGTTACTAACGGCCCGCCTGAATCTCAGGCGGTGGCACGGCTAACCGCTGGCGATCACCTGCTCGCGTAGCTCCTTAGGCATCGAGAAGGTAATGGTCTCCTCGCGACCGGAGAGCTCCTGCGGGGCCTCAGCGCCCAGCGCCTGCAAGCGCTCAATCACGCCATTGACCAGCACCTCGGGGGCGCTGGCGCCGGCGGTGATGCCGATCTGCTCGACGCCTTCGAGCCAGCCGGGCTCGATCTGCTCGGCGTCGTCGATCAGGTAAGCCGGGGTGCCGACTCGCTCGGAGAGTTCACGCAAGCGGTTGGAGTTGGAGCTATTGGGACTGCCCACCACCAGCACCAACTGACTGCCGGCGGCAAGTTCGCGCACGGCGTCCTGACGATTCTGGGTGGCGTAGCAGATGTCATCCTTGCGCGGGCCCTGAATCTCGGGGAACTTGGCACGCAGCGCATCGATCACCCGAGCGGTGTCGTCCATCGACAGCGTGGTCTGGGTGACGAAGGCCAGGCGGCTCGGGTCCTTGACCTCAAGTGCCGCCACATCAGCCTCGTCCTCGACCAGGTAGATGGCACCGCCATGGGAGGTGTCATAGCGGCCCATGGTGCCTTCCACCTCGGGGTGGCCGTGGTGCCCGATCAGGATGCACTCCTCTCCGCGCCGCGCGTAGCGCAGCACTTCCATGTGCACCTTGGTGACTAGCGGACAGGTAGCGTCGAAGATCCTCAGGCCACGGCGCTCGGCCTCTTGCTGAACCGCCCGGGAGACGCCGTGGGCAGAGAAGATCACGATCACGTCGTCGGGGACCTCGTGGAGCTCCTCGACGAAAATCGCCCCGCGCTCGCGCAGGGTGTCGACCACGAAGCGGTTGTGGACCACCTCGTGGCGCACGTAGATGGGCGCGCCGAAGACATCGAGGGCGCGATTGACGATCTCGATGGCCCGATCGACGCCGGCACAGAAACCGCGCGGGTTGGCCAGCTTGATTTGCATATGTTGCCTTGCCTTGATGCCTAGGCATCGCATCTTGGATTTTGTCAGCGGACGTGGCTGCACTGGGGGCGGGCCATCGCGAAGACGCTGTAAACCCTTCCCTGAGCGCTACTTTTGCCATCCATGGCAAAAGACCTTCGCTCCATCCAGCCCCCGGCGCCACTCACCAGAAAGCACTCAACTAGGGCATCAGTGAGTGGTCGCCGGGGCGACCTTGATCACCTCGACCTCGAAGGTCAGGGTACGCCCGGCCAGCGGGTGGTTGAAGTCCACCGTCACCTGTTCGCCATCGATCTCGGCGATCACGCCAGGCAGCTCGCCGCCGGCGGCGTCGGCGAAGGACATCACCATGCCCATCTCCGGCACCTCACCCTCGAAGTCGTCACGCTTCATCAACTGCACGTTCTGCGGGTTGTGCTGGCCGAAGGCATGCTCCGGGGTGATCTCGTAACTGCCGGTGTCGCCGTCGGTAAGGCCGGACAGCGGTGCTTCGAAGCCCGGCGGCAGGTTGCCGTCGCCGACCTGGAAGGTCGCCGGGGCCTTGTCGCGAGTGGAATCCACCACCGTGCCATCCTCGAGCTTGAGGGTGAAGTGAAGGGTCACTTCCATGCCCTCGTCGATGCGGTAGTCGCTCATCTGCTTGGCTCCGTCAGGAACTGGCTCGCCCGCGGCGGGCGTCGCGCAGGGATTCGATGATCAGGCCGATGGCGCCCAGGGTAATGGCGACATCGGCCAGGTTGAAGGCCGGAAAGTAGGCCTGGCCCCAGTGGAACGACAGGAAATCGACCACGTAGCCATGCACCAACCGGTCATAGAGATTGCCGAGTGCGCCGCCGATGATCAGCGAAAGCGCCGCGGCCAGCAGCGTCTCGCCGGCGCGCAGCCGGCGCATCCAGACGGTAAGACCGACACTGGCGCCGATGGCAATGACAGCGAACAGCCAGCGCTGCCAGCCGTCGTGCCCGGCCAGGAAACTGAAGGCGGCACCGGTGTTATGCAAGAGCGTCAGATTGAAAACCGGCAGCACTTCCACCGGACGGGCGTAGACCAACATGGCCGAGGCCAGCACCTTGCTGCCAAGGTCGGCAACGATCACGGCAAGCGATAGCCATAGCCAGCGCAGCGGCCGCGTCATCGGCGGCGCACTGTGCTGATCGGTCTTCGCAGCGGCTGATGGCTCTTGATCAGGCATAGTGACGCGTCTCGCCGGGGCCGTCAGGCAGGTTGGTGATGCAGCGCCCGCATAGATCCGGGTGCTCCGGATGGCTGCCCACGTCGGCACGATGGTGCCAGCAGCGCTCGCACTTGGTGTGGGCGCTTTCCACGACGCTGACCTTCAGGCCCTCGAGCTCGGTGGCCTCAGCGGCACTGCCTTCCGCCAGAGGCGCCAGGCGCACGTCGCTGGTCAGCAGCACGAAGCGCAACTCATCGCCGAGCTTGGCAAGCGTCGCCTCGAGGGTGTCATCGACGTAGAGCGTTACCTCGGCGGCCAGACCGTTCTTGATCTGCTTGGCGTTGCGGGCGTCTTCGAGACACTTGTTGACCGCCTGCTTGACCTCGAGCACCCGTGACCAGAACTCGCGGCCCAGTGTCGCGTCCGCGGCGAGTGTGGAGAGCCCCTCGAAATAGGTCTCGAGCAACACGCTATCGGAACGCTTGCCGGGGATATTCTCGTAGATTTCCTCGGCAGTGAACGACAGGATCGGCGCGACCCAGCGCGCCAGCGCCTCGACCACCCGATAGAGCGCAGTCTGGGCGCTGCGGCGCGCCAGGGAGTCGCGCTGGGTGGTGTACTGGCGATCCTTGATCACGTCCAGGTAGAAGCCACCGAGCTCCACCGAGCAGAAGGAATGCACCTGCTGATAGACATCGAGGAAGCGATACTCTTCATAGGCGGTTTCGATGCGCGCCTGTAGCTGGGCCGCCCGGTCGACCACCCACTGGTCCAGCGACAACATGTCCTCGAAGGCCACGGCGTCCCGCTCGGGCTCGAAGCCGTTGAGGTTGGCGAGCAGGAAGCGCGAGGTATTGCGAATGCGCCGGTAGACATCGGCGGTGCGTTTCAGGATCTCGTCGGAAACCGCCATCTCGCCGGAATAGTCGGTAGAGGACACCCAAAGGCGCAGGATATCGGCGCCGAGCTTGTCCATGACTTCCTGGGGCGCGACCACGTTACCCAGCGACTTGGACTGTTTGCGTCCCTTCTCGTCCACGGTAAAGCCGTGGGTCAGCAAGCCCTTGTAAGGAGGATGACCGTCGACGGCGGTGCCGGTGAGCAACGAGGAATGGAACCAGCCACGGTGCTGATCGGAGCCTTCCAGGTACAGGTCGGCGATCGGTCCTTCGGTATGACCATAGGGGTGTGAGCCGCGTAGCACGTGATAGTGGGTGGTGCCAGAATCGAACCACACATCCAGGGTATCGGTGACCTTTTCAAAGTCGGCCGCCTCGTCGCCGAGCAGCTCGGCCGGGTCGAGGTTGAACCAGGCATCGATGCCCTCGACCTCGACGCGCTTGGCGACCTCTTCCATCAGCTCGACGGTGCGCGGGTGCAGCTCGCCGGTCTGCTTGTGCAGGAAGAACGGGATCGGCACGCCCCAGTTGCGCTGCCGCGAGATACACCAGTCCGGGCGGTTGGCGATCATCGAGTGCAGGCGCGCCTTGCCCCAGGCCGGCACGAACTGGGTCTGCTCGATGCCCTCAAGGGCCGCTTCGCGCAGGGTGCGACCGTCGCGGGCGGTGACGTCCATGCCGACGAACCACTGTGCCGTGGCACGGTAGATGATCGGTGTCTTGTGGCGCCAGCAGTGCATATAGCTGTGAGTGATGGTCTTGTGGGCCATCAGCGCACCGGCCTCATCCAGAGCGGCGACGATCTTCGGGTTGGCCTTCCAGATCATCATGCCGCCGAACATCGGCAGGTCATCGACGTAGACGCCATCTCCCTGTACCGGGCTGATGAAGTCATCGAATTCCAGGCCATAGGCGCGGCAGGTGTTGAAGTCGTCCACACCGTGAGTCGGCGAGGAGTGCACGATGCCGGTGCTGCCCTCATCGCAGGTGACGTAGTCGGCCAGGTGCACCGTCGAGGCGCGCTCATAGAGCGGGTGGCGGAACTCGATCAGGTCGAGGGCTTCGCCGCGAGCGGTAGCGACGACCTCGCCCTCGAGGCCGAAGCGCGCCAGACAGCTCTCGACCAGGTCCTCGGCCAGCAGCAGCAGGCGATCACCCACGTCGACCAGGGCGTAGTTGAACTCCGGGTGGACGTTGAGCGCCTGGTTGGCAGGGATGGTCCAGGGCGTGGTGGTCCAGATCACCACCGCCGCGGGCTTGCTAAGCTCCGTGAGGCCGAAGGCCGCCGCCAGCTTGGCGTCATCGCCGCTCGGGAAGGCGACGTCGATGGCTTCGGACTTCTTGTCGGCGTACTCCACCTCGGCTTCGGCCAGCGCCGAGCCACAGTCGAAACACCAGTTGACCGGTTTCAGCCCCTTGAAGACATAGCCCCCCTTGACCATCTCGGCCAGCGCGCGGATCTCGCCGGCCTCGTTGACGAAGTCCATGGTGCGGTAGGGGTTGTCCCAGTCGCCGATCACCCCCAGCCGTATAAAGCCCTGGCGCTGATCCTCAATCTGCTCGCCGGCATACTCGCGGCACAACTCGCGGGCCCGCTGCGGCTCCAGACGCTTGCCATGAGTGGTCTCGACCTTGTGCTCGATAGGCAAGCCATGACAGTCCCAACCGGGCACATAGGGCGCATCGTAGCCCGCAAGGCTCTTCGACTTGACGATGATGTCCTTGAGGATCTTGTTGAGCGCATGACCCAGGTGAATACTGCCGTTAGCGTAGGGAGGGCCGTCGTGGAGCACGAAGAGTTCCTTGCCCTGGCGCTCCTGGCGCAGACGCTGATAGAGCGCCATTTCCTGCCAGCGAGCCACCCGGGTGGGCTCCCGCTTGGGCAGCATCCCGCGCATCGGGAAATCGGTCTCGGGCAGATTCAGTGTGTGCTTGTAATCGCTCATAGCCTTGGGGTCAGCCGTCATCTTGGTCGGTAGGGGCCGGGCCCACCGAGGAGTCAGAAGTCGCGGCTTCGCGCGCCAGCGGCGCCGATGCCAAAGGAAGTCCGGTAGAACGTGAAATTGAAGAGGCAGCGCGAGATGCTGCGTCATCAGCAAAGCCGGCAGCCTCCTGCCGCGCCTCGCTTTCATGCGTTGTCGCTGCTTTCGTCGCCATCCATCCATGGCGTGCGAAGTAATGCCGCGCCTGGGTCTGATCGACGTTGATCTGCTGCTTGAGGGCATCCAGCCCATCGAAGGTGATCTCGCCCCGCAGCCGGGCGCAGGGGTAGACCCGCAGCCGCTGGCCGTAGAGATCCTCGCTTACATCGAACAGGTGCACTTCAAGCGTCGGTCGAGTGCTGCCCACCGTGGGTCGCCAGCCGATATTGGCCACCCCAGGCAGGCGGCGACCATCGCTCAGTTCGGTGACCACCGCATAGACGCCGCGCAGCGCCAAGGGCTGAGGCAGCAGCGGCACGTTGGCGGTGGGCACGCCGATGGTGCGACCAAGCTGCTGATCGACGATCACTCGCCCGGCTAGCCGATAGGGGCGCCCCAGCATCCGCGCCGCCTGAGCGAAGTTACCGCTCGCCAGCAGGGTCCGCACTCGGGTACTCGAGACACGCTCGTCATCGAGCAGGAAGGTGCGCGTGTGCTCGACGCCAAAGCCGCGTTCCTCGCCCACTCTGGCCAGCAGCGAGAAGTCGCCGTCCCGCTCGCGGCCGAAGCGGAAGTCATCGCCAACCACCAGATGACGCACGCCCAGGCCCGCGACCAGAACACGTTCGATGAACTGGCGCGCAGTCAGGCTGCGCAGCGCATCATTGAACGGTAGGCACAGCACCTGATCGACGCCGCACTCAGCCAGCAACCGGGCCTTGTCGCGCAGCCGAGTAAGCCGCGGCGGGGCCTGTTCGCCGGCGAAGAACTCCCGCGGCTGCGGCTCGAAGACCACCACCGTGACCGGCAGCCCCAGCTTGGCGGCGCGCTCACGCAACTGATCGAGGATCGCCTGGTGGCCAAGATGGACCCCATCGAAGTTGCCGATGGTGGCCACGCAGCCTTGCGATGCCTTGGGCAGATTGTGTAGTCCTCGAATCACTCGCATGCGTTACTCGCGCGCCAAGTAAAGGGATCGATTATAACGGCCAGGCCGGCCGGCGCCTATCCATGCCGGCGGGCGCCCCGTTGCTATCCATTTGCCGCTAACCATTCGCCGCTAGCCATTCAAGCGAAAGTGGCTCAGCCGAACGCCCAGTGCAGCCAGCCAGGCGAAATAGGCCAGCGCCCCACCGGCTACCATAGCGGCCAAGGTGGCGACGCGCAGCCACAGCCCCCAGCCGAGCCACACCTGCCAGTTCGGTGACAGCAGGTAGAGCCCCAGCCCCATCACCGCACAGCCGCCACCAAGTTGCAGGGCAAAGCGCCCCCAGCCGGGCTGGAACACCAGCACGCCCTCGCGACGCAGCCCCCGCGCCAGCAAGCCGGCATTGAGGAAGGCCGAGAGTGCCGTGGCCAAGGCCAGTCCGGCATGTGCCAGGGGCCAGATCAGCATCAGGTTGAAGACCATGTTGGCCACCATGGCGATGATGCCGATCTTGACCGGCGTCTTGGTGTCCTGGCGGGCAAAAAAGCCCGGCGCCAATACCTTGATCAGCATGAAGGCCACCAGGCCCAGCGCATAGGCCCGAAGGCTCATGGCCGCCATGGCGATGTCGTGATCGGTCATGGCGCCGTAGTGAAACAGGGTAATCAACAGCGGCTCGGCCAGCACGCCAAGCGCCAGCGCCGCGGGCAGCCCCAGCAGCAACACCGCGCGCAACGCCCAATCGAGCATCTTCGCGAAGTGCTCGGCAGACTGCTCGGCATGGCGCTTGGAAAGTGCCGGCAGAATCACCGTGCCGATGGCGATACCGAACACCCCAAGCGGCAGTTCGACCAGGCGATCGGAATAATACAGCCAGGACACGCTGCCGGCGGCCAGCAGGGAGGCCAGCACCGTATCCAGCAACAAATTGATCTGGGAGACCGACACCCCGAACAGCGCCGGCGCCATCAAGCGCAGCACACGCCGCACGCCCTCGTGGGCGAACGACGGCCAAGGCTTGGGTAACAGCCCCAGGCGGGCAAGGAAGGGCGCTTGGAAAGCGAGCTGGGCGACACCCGCGATCAGCACCCCCCAGGCCAGCGCCATGGCCGGTTCATCCATCAGCGGCGTCAGCAACAGCGCCGCCCCGATCAGCGACAGGTTGAGCAACACCGGCGTAAAGGCCGGCACCGCGAAGCGATTCCAGGTATTGAGCACGCTGCCGGAAAAAGCCGTCAGCGAGATCAACAACAGATACGGAAAGGTCAGCCTCAGCATGTCGGCGGTCAACGCCAGCTTGGTCGGATCGCGCCCGAAACCTGGCGCAAATACCCATACCAACCAGGGGGCGGCAAGCATCGCCAACGCCGTGATCAGCGCCAGCACCACCGTCAGGCTGCCGGCCACCGCATCGAGCAGCTCGCGCACCTCCTCGCGGGTACGGCGAGTCGCGTACTCGGAGAGCACTGGCACGAAGGCCTGATTGAAGGCGCCTTCGGCAAACAGCCGGCGCAGGAAATTGGGGATCTTGAAGGCCACGAAGAAGGCATCGGCGCCGCTGCCAGCGCCCAGCAAGGCGGCAATGACCACGTCGCGCACCAGCCCCAGCACGCGCGAGAGCATGGTCATGACGCTGACCACCATTCCCGAGCGCAGCAGGCCGGCGCGGGCGACGGGCTTTGCTGTTTGCGAAGATGTCGAGTCTTGCTGAGCCACGCGCGATCGTCCCTTCAGTGTTCCCATGCCCTCGTTGCGGGCATCCATGTCGCTCGGGCCGCCCGCAGCATGTCTAGCCTAAAAGCGCCACGGCCCAAAAAGGTTCAGCCATAAAAAAACCGGCCGAAGCCGGTTTTTTCCCTGAGGAACGAGCGCCAGGCGCGCGAAGCGCGCCGGCCATGTCCCTAGGTAGCGTCCGGCTTACGCAGCCAGCGCCTTAATTCGCTTGTTCAGACGGCTCTTGATACGAGCGGCCTTTTTCTTGGACAGCGCGTCCTTGTCAGCGATGCGGTCGATGACCGGCTGAGCTGTCTTGAACTCTGCCATGGCCTGACCGTGGTCGCCGCTCTGGATCGCCTTGATGACGCGCTTGATGTAGGTACGCACCATGGAACGCTGACCGGCTTTAAGGACGCGACGAGCTTCTGACTGACGAGCGCGCTTACGCGCTTGTTTAGTGTTTGCCACCGTTATCTCCTTGGAGAATCATTACCGGTTTTGCCGGCAACGCTGTATAAGTGTTTGACCTTGCTGGGAAAACCACAAGGCTCCCAACCGGTTTGGCCGTAAAAGTAAACGGGCCGTGTCTGAGAGGATGGCATAGTCTATCACGCGATCTCTGCCCTTGCTACAGCCCCCGCCGTCTCTGGGCCGAGCGCCTCAAGGGGCCTCTCACTACCCCGCCTTAAATCACCACCAGGTTGTCGCGATGGATCAGCTCGGGAGCTTCCATATAGCCGAGCAGGCTCTCGATCTGATGGCTTGGCTTGCCAAGAATACGCACAGCATCCTCGGCGCCATAGTTGATCAACCCCTTGGCGATGCGCTGCCCCTGCTCGTCGACACATTCCACCATGTCGCCGCGCACGAAGTCGCCGCTGAGCGCCTTGACCCCGACCGGCAGCAGGCTCGAACCCCGCTCGCGCAGCACCGTCACTGCTCCGGCATCCAGCGTCAGGCGACCACGCACCTGCAGCTGACCGGCAAGCCAACGTTTGCGGGCCGCAATCGGTGCCTGCTCCGGACGCAGCAGCGTGCCCAGGCGTTCACCCTCGACCAGGCGCGTCAGCACATCGGGCTGGCGACCGCTGGCGATGGCGGTGACCGCCCCGGAACGGGCCGCCAAGCGGGCCGCCCGCACTTTGGTTGCCATGCCGCCGCGCCCCAGGACACCGCCGCCGCCAGCCATCGCCGTCAGTCGCGCATCATCGGCGCGGGCCTCGGGAATCAGGCTCGCCTCAGGGTTATGGCGCGGATCGGCGTCGAAAAGCCCCTCCTGATCGGTGAGGATGATCAGCGCATCGGCTTCGAGCAGGTTGGCAACCAGCGCCCCCAGGGTGTCGTTATCGCCGAAGCGGATCTCATCGGTGACCACGGTGTCGTTCTCGTTGACCACCGGCACCACCCGCAGCTCGACCAGCGTCCGCAGTGCCGAGCGGGCGTTCAGGTAGCGCTTGCGATTGGAGAGATCATCGTGAGTGAGCAGAATCTGGGCGGTCAGCACACCATGACGGTCGAAATGGCCTTCATAGCACTCGGTCAGCACGTTCTGCCCTACTGCGGCGGCGGCCTGCAGCGCATGCACGGCGCTGGGCCGGGCCTGCCAGCCCAGGCGCACCATGCCGGCGGCCACAGCACCGGAAGACACCAGCACCACTTCTATGCCGCGACGGTGCAGCTCGGCAATCTGATCGACCCAGCCGCCGATCGCCGCCTCATCGAGGCCGCGGCCATCATTGGTCAACAGGGCGCTGCCGATCTTCACCACTACTCGCCGCGCACCGGCCAGGGCATCCCGCCCCGGCGCCTGCTCACTGGCCATCATTCCCTACTCTCCCGAAAAGACACCGCCCGCAACATGACTTAGCCTAGTCGGCGGTCAGGGCGCGTATTCGACTTCGACATCGTAATCATCGTCGTCGAAATCGTCATCATCTTCGTCACCGAAGGTCTTGCGCTTGCGGCCCAGCCGCGCCTCGGTGCGCGCCACCGATTCACGCTCCATGCGCTCACGCATGTCGCGCTCGTGCTCGGCGACGGCCTCATCTTCATTCTCGAGACGACGTTGCTCGGTCAGCCAGCGATAGACCGCCTGCACCAGCGCATCACAGCCCTCGCCGGAGATGGCCGAGATACGGAACACTGGCCCCTGCCAGCCCAGGCGCTCGACGATCTTGTCGGCCACCGCTTGCTGATCGTCTTCGGGTAGCAGGTCGAGTTTATTGAGCACCAGCCAGCGCGGACGCTCGGACAGCGCCTGAGAGAAGGTCTCGAGCTCGTGGACGATCGCCTCGGCGGATTCCACCGGGTCGGTCTCATCGAACGGCGCCACGTCGACGACGTGCAATAGCAGCCGGGTACGGGTCAGATGCTTGAGAAAGCGCAGACCCAGGCCAGCGCCGTCGGACGCGCCTTCGATCAGCCCCGGCACGTCGGCCATCACGAAGTGCTGATGCTGACCGAGCTTCACCACCCCAAGGTTCGGCACCAGGGTGGTGAACGGATAGTTGGCGACCTTGGGCTTGGCCGCCGAGACCGCGCGAATCAGGGTCGACTTGCCGGCATTGGGCATGCCCAGCAGACCGACATCCGCCATCACCTTCATCTCGAAGCGCAGATTGCGCCGCTCGCCTTCGGTGCCTGGCGTGGTACGTCGCGGCGCACGGTTGGTCGAAGACTTGAAATGGATATTGCCAAGCCCTCGGCGGCCGCCCTGGGCAACCAGCACCACCTGACCGATCTCGGTGACATCGGCGATCACCTCGAGGGTGTCCTCGTCGATCACCGTGGTCCCTACCGGCACCTTGACGTGCAGATCCTCGCCGGCGCGTCCGCTCATCTGCCGACCCTGACCGGGCCGTCCGTTCGGGGCCTTGTAGAAGCGCTGGTACTTGAAGTCGATCAGGGTGTTGAGGGCGTCGTCACCGATCAGGTAGACGCAACCGCCATGGCCGCCATCGCCGCCATCCGGGCCACCCTTGGGCACGTACTTCTCGCGCCGGAAGCTCAGGCAGCCGTTACCGCCGTTGCCGGCTTCAACGATGATCGAGGCTTCGTCGAGGAACTGCATCTCTCACTCTCCTGACGGGATATTACCGTCATGATACGAAAAGGCCCCGCCGGGGCGGGGCCTTTTTCACTGCAGATTCGCGGCGTCTCAGGCAGAGACGACAGTCACGAACTTGCGGCTTTTCGGACCCTTGGTCTCGAACTTGACCACGCCTTCGTCCAGAGCGAACAGGGTGTGGTCCTTGCCGATGCCAACGCCGGTGCCGGCGTGGAACTTGGTGCCACGCTGACGCACGATGATGTTACCCGGTGCGACGGCCTGGCCGCCGAACAGTTTCACACCAAGGCGCTTGGATTCGGAATCGCGACCGTTGCGGGTAGAGCCCGCCGCCTTCTTATGTGCCAT
>CETM01191878.1_pt1 | contig 20407 bp, 15 predicted proteins | sample 361451 | NCBI WGS metagenome assembly CETM01 (sample SAMEA2622690, study PRJEB7988) | marine metagenome | isolation source: saline water (ENVO:00002010), including
CAAGGGTTGACCCAGAGGCCATGCAGCATGGCGGTGACCGCGAGCGTCGCCGCGCAGGCAGCGAAGACGCGAATATGCCCCACGGCGCGAATACGCTTTTCGAGCCAGTAGCTACCGATCACGAAGCCGAACGAAAAGCTCGACATCAGAAGGCCAGCCATCTGCGAGGGGAAGCCCTCCAACGACATACGCACACCAAGCAGGGTCATGATCAAGCCATGGCCCAGCAGGAAGCTGATTTCACAGACGAACAGGATCGGCAGGGTTGCCGGCAGACTACGCACCAAACGCTCTCCCCAACGGTAACGAAAGTGGTCATGCATCAGGACGATGGCAATGACGATAACGATCAAACGCGACGACCTGTAGCCGAGCCTCGAGGACCGAGACAACAGCTAATAGCCTCTCTGCATACGGGCTCGAAAGGCCTGAACCAGGGAGGCTAGGTAGGACGGAGCGCATTCTACCCGCTTCACGAGGACTTTCCAGCCCAGTCGGGACTTATGCACAGATTCTGTGGATAACGCTGTGAAGATTCATGGGAGAGCGAGTATCGAGGTGGGGCACTGCCCCGCCATCCTCATCATGGTCAGATTTTCACCAGCCCACCTCCCAGCCCACAGAGCGAGCTCAGGGTCGCCTTCCAAGTACTGCTCTTGCCCAGCCATTGCATGGCCTACTGACAGGTCAGTGCCACTAACTCAATGACTGGCCACTAAAAAGCCCGGGACCGAAACACGGTGCCCGGGCTCATGCCGACGCCTTGCCATTAGCCGGATAGGGAGACCTTCAGGCCTCGAACGTCATTTCCGGCACATGGTCCGGCACGACCAGCTTGCCGGCCGTCTTCTCGACGATTTCCTCGACGCTAACGCCGGGGGCACGCTCCACTAAGTGGAAGGCACCGTCCTTGATCTCGAGATAGGCCAGGTCGGTCAGCACGCGGTTGATACAGCCCGCACCGGTCAGCGGCAGGTTACACTGCTCGAGCAGCTTGGACTCGCCGTGCTTGGAGGCGTGGGTCATGGTGCAGATGATATTCTCGGCGCCGGCCACCAGATCCATGGCGCCGCCCATGCCCTTGATCAGCTTGCCCGGGATCATCCAGGACGCAATGTTGCCATGCTGATCGACTTCGAAGGCGCCCAGCACCGTCAGGTCGACATGGCCGCCGCGAATCATGGCGAAAGATTCCGCCGAGGAGAAAATGGCCGCGCCATCGCGGGCCGTAACGGTCTGCTTGCCAGCGTTGATCATGTCCGGGTCGACTTCCTCCTCGGTGGGAAAGCGTCCCATGCCCAGCAGGCCGTTCTCGGACTGCAGCATTACATCGATGCCCTCAGGCACATAGTTGGCCACCAGGGTCGGGATGCCGATCCCCAGGTTGACGTAGAAACCGTCTTCGAGTTCACGTGCTACGCGCTGCGCCATCTGTTCACGAGTCAATGCCATGATATTGCCTCTTTTCTTTCTAGTCTGGGGTGGAGAAACGCCGATTACCCACCGGCGGCGTGAACAGGCATTGCTCAACCTTCACGCACGGTGCGCTTCTCGATGCGCTTCTCGAAGCTGCCCTTGATGACGCGATCCACATAAATGCCCGGCGTATGGATCTGGTCGGGCTTGAGCTCACCCGGCTCGACGATTTCCTCGACTTCGACCACCGTGATCTTGCCAGCTGTCGCCGCCAGCGGATTGAAGTTCTGTGCCGTGTCGCGATAGATGACGTTGCCATAGCGGTCGGCCTTCCAGCCTTTGACGATGGCGAAGTCGCCGACCACCGATTCCTCGAGAATGTAGTGGCGGCCGTTGAACTCGCGAACTTCCTTGCCCTCGCCGATCGGAGTGCCATAGCCAGTAGCGGTATAGAACGCCGGAATACCGGCGCCACCGGCGCGCATCTTCTCGGCCAGCGTGCCCTGCGGCGTCAGCACGACCTCGATTTCCTCGTTCAGCATCTGCTGTTCGAAGAGCGCATTCTCACCTACGTAGGACGCGTAGATGCGGCTGATCTGACGGTCCTCCAGCAACAACCCGAGGCCGAAGCCATCGACACCGCAGTTGTTGGAGTAGATGGTCAGGTCCTTGACGCCACGGCGCTTGATCTCACCGATCAGGTTCTCGGGAATCCCGCAGAGCCCGAAGCCGCCCGCGATCACGGTCATGCCGCTCTCGAGCCCGTCCATCGCTTCCTCATAGGAACCCACTCGCTTGTCGAATCCGGCCATATCGCTGCCTCGATGGTTGAAGTGTGATTGTTGTCGAGTCATTGCCAGTGTCGTGGCAACACGATCTATTTGTTAAGTTTGTTTTATTTATTGATTAATATCATTCGCCAATAAGTCCAACATACCCTTCCGCGGATGCCCCCATGACCGTCAAGCAACTTCGCGCCTTTCTTGCCGTGGCCCAGACCCTGAGCTTTACCCGGGCCTGCGATCGCCTGCATCTCTCCCAGCCAGCCCTGAGCCTGACCATCAAGGGGTTGGAGGATAGCCTGGGTGGACCGCTGCTGATTCGCAGCACCCGTCGCGTCAGCCTGACGCCCGAAGGCGAAGCCCTGGTCCCGCTGGCCAAGCGCCTGATTGCTGACTGGGACAATACCGAGGAGCGCCTGCGCCAGCATTTCACACTGGAACTGGGGCGTGTCGCCATCGCCGCGATGCCGTCCTTTGCCTGCAACCTGCTACCCGATGCGCTGATGGCTTTCCGCCAGCGTTTCCCACGTATCAATGTAACCGTTCACGACGTCATTAACGAAGAGGTCATTGAAATGGTACGTCGCGAACGGGTCGAACTGGGCATCGCCTTCGCGCCTGAAGCAACGGATGACCTGGCCTTCACGCCGCTATTCAGCGACCGTTTCGTCGCCGTGGTGCCTGCCACCTCTGCGCTTGCCAGCGAAGCATCGCTTTCCTGGCAGGCCCTGCTTGGCGAGGACCTGATCGCTCTGCAGCGGCCGTCCATGGTGCGTCGCCTGCTGGAGCAGGCGCTGGTCTCCCGGGGCATTGCTTTGACGGTGGCCTTCGAGAGTCACCAGCTGGCGACGGTCGGGCGCATGGTCGCCAGCGGGCTCGGCGTCAGTGCCGTCCCCTCGCTGTGCGCGCCTCAGATGCAGGCCCTGGGCGCACGCTGCCTGCCGCTCCATGATCCGGTAATCGTCCATGACGTCGGGCTACTGTCGCATCAGGATCGCAAGCTATCGGTCGCCGCCCAAGCGCTTGCCGAGGTACTCCAGACCACCGTCGCGACGCCGCTGTCAGGCGCCTAGCACCATGTTGATGAGATATCTTCAAGACGCTGCGTCTGCCATCAGCAGCTTTACTCTCCTGGCGTTGATCGTGCCGCTGGGCAGCCCCCGGGACTTGCAGTAGCATTGGCCCCCTGCGCCAAGTCGTTGAAGGAGAACGCATGTCGACCCTAAAGGGGCTCGTCAGTCTGTTGCTGCTGGTGATCAACACCTTGATCTGGTCAATACCGCTGCTCACCCTGATCCTGCTCAAAGTCGTGGCGCCCGGGCGCCCATTGCGCCGCAAGCTGCTCAAACTACTCAACGCCATCGCCGTGCAGTGGATCGGCTTCAACCTATGGTGGATGCGTCGCTGGCTCAGGCCCGACCTGCATATCGACACCCCGGAGGGGCTCAGCCCCGACCGCTGGTGGCTGGTGGTGGCCAATCACCAGAGCTGGACCGACATCTTCATGCTGCAGATGGCGCTGCATCGGCGCATCCCGATTCCTCGCTTCTTCATCAAACGCGAGCTGATTTGGATTCCGGTCATCGGCCTCGCCTGGTGGGCGCTGGAGTTTCCCTTTATGCGCCGCTACTCCCGGGAAGCCATGGAGAAGAACCCCAAACTGGCCCGTCGTGATCGCGAAGCCACCAAACAGATGTGCGAACGTGCTCAAGACATGCCAACCGCGATCTACAACTTCGTCGAGGGCACCCGATTCACACCGGCCAAGCAGGCGGCCCAGCAAAGCCCCTACCGCCACCTGCTGCGGCCCAAGGCCGGCGGCACCGCACAGGTGGTCGGTTTGCTGGGGCACCGGCTCAGCGGCATCCTCGACGTCACGATCGTCTATGCACGCCCTCAGCCGACGTTCTGGCGCTTTCTCTGCGGACGCGAGGGCGCCATTCGAGTCAGCGTACAACGACTCGATGTCCCGGCCTGGATGCCGGGCGGCGACTACCATCAGGACCCGGATTACAAGGAACGCTTCCAGACATGGATCAACGAGCTGTGGCAGGACAAGGATCGTACCCTCGACGCCAGCATCTGAACCTTGCCGTTCTGCTTCTGGTCGCCCTGCTGATGGCCGGCTGTGCGAGTCATGGCGGCTGGAACCAGTCGGTCACCCCCGGCAACTGGATCAGCGTGAAGCGCGGCGATACCCTGGGCGCATTGGCCAATCAGGCCGGTGTACCCCTTGAGCGTCTGCAGCGTTTCAACCCAGGCGTCCGGGCCCGCTCCCTGGCCATCGGCCAGCGCCTGTTGATTCCCACCCATCAGGAACGCGCTCCCTACGGGGGCCCTTACCGTTATCAGGTGCGCCCCGGCGATACCTACACGGCCATTGCCCGGCATTTTGGCACCCGCGCCAGCCGCTTGAGCGCCGGCAACCCCGGCACGTCCGCCTCATCGCTGCGGGTCGGCCAACTGATCAAGGTGCCGCTCAGTGGCAGCGGCACATCATCGAACGTCGCCTCCCGATCTGCGGGCTCGTCCTCATCGTCCTCATCGTCCTCAACGAGTCGTCCCGCCCCCAGTAGCCCTCTGCCCTCCTCGGCCGGCAGTTGGCCCTGGCCGCTCGAGAAACACCGGGTCGCACGGGAATATGGCAAGGACTCACGCGGCACCCTGCAGCCCATGCTGCTGACCAGCGCCAGCTCCGACAAAGCGCTGGCCGTGGCCGACGGCGAAGTCCGCTTTGCCGGCAGCATGCGCCAGCTGGGCCGCGTGGTGATCGTGCACCACGCCGATAACCTGCAGAGCGTCTATGCGCTCTGCCAGTCACTGTCGGTCGACGTTGGCGAGCGCGTGAGCCGCGGCGATGCTGTGTGCCGAACGGGCTCTGGAGATCGCGGCAATGAATTGCTCTTCGACATGCGTCGTGGCGGCAAGCCCATCGATCCCCGCCGGATACTCCGCTAGGCCTGGCCCACGAGGACAAATCCCCTCTTCTGCAAACACGACCAGCGTCGCTCATACCGACATTTGGCACCGAGTGTCATTCAGACTTCACCAATTCGTCCCTGTGCTGTCATGCGCCACCGTGATCCTGAATTCACGACTCATGAACGGGACACACGAGCCTTATGCGCATCTGCTTCGTCAGCGAAACCTGGTCGCCGGATATCAACGGCGTGGCCCATACCCTGGGGCACCTGAGCCGCGAACTCGAGGCACGCAACATCACCCTGCAGCTGGTGCGCCCAAGGCCTGACGATGGTCGCCGTGCAGAAGGGATCGAGGACGAGCTACAGGTAAGCGGGTTTCACCTTCCCGGGTATAAAGCCGTCAAGCTAGGGCTTCCCGCTGGGCGCGCTCTGGCGCGGCTGTGGCGAAACCGCCGCCCCGATGCAGTCTATATCGCCACCGAGGGCCCCTTGGGCTGGTCGGCGCTGCGCCAGGCCCGGCGTCTGGGCCTACCAGTCGCCAGCGGCTTTCATACCAACTTCGATCACTACGCTGGCGACTATGGCTTCGCCTGGCTGAAAAGGCCGGTAGCGGCGGTACTGCGTCACTTCCACAACCGTACCGGCGCAACTCTGGTGCCGACCGCCACACAGGTGCGGGCGCTCAGCGCCCAGGGCTTCGATAACGTCCAGGTCATGAGCCGCGGCATCGATGCCCAACACTTCTCGCCAGAAAAGCGCGATCCGCAGCTACGCCAGACCTGGGGCGTCGGTGAGAATCAACCGGTCGCCCTGCACGTGGGGCGGTTGGCCAGCGAGAAAAACCTGGACCTGCTGGTGGAGAGCGTGCAGGCAATGCAGGAGGTTCAGCCAGACCTGGTCACGGTCATGGTCGGTGATGGCCCCCTGCGAGAAAGCCTGCAACAGCGTCTGCCCGACGCCATTTTCACCGGCTTCATCAATCGTGAAGCGCTTGCCAGGCATTACGCCAGCGCCGACATCTTCATCTTTCCCTCCTGCTCGGAAACCTATGGCAACGTCGTCGCGGAAGCCATGGCCAGCAGCCTTGGGGTGGTGGCCTTCGACCATGCCGCCGCCAGCGAGCTGATCACGTCCGGCCAGCAAGGCCTGACGGCACCAGTGGGGGATAAACAGGGCTTCATCGACCATGCGGTCTCGCTGTGCCAGCACCCGGCCAGTTACGGCCAGCTGGGACGCCAGGCCAGACAGCGCGTGGCATCGAACGGCTGGGACCGGATCGCCGACGACTTCCTGCGCATCCTGCTTTCTTTACAGGAGACTCCAGATGACGCCTCGCACGCCTACCGTCTTTGAACGCCTCGACTTGCTCGAGTGGCGGCTATGCCATCGCTTCGCCCTGGCCAGCAATACCCGACTGCTGCCGCTGGCGACACTGCGAATCGCCAGCAAAATCGGCGACTGGCCAGCCTGGGTCGTGCTGATATTGGCGCAACCCTTGCTCGACCCCAGCCTGGGCTGGCAACGCCTGCTGCAGTTCAGCCTGACCGCCATCGCCGCGCTGCTGGTGTATCGCCTTCTGAAGACGCGCCTGTGTCGCGAACGGCCTTCCATCACCTTCGAGTGCATTCCCTGTACCGAACCACCCAGGGATCGCTACAGCTTCCCCAGCGGCCACACCATGCATGCGGTGATGTTCACAGTGCTGACGGCTACCTCCACGCCCTGGCTGCTGGTGATCGTGGCCCCGCTTGCCGCCGTGATCGCGGTGTCCCGGGTCGGACTGGGGCTTCATTACATCAGCGATGTGATCGGCGGCGGACTGATCGGCGTAATGTTTGCCCTGGCAAGCCTTGAGCTCTTGCCGCTGGCGTCCTGACCCCGCGACAGACGCTGCCGGGGCTGGCAAGCTAGGTCCATGAATGACGAAACCCTCGGGCCGCCTCACTGGCAGGCCCTTCTCGACTCGCCGCCGCTATCGCTGGGACTTGGTCTGTTAGGCCTCCGGCGTGCCAATGAGCTAGTGTCACAGCTGGATCAGCAACTGGACTGGCAGCGGCCCTCCCTCACCCTTTATGGCCGCCAACACCCTATTCCCCGCCGCCAGATCTGGATGGGCGACCCGGACGCCGCCTATTGCTATTCCGGCGAGGCGTTTACCCCCACGCCTTGGCATCCAGCAGTGGAGGAGATCAGGCATGCCGTTGAACGGGCCCTGGAAGCCAACGGCCAAGCGCTCAGCTTCAACAGCGTGCTGCTCAATCGCTACGCCGATGGTGAGGACCGCATGGGCTGGCATAGCGATGACGAGCCGGAGCTGGGTAAAGACCCGCTGATCGCCGCGGTGAGCCTCGGTGCCGAAAGACCGCTGCGCTTTCGCTGGCAGGACCGCCGCGCGGCTGCCTTCAATGTCTGGCTGCCGCATGACAGTCTGCTGGTCATGGGTCCCGGCACCCAGCGCCAGCTTCAACATGCCCTACTGCCACGCAAGCTGCCCGGCATGCGTATCAGCCTGACCTTTCGTCGCGTCTATCCGCGCTAGCGCCAAGCCAGTGCGGGCTAGCGCACCGCCGCCAGGGTCGCCCTAAAGCGCACCAGCGCAAACGCCAGGAAAACCATACCGATCGCCGCCGTCGCCAGCAGGTGCGGCCACACGATGCCAATCCCTGCACCGCGATACAGCACGGCCTGGGCGAACTGGATGAAATGCGTTGAAGGCAGCACCTGTACCGTCTTCTGCAGCGCTGGCGGCATGCTCTCCAGCGGGGTGATGCCCCCTGACAGCAGGTTCATCACCACGAACACCGGAATCGACAGCAAACCGAACTGCGGCATGGTCGTCGCCACGCTGGAGAGCGTGATGCCCATGGCGGTCACGGCGAACAGGTAGACGGCCGCCCCCAGCGCAAAGAGGGTCACCGACCCGCTAATGGGAATGCCAAGCAGGCCCTGCACCACGACCTGCAGCGAGAGAATCGCCGCCATCACGATCACCAGGCCGTTGGCCCAGATCTTGGCGAGCAGGATCTCACTGACGGTCACCGGCATTACCAGCAGGTGCTCGAGGGTGCCATGCTCACGTTCGCGAATCACCGCTGCCCCGCCCAGCACGATCGCCAGGATGGTCAGGTTATTGATGATCTGCATCACCGCCATGAACCAGGTCGAATCGAGGTTGGGATTGAATTTCGCGCGCACTCGCAGATCGACCGGCAGCGCCGCGTCTCCGCTCGAGCGACTGACGTACGCGAGAAGCTCTGCGTTGAGGATGCTAGCGATGTAGTGGGTGCCATTGCCGGCGATCGCCATCGCCGTCGCATCGACATTGAGCTGGATAGCGGGATATCGCCCCGCCAGCACGTCGGCCTCGAATCGTGGCGGAATATCCAGTACGAAGGTGTAGCGCCCCTTGTCCATGCCCGGATCGAGCTCGGACAGTTCTATGACTTCCGGTGCCTTGAAATACGGTGGCAAAAAGGCGGCGATGAGCTGTGAGGAGAGGACCGAGCGGTCCTCGTCCACGATGGCGATTGAGGCATTATTGAGCTCGGTCTTCACCCCGTTGGCAACGGTATAGATGGCAAAGGTGAAGGTATAGAGGATCAGCCCCATCAGCACGGGATCGCGCAGGAGGCTGTAGATTTCCTTTACCCCCAGCCGATAGATGTTGCTGATCCAGCGCATGTCAGAGCTCCTGCTTGCGCAGCAAGGCGCTGGCCACGACCCAGAACAGCACGCAGAAGCCACCAAGGACCAGGTGGTTGGGATACAACACCCTGAGGTCGAGCCCCTTGTTGAAGACGCCGGCACTGATCTGCTGGAAATACAGCGCCGGGAAGGCCTTGCCAATGAGCGACGCGCCGCCCTCGAGCGTCGAGACTGGATACATCATCCCGGAGAAATTGATCGTCGGTATCATGACGATGATCGCCGTGGCGAAAATCGCCGCGATCTGTGAACGCACGAAGGTCGAGACGACCAGGCCGAAGGCAGTGGCCGCAGTGGTAAACAGAACCGCACCGCTGACCAGCGCCGCCAGACTGCCCGGCATGCCGAGCCCGAACAGCGACATCATCAGCACCACGAGGCTTACGAAGCTGACCATGGCGACGCCGATATACGGCAGCTGCTTGCCGAGCAGAAACTCGATCTTATGCACCGGAGCCGCATAGAGGTTGAGGATCGAGCCCATCTCCTTCTCGCGGACCACGCTGAGGGCGGTAAGCATGGCGGGAATCATGATCAGCAGCATCATCAGCACACCGGGCGGGATCGCGTGCTGGGAAAGGAAGGCCTGATTGTAGCGCAGCCGGGGCTCGACGCTCGCCGGGTAGCTATCCACGACGTCCCGGCCCTCGCGCCCCGCGAGATCGGCAAGGTGCGTGGCCAGCACGCCTTGCACATAGCCGCGCCCGGTCTCCGCGCGAGTGGAGTTCGAGCCGTCGAGCCAGGCACCGATCTGGGGGACTCGGCCCGAGAGCAGATCACGGCCATAGTCGGGCGGAATCACCACGGCAAGGGAGATATCCCCGGCCTTCATGCGCCGATCCAGCTCGTCGAAATCGGCAAGCGCTGGCTGCTCGTCGAAATAGCGTGAACTCGTCATGGCCTCGAGAAACATCCGGCTTTCCTGCGACTGGTCCTGATCGAGTGCCGCGTAGGACAGATTCTCGACATCGAAGGTGATGCCGTAGCCCATCGCCACCATCAGCACGATCGGGCCGAACAGCGCGAAGACCAGGCGGATCGGGTCGCGCAGGACCTCCATCGCCTCGCGCCTGGCGAACGCCCAGATTCGCGAGACAGAAAGCCAGCCCATGGGACACTCAGCTCGGCTACCTCCTGTTCCAACGTCTAACGACACCGGCCCTGCTGCACCTTCCGCGCCGGCCTCCTGTAGATAGCTGATGAAGGCGCCTTCGAGGGTTTGCGCATCCCGCTGACGACGCAACGCATCGGGCTCGCCCTGGGCCAGGACCTTCCCCGCATGCATCAACGAGATACGGTCGCAGCGCTCGGCTTCGTTCATGAAGTGGGTCGAGATGAAGATCGTCACCCCGTCCTTGCGTGACAGCTCGATCAGCAGCGCCCAGAAGGCATCCCGCGCGACCGGATCGACGCCGGAGGTCGGCTCATCGAGGATCAGCAGCTCGGGAGCATGCAGTACCGCCACCGCGAGTTGGAGACGCTGGCGCACACCCAACGGCAGGCTGTCGGGAGTCGATTCCGCTACTGCGCCGAGATCGAAGCGCTCGATCAGCTCCGCGACCCGCGGCCCACGACGCGCCTTGGGCAGATGAAACAGGTCGGCATGCAGTACCAGATTACGCCGTACCGAGAGTTCGGAATAAAGCGAAAAAGATTGCGACATATAGCCTACGCGTCGTCGCGTGGCCATGGCATCGGTCCCCAGGGGCTTGCCCATCAACCGGGCACTGCCTTCGCTCGCGGTCAAAAGCCCGGTGAGCATCTTCATGGTGGTGGTCTTGCCACAGCCGTTCGAGCCGAGAAACCCGAAGATTTCCCCGGACTCGATGCAAAAACTGACATGATCGACAGCCGTGAAGTCGCCGAACCGCATGGTCAGCCCTTGCGCCTCGATGGCCGGCGGTCCTGCCTGAGCCCCGCGCGGCGGCAGCGAAATGGACCGATGGCCCTGCCGATCCTTTTCCGGCAATAGCGCGATGAAGGCCGCCTCCAAAGTGTCGGTCGCGGTGTGTGACTTCAAGGCCTCGGGTGTCCCTTCCGCCAGAACGCAGCCGGCATTCATGGCGATTAGCTGATCGAAACGCTCAGCCTCCGACATATAGGCGGTGGCGGTGATCACGCTCATCGTGGGGCGGCGTTCACGGATGCGCTCGATCAACTGCCAGAACTGCTGGCGCGACAATGGATCGACGCCGGTGGTGGGCTCGTCGAGGATCAGCAGGTCCGGATCATGTATTAGCGCACAGCACAGGGCGAGTTTCTGCTTCATGCCACCGGAGAGCTTGCCTGCCGGCCGGTCGGCAAAGGCCTCGAGCCCGGTGCTCTTCAGCAGCATAGTGATGCGCGCAGCGCGTTCGGTACTCGACTGGCCATAGAGACGAGCGAAGAAATCGACGTTCTCGCGCACCGATAGCGTGTGATAGAGATTGCGCCCCAGGCCCTGGGGCATGTAGGCGATGCGAGCATAGGTTGCGGCGCGATGCTGCGCATCATCCATCCCCCCGCCAAGGGCCGTAACCTTGCCAACCTGTAGACGGCGCACTCCCGCCATCAGACCCAGCAGGGTAGACTTACCTACCCCGTCCGGCCCGACCACCCCCACCATCCGGGCAGAGGGAATCGTTAACGAAACGTTATCCAGCGCGATGATCGACTGGTAGCGATGACAGACACCGTCAAGGCTTGCGACCGCATCGTTGAGGTCCGTCATCAGGGCAGCTTCACTGCGAGGGCTTCGGGCCACTGGACTTCCGGTGCCACACGGACATAGGCCACGCCCGGTACACCGGTTTTCACGACATCCTGATAGCGACTCAAGATATCGGCTGGAATCTGCAGCTTGACGCGAAACATCAGCTTTTCGCGCTCGCTCTTGGTTTCAACGTATTTGGGCGTGAACTGCGCTTCCGAGTCCACGAAATCGACAGCCGCCGGGATTACATACTGCGGAGCGGCATCGAGAATCAGCCGCGCTTCACTGCCATAGCGCAGGCTCCCCGCCTGGTCGGTGGGCAGATAGACATTCATGTAGACATCGGTCAGGTTGAGTAATGAGACGACCTTGCCGCCCGCTGCCAGGATCTCGCCGGGCTCGGCCAGACGATACTGCACGCGACCGGCGTGCGGCGCGACCAGGGTATAATCAGCGAGGTTGGCATTGAGCGCCGCGACATGCGCCTGGGCCGCCTCGATCGACGCCTCCGCGGCGGCCACCTGGGCACGCGCGGTGTTGAGAGCCGCCTCGGCCGTGGTTTTCAGCGAGCGCCGCTGGTCCAGCAATTCCTGTGAAGCATAGCCTCGCCCTGCGAGCGTCTGGGTGCGGCTCAACTCTGAACCGGCGAGCGCCAATTCGCTCGTGCGCTGGATCACCAGGGCCTTGGCCTGGGCCAACTCCTGCTCCGCCTGCCGAATACCGGCCTGCGCAGCGCGAATCTGCGCCTCGAGCTCAGTGGCATCAATGCGCGCGACCACCTCTCCTGCTGCTACTCGCTGACCTTCCGTGACCGCGACCTCCGCGATCCGGCCACTGAATTTCAGCGCCACATCGATACGTGTCGCCTCAAGGCGTCCATTGGCCAGAGCAAAGCCTTCCGCCAGCTCGGCCTGCTGCTGTTGCCACCAGTAATACCCACCTCCGGCGACAGCAGCGACACATACTAGAACGATGAGTGCCGTCTGTAGTCGCTTCATGGCGGGTTCCTCGGCCAGGGTGTTCGATCCACGTTCACCTATGAATAGATTAGTTCAGTCGCACCTGGCCAACGATAGCCTATCCCGCCCGCACCTTGCTGAACCTAAATCGGAACGGCCGATATTTCTGGCGCCGCCTTGATATTGATCATGTCTACACAACGAAAAAAGCCGCCTCCCAAGGGAAGCGGCTCATGACGTTCGCAAAGATAACGGTATATTTAAGGGTTGAGTATAAGCTTCCGTCTAGGCCGGATCGATCAGCCGCGGTAGTACCCCGGGGTCACGAACGGCATCTTGGTCACGGTCATCGGCAGACGCTTGCCACGCACATCGGCAAATACCTGGGTGTCGATGGCCGCCTGGTCGATGCTGACGTAGCCCATGGCGACGGGCTTGCCGACGCTGGGCCCGAAGCCGCCAGAGGTCACCACGCCAATCTTGCGATCCTCGGCATCGTAAAGCTCGGCACCTTCACGGACCGGGGCACGCCCCTCGCCCAGCAGGCCGACTCGCTTGCGCTGATGGTCCTTGGCCTCAACCTGATGCAACACCAAATCGGCGCCGGGGAAACCACCGGCCCGTTCACCGCCGCGGCGACGCGGCTTGCTCACGGCCCAGATCAGTCCCCCTTCCACCGGCGTGGTGGTGGCGTCGATATCGTGGCCATAGAGGCACAGACCAGCCTCAAGACGCAGCGAGTCGCGCGCGCCCAGGCCAATGGCTTCGACCTCGTCTTCAGCCAGCAGCAGGCGGGCAAGCGCCTCGCTCTGCTCGGCAGGCACCGAAATCTCGAAGCCATCCTCGCCGGTGTAGCCGGCACGGCTGATCCAGACCGGAATACCCTCGATCTCGAAACGGCCATGCTGCATGAAGACCATCTCGCAGGCATCAGGACACAGGCGCTGCATCACGCCGGCGGCCTTGGGTCCCTGCAAGGCCAGCAGCCCACGGTCCAGCACCTCGACCTGATGATCGTCACCCAGGCCGGTGCGCAGGTGTGCGATATCCTGCTCCTTGCAGGCAGCATTGACGACCAAGTACAGATGGTCGCCCGCATTCACCACCATCAGATCATCGAGAATACCGCCTTCGCCGTTGGTGAAAAGCGTATAGCGCTGCATGCCTTCGGGAAGGCCGAGGAGGTCCGCCGGCACCAGGGTTTCCAATGCCTTGGCCGGTTCGCTGCCCGTTACCAGCACTTGCCCCATGTGAGAAACATCAAAGAGACCACAGGCGGCGCGGGTATGCTCATGCTCCTTCTTGACCCCTAGCGGAAACTGCACCGGCATCGAATAGCCCGCGAAGGGCACCATCTTGCCACCGAGTTCCACGTGCAGGTCATGAAGCGGTGTCTTGTGTAGTTCGTTCATCGGCTAGGTTCATCCGTACATTGCTGAAAGCAGGTGCCGCGGCCACCCAGGCGGCCGCGACATTGCCTCATTTATTGAGTTCTTCGCCAGGCAGTACCGGCTTGCCGTCGAAGTAATCCTTGGTCAACTTGAAGACCACCGGCGACAGCAGGGCCAGGGCAATCAGGTTGGGGAAGGCCATCATGGCGTTGAAGACGCTGGCCATCAGCCACACGAAGTCCAGCGGTGCCACGGCACCGGCCAGAATCGCCAGGATATACACCACACGGTAGGGCTTGATGGCGCGCACACCGAACAGGAACTCGATGCACTTTTCGCCGTAGAAGGCCCAGCCCAGGATGGTGGTAAAGGCGAAGACCGCCAACGCGAAGGACACGATGTACTGACCGATGCCCGGCAGGGATTCATCGAAGGCCAGAGACGTCAAGGCTGCCCCGGTCTCACCGCTGGTCCATTGGGTAGACGTCAGGATGGCCAACGCAGTGATCGAGCACACCACGATGGTGTCCAGGAAGGTACCCAGCATGGCGATGAGCCCTTGACGGACCGGGTTCTTGGTCTGTGCCGCCGCGTGTGCGATCGGCGCACTACCCAGGCCGGCTTCGTTGGAGAAGACGCCACGGGCGACACCAAACTGAATGGCCTTGGCCACTGCCGCCCCGGCGAAGCCACCTGCCGCCGATACCGGTGAGAAGGCATAACCGAAGATCATGCCCAGCGCATTGCCGATGGCATCAGCATTGATGATCAGTACCAGGATACCCGCCACGACATAGGCAATCGCCATGATCGGCACCAGCTTGCCGGCCACCTTGGCGATGCGCCGAATACCACCGAGAATCACGGCGCCCGCCAGCACCATGATGACGACCCCCGTGATCCAGGCGGGCAGACCCAGTGACTCGTTGAGCCCCGCTGCCACCGAGTTGGACTGCACGGTGTTGCCGATCCCGAAAGCCGCCACGGCGCCAAAGAAAGCGAAGGCACCGCCCAGCCAAGCCCATTTCTTACCTAGGCCATTGCGGATGTAGTACATGGGACCACCGACGTGATCGCCCGCTTCATCCACTTCGCGGTAACGCACGGCCAGCACGGCCTCGGAAAACTTGGTGGCCATGCCGACCAAGGCAGTGATCCACATCCAGAAAACAGCGCCCGGCCCGCCCAGGAAGATGGCAGTGGCTACGCCCGCGATGTTGCCGGTACCGATAGTGGCAGACAGCGAGGTCATCAAGGCGTTAAACGGCGAGACTTCGCCCTCGCCTTCATCGCCCTTGCCGGTTTCACGCCCCTTCCAGAGCAGCGAAAACCCGGTTCCCAATCGACGAATCGGTACCAGCTTGAGGCCCGCTTGCAGATAAAGGCCGACCCCAAGCAACAGGACCAGCATCAGCGGCCCCCACACCACACTTTCTACAGCTGAAAAAAAGCTTGTGATTGCTTCCACGGTTGTTCTCCCGTCGTTAATTGTTGTTATGCACCAGGGTGCATTGCCTCAGGCCTCATGAAGGGCCATTCGAGCGATGGTTTACCAGCCAATGTACGAACCAACGACACCATAGCGGAACCCACCATCATTGCTCCAGCCTCCCATGCGAAAATTTTGCAATACGCACCAATAGCAGCAAAAAGCCTTAACCATTGGTCTTAGCAAGCATGGAAACAGCCATTCCAATACTCGGCTGAGAGATATGCCAGGGTGGCGACGGCCCTCCAATGGCATCGGGAAAATTTTTCCTATCAGAAACAAATTAACCTTATAGCGACGATTGCCGTTGGGCAAGTCGACGGCCGAAACCCCTTGCAACAGGTCGAATGAAGAACCCGAACGAGCCCTGCGCAGTTGGCACTCTGATTCAGCCTCTGAATAAGCGTAGCGTGCAGGCTCTCATTATGCCTCTGGCAGCGCCAGTCGGCCGGACACTGCCGCCGACAGGGGTGAACCCCATCGTGAATCCGCCTAAGATGAGACCGAAGCAGCACCAGCTGCCGGCAAGAATCGACGTCAGCGGGACTCGCCAAATGCGGCCGAGGGCGTTACGATTCTCTCCTAGGTAAACCTTTTTCTTATAGGAAAACGCGATGAGCAATATCCCTGCCAACCTTCGCTATACCGAAAGCCACGAATGGATTCTGGATAACGGCGACGGCACCGTCACTATCGGCATCACCGACCACGCTCAGGAATCACTGGGTGACGTGGTTTTCGTTGACCTCCCGGAAGTCGGTCAGGAACTCGGGACCGGTGAGGAGTTCGGGGTCATCGAATCGGTCAAGGCCGCCTCCGATCTCTACGCGCCGCTGGCGGGTGAAGTGGTGGAAGTCAACGAGTCGCTGGAAGATGCACCGGAGACCGTCAACGAAGCGCCCTATGAGGGCGGCTGGATCGCCAAGCTCAAACTTGCCGACGAAAGCGAGCTCAGCAAGCTGCTGGATGCCGAGGCCTACACCAAGGTCGCCGAAGCCGACCAGGACTGACCCGCACCCTGGCGCGGGCATCCCCTCGCTCGCGCCCTCTTTTACACCGGCCCGCTCGCTTCACGGCCCGCTTGGCCATATCGTTCGATCAAACGCACAGGTGTTTCATGCCACTCGATACTCGCCGCCTGGCCGACCTTGCCAGCCACGATGCTTTCATCCAACGACACAATGGCCCCAGCCAGGCCGACGTTGCCGGCATGCTCGATCAACTGGGCACCGACAGCATCGCGACCCTGATCGAGCAGACCGTGCCGAGCGCCATTCGCCTGGGCCGTGAGCTCGACCTGGACCCGCCGCGCAGCGAAGCCGAGGCACTCGATTATCTGAAACGCCTGGCGCGTCAGAACCGGGTCTTCAAAACCTACATCGGCCAGGGCTACCACAACACCCATTTGCCGGCAGTCATTCAGCGCAACGTGCTGGAAAATCCAGGCTGGTACACCGCCTACACGCCCTATCAGCCGGAAATCGCCCAGGGCCGCCTGGAAGGACTGCTCAACTTCCAGCAGGTGGTGATGGACCTGACCGGCATGGAGCTGGCCAATGCTTCACTGCTGGACGAAGCTACCGCCGCCGCCGAGGCCATGGCGCTATGCAAGCGCGCCAACAAGAAAGCCAAGACCCAAGCCTTCTTCGTCGCCGACGACGTGCTGCCGCAGACGCTGGACGTGGTGCGCACCCGCGCCCATTACTTCGGCTTCGAGCTGATCACCGGTCCGGCCGAGGAGCTCGCCTCTCACGACGTCTTCGGCGCCCTGCTCCAGTACCCGGGTCAGAGCGGGGAAGTCCGCGACCTGGCACCGCTGCTGAAAAGCGCCAGCGAGCGCGGCGTGATGACCTGTGTGGCCGCCGACATCATGAGCCTGGTCCTGCTCAAGGAACCCGGCAGCCTCGGCGCCGACATCGTGATCGGCTCGAGCCAGCGCTTCGGCGTGCCGATGGGCTTCGGTGGCCCGCACGCGGCCTTCTTCGCGACCACCGACAAGCTCAAGCGCTCGATCCCCGGCCGCATCATCGGTGTCTCCAAGGACAGCCGTGGTCATCAGGCCCTGCGCATGGCCATGCAGACGCGTGAACAGCACATCCGCCGCGAGAAGGCGACCTCCAACATCTGTACCGCCCAGGCACTGTTGGCCAATATCGCCGGCTTCTATGCCGTTTATCATGGCGCCGAGGGCCTGCGCACCATCGCCGGACGCATCCACCGTCTGACCACCATTCTCGCCGAAGGCCTTACCCGCAAGGGCGTTCAGCTGGCCCATGACAGCTGGTTCGACACCCTGCGCCTGACCGGCGTCGATGCCGGCAAGGTCCACGGACGGGCGCTGACCCACGAGATCAACCTGCGCTTCTTCGACAACGGCGACATCGGCGTCAGCCTCGACGAGACCACCACAGCCGCCGATCTTGGCGTGCTCTTCGACGTTCTGCTCGGCGAAGAACACGACCTCTCAGTGCCGGCGCTCGACGACGAAGTGGTGGACCAGGGCAAGACCGGCATCCCCGCCGCCTGTCAGCGCGACAGCGACTTCCTGACCCACCCGACCTTCAGCCGCTACCGCAGCGAAACCGAGATGCTGCGCTATCTCAAGCGACTGGAGAACAAGGACCTGTCGCTGACCCATGCGATGATCCCACTCGGTTCCTGCACCATGAAGCTGAATGCGACCAGCGAGATGATTCCCATCACCTGGCCGGAATTCGCCAATATCCACCCCTTCGCGCCCCATGATCAGGTGGTGGGCTATCACCAGATGATCGACGAGCTGGCGGCCTTCCTGGTGGAAGTCACCGGCTACGACCACATCTCGATGCAGCCCAATTCCGGCGCCCAGGGCGAATACGCCGGCCTGGTGGCGATTCGTCGCTATCAGCAGGCACAGGGCGAAGGCTCCCGCAACATCTGCCTGATCCCGAGCTCCGCCCACGGCACCAATCCGGCCTCCGCCGCCATGGCGCAGATGAAGGTCGTGGTCGTGGAATGTGACGCGGACGGCAACATCGACCTGGCAGACCTTCGCGAAAAGGCCGAAAAACACAGCGATGTCCTGTCGGCGATCATGATCACCTACCCCTCGACCCATGGCGTGTTCGAGGAAGCGGTGCAGGAGGCCTGCAAGATCGTTCACGACCACGGCGGCCAGGTCTACATCGACGGCGCCAACATGAACGCTCAGGTCGGCATCACCCGTCCCGGCGATTTCGGCGGCGATGTCAGCCACCTCAACCTGCACAAGACCTTCTGCATCCCCCACGGCGGCGGCGGACCGGGCATGGGGCCGATCGGCGTCAAGTCGCACCTCGCCCCCTATGTGTCGAACCATGTGGTCACACCCATTCCCGGCGTGGAGAAGGACTGTGGCGCCGTCTCGGCGGCAGCTTTCGGTAGCGCGGCGATACTGCCGATCTCCTGGGCCTACATCAAGATGATGGGCGCCCGCGGGCTGCGCGAGGCTACCGAGCTTGCCATTCTCAACGCCAACTACATCGCTTCGCGCCTGGGCGAGCACTACCCGATCCTCTACAAGGGACGTCATGACACCGTGGCCCACGAGTGCATCCTCGACCTGCGTCCGCTCAAGGCAGCGTCCGGCATCAGCGAGGAAGACATCGCCAAGCGCTTGATGGACTACGGCTTCCACGCGCCGACCATGTCCTTCCCGGTGCCCGGCACGCTGATGGTGGAACCGACCGAGTCGGAATCCCGCTACGAGATCGATCGCTTCTGCGACGCCATGATCAGCATCCGCAAGGAAGTCGCGCGCGTCGAAAGTGGCGAATGGCCGGCAGCAGACAATCCGCTGGTCCACGCGCCTCACACCATGGCTGACCTGATGGATGCCGAATGGGAACGCCCCTACAGCCGCGAAACCGGCGCCTTCCCCTCCCCGTCCGTCAAGGCGGCGAAGGTATGGCCATCGGTCAATCGCGTCGATAACGTGGCCGGCGACCGTCAACTGATCTGCACCTGCCCGAGCATCGACGAGTATCGCGATTGAGTGAAGCACTCCATCAGTTGCCCCTTGGACGCCTGATGGAAGGCAGCGCTAACCAATAGCACTTGATGCAAAAGGGCCCGGCAATGGTAATTGCCGGGCTCTTTTTATGGCGGGACGAATTTTTATGGCGGGACGAATTTTTATGGCGGGACGAATGACGAAGTTATGGCAGTCAGCATGACGAGGAGCGTCATGAGCGCACCGAGATACTGGGGAATGCGGAGCCGGCCAGCGCGCTATCAGCTATGGCTATCGAAATGGGGCTCTTCCGGGAAGCCATAGAGGGTATGGCGCCGCTGCTCGAGAAACTCGTCGAGCAGGCGCGTATAGCGACGCGGTGTCTCGACGCCCGCCGGGGTCAACAGGTGAAAGGACTCATAAACCGGCTGCGGCATCGGCAACTCCTTGACCTGACGCTGCCAGGGTGAGGTCTCGAGCACCGGACGCGATACGATGCTGAATCCCAGGCCTCGCGCCACCGCATCCATGACCATCGACACGTCATTGGTGTAGCCCTGACGCGGGAAACGACTCATCGAACGGAATTCACCGGGGAAGTTGGCACGCAGTAGCTGGGTGGCATGGTGGACACCATCGGCGTAGTTCATGAACCCCAGTGCCGCCAGATCGGTCAGGGTGGTGCCGGCGAAGTCTGCTGGCACCACCAGGCACAGCGGCTCCTGATGCCAGGGTGCGTAATGCAGCTCGGCATGCCGACTGACTTCCGTCACGATTCCCACATCGTAGCGCCCCGCCCTCACGTCCTCGGTGATCGCACTGTTGAAACCAAAGTTGTAACTCACCGTCAGCCCCGGATGCATCTGCTGATAACCGAGAATGAAGGGGTATAGCATCATGCCCACACTGGCGCGGGAAGCGATGCGGCAGTCGCCGCTATCCAGCGACTCATTGTCCAGGGAGTGGCGAAAATGCTCATGTTCGGCGAACAGCTTGATCGCGTAATCATAGGCCCGTCGTCCGCTCTCGGTAAGCGTAAAGCGACGCCCTTGGCGAATCAGCAATGACTTCTGCAGGTA
>CETM01168417.1_pt1 | contig 20388 bp, 20 predicted proteins | sample 361451 | NCBI WGS metagenome assembly CETM01 (sample SAMEA2622690, study PRJEB7988) | marine metagenome | isolation source: saline water (ENVO:00002010), including
GCTTATCTTTGGTTAATACTTGTTAACAAAGTATGCTCTCACCCTGTATCAACAAGCGAGTTTAGAGGATATGAACGGTGATGGTTTACCTGATTATATTCTTACTCATCAAACTTCCTATAATCATCTCAGTATTGATATTGCGTACGCTAACAAAATTAATAATTCTATTATTATTAATACTGCAACCTCTTCTTCTTTGGGCTTACCACTAAATCATTTTTACAATCAGTATGTTTTTGCTGATATAAATGGTGATGGATTAAAAGATTTTATAAGGGCAGCGAAAGTATCTAGTGGTTTTGAATGGCAAGCACAGTTTAACTTAGGCAATCTACAATTTTCACCGATAAGAAGCTTGGGGACGGGGTTGGGATCCATGAATGGCAAATTAATAGCTTAATCCTGTCCCGAAATATTACTGAATATCGTGTCCAGGCGACATTTGGAGGAGTGCAAGCTGCAGATATTGATTCTGATGGTGTAGACGAGCTGCTGGTAGCTACAGACTCTACAGATGATTATTGTGTTAACTTATCGGGAAGAGTTGATCTGCGAGATTATTTTATAGAGAGTTGTAACGATAACTTACATTATCACAATCATCGTAACTCTGAATCTACGAGTGAGTTTTTAGAACTAGACTTGAGCGCTCTTGATATGCGACGGTTTAATTGGTCTATACTCGATTTCACAAGCGACGAATTTATTACCACTCCTCAAAGAATAATAGACAATGTGGTTAGTGCTCCGGTTGGGCGCGCTTCTATTTATGGTGGCAATGTCTTTAAGCCCTTAGAGTTAACTGATTTTAACAATGATGGTTATCTTGATTTTTCTTTTTCAACCTTTAAGAATATTTCTTTAGCTAGAGGTAATGTAACCGTGAGCGGGATTACTTTTGAGCATGCTGGTATGCAGGGTTATCTTCGTTCTCCTGGTGTAAATGGTTTCTTTGTAAAGGCCAGCCAGGTTGTTTCTAGTAATGTGATACCAGAAACACTAAATAATGTTAGTAATGGGGTTGGAATGGATTCTAATTGGCATTATGCTAATTTATCTACACCGCTCAACAGAAATCAGCGACAATTATACGATACCCCAAGTAATCGAAGCGAACGCTATTTAACAGGTGAAATTAGTAAAGAGTACATGTACTTTACTTCCAGTATGCCAGTCATTTCGTCATTTAGTGAATCTAATGGTTTGAATGGCAAGACACTTAAAGAGTATTTTTACAGAGAAGCTGTCTATAATAGGCAAGGCCGTGGCTTTATGGGCTTTAAGTCCATTATTGAAGAAGATGTCACCAAAGGCATTGTCACGCAATCGGATTTTGAACAGGTTTTTCCTTATCAGGGCAAATTAACACGCCAAGCCACTTTTGCGAGTGACGACTTTGGTGCTTATGATTTATTAGGTTCAGCAGCAACTGAAGTGGATGCACTTAGCTTTAAAGAAATTGAATGGCAAGATAATTCAAATCATTCAGTTGCTGGGGTCTATAGCGTGTACCCTAAAACAACAAAAATAGTAACTAGACTTCCTTCTACAAGCGAGAGTAGTAGTAACTCTTATTCTAAAACGAACGTGTCTACTCACACTGTTACAGTTAATAGCGTTGATAAATATGGCAATGTAAAAGAGAAGGTCACGCAAATTACAGACAGTTGGGGTGTTAACAAAACAACTGAAGCGATGAGTTACGATTACGATGAGAGTACATGGTTCATTGATAAGCTAACTGCAAAAACGGTGACTAAACATGCGCTGACGAACCGTAATTCGCAAGACCCAATTACGACAACAACAGAGTTAGATCCAACCACAAAAGTAGTTACTGACCTTACAAATTATCACGCAAACAGAAAGCCCAGAAATATAACTGTTAGTGGTTTGCGTGGAACTTCAACGTCAGGAAAGGGCGCGACAACTGTAACTACATACAATGATTATGGTTTGCCAACGCAAGTGAGCGCTACTGCTCAAGTACGAAATAGTAGTGGTTCGTGGGTAAATCAAACCAGAACAACTAAAACGGCTTATTCAAAAGACGGCAATACAATTGCAGTTGATGGTTATTTCCCATACGAGCTAAAAAACGCTAAAAATCACTTGAGTTACACCCATGTTAATCCTGCTACAGGCAAGGTGACAAAAACACGACAACAACTTAGCGGCTCCTCATATTTAACGACAGTCTATACGTATGACGATTATAGTAGACCATTTAGTAGTAAAACTGACGGACAACCAATAGTATACACTGCCGTTCAGTTTCCAGATGCTCAGGCCCCTACTAACGCAGTTTTACAAGTTGTTTCAGTGAGTGCAGGCCAACCAACCCAGAAGGTTTACCAAGATAAGCTAGGGCGAGTGCTACGTACAGCAGTCGAAGACTTTAATGGTGATTGGGTCTTTACAGATGTAGAGTATAACGATTTAGGTTATAAAATATTCGAATCAATACCTTACAAAGAAGGTAGTACTGCATATGGCGTAAGTTATACAGGTTACGATATTCTTGGTCGTTTAACTGAAAAGGTGACCAACCAGCATTGTGGTGATATGACAACGACCTATGCATATGTTGGATTGAAAACGGATATAACCGCATCTGAAGATTGTGAAGGTAAGGCGATTGACATGTCTCGTACTTACAATACCCTTAAGCAATTAATGGAAACGGTAGACGCGAATAATGGCGTTACACGTTACAGCTATAATGCACAGGGCCTTCCTGTTGTTATTCAAGATGCTAATAGTAATAAAATCATTGCTAAGTACAATGCGCTAGGGCGTAAAACCCACGTTAATGACCCTAACCAAGGTGTGACCAATTTTGAGTACAATGGCTTTGGTGAGCTGCAAAAAGAGGCGCGTGTTGACAGCAAAACACTTACCTTTATAACAGATGTACTTGGTCGTGTAACACGTCGAACAGCGACCGGTGAAAATACCTTAAATTATACCTACGACGGTGCAAGCTATGGCCTTGGGCAGTTAAACCAAGCGACAGGTAATGGCGTTACAAAATCATTCAGCTTTGACAGCCTTGGTAGACCAGCAACACAAACCCTTACCGGCAGTGGTAAAACGTATAAAACAACCACGTTTTATGATGCAAATTACGGGCGAGTTAAAGGGTTACGCTATCCAAATAATTTAACGCTAAGCTACGACTATACAAGCAGTGGCTACCTGCAAAGTGTTAAAAATACGGCAAGTGGGTATATCTACAAAACAGTGACTGACCGAGATGTGTTTGGCAACATCACGGCGGCTGATTTAGGTAATGGTACGTCAGAAACGTCTACATTCAGTAGCCGAAATGGGCAAATGCTGTTGAAAGCGGTAGCTAAAGGCAGTAATAGCCTGATGAATATCAATTATCAAGGTTACGATGGCTTTGGTAATTTAACCCAAGTGGATGTCACCACAGGAAATGTAGGGATTGACCAACATCAATTTATCGAAACCTATGAGTACGATAACTTGCATCGCCTAGAGCGCAATTTGGTGGATGGCTATGAAGTTACTAGTTACAGTTATGATGCGATAGGTAACTTATTATCAAAATCAGATTACGCATCGGAATATGACTACATTAATGGTTCAACAGGTGGGCCAAATGCAGTTAAACGTGTTTATCGTAATGGTTGGAAATCAATTGGTTATGATGCTCGTGGTAACATGACGAGCGGTGATGGTTTAACCAGTGCAATTTATAATGCAATGGACAAGCCTACACAAATCAAAAAAGCGGGTAAAACGCTTGATTTTACTTATGGCCCGCAGCATATGCGTTTTAAGCAAGTGAATGGCAGCGTAACCACCTTCTACAGTGACAAATTGTATGAAGAAGAAGTCAACGGCAGTAAAACCACATGGCGTGCTTATGTTGACGACATTGCAGTAATAAGCCAAACAACCAATGAAAGTGCCACAATCCGTTATACACATAAAGACCGCTTGGGTAGTGCTCGACTATTTACAGATAAAAATGGTTATGTAACGGCCCAGCGTAATTTTGACCCATTCGGTAAACCACGTTTGGCAAGCGGTAGCTTAATGCCATATGGTAATTCAAAACTAAATGACTTAGCAGATGCCAAAACACGCCGCGGCTTTACCGACCATGAGCACTTGGATGATGTCGAGTTAATTCATATGAACGGTCGGGTGTACGATTATAACCTTGGGCGGTTTATGAGTGTTGATCCGTTTATACAAAGCCCAACGAATAGTCAAAGTATTAACCCTTATTCTTATATAATGAATAATCCTATGGCTGGTATTGATCCGACTGGGTACTTAAGTGTTTGTGATACGTTTATTGTATGCACCAATGAACAAGTAAGAGATAAAAATTTTAATAAACAGATTAAGCTAGGTAATTCTGGAAAAGTTTCTAATGGACATAATAAGGGTGAAAATAAGAATAATAATCAACAGAATGTCGAAGATATAGGAGCCCCGTCTACAACTGAAAAACAAGCTGTAACAGATATTAAGGCTAACGCTGAAAAAGCTGTTTCGGATAGTCACTATGAGGGTGAAGAATTAATAATTCATAAGTCTACCGGAAATAACTCACCTGATTATTATAAAGATGATGGTACTCCTGTATGGATAACTAATCCCCATAGCGAAAAAAATAGTAAAGTGAGTATGCGGAGTGCCTCAAGAACTGAGCCCAGAGTTAAAAATATTAAAGGGTACTGGAGGGAAATAGGGCGTGTTTACGGGAAGGGCAGTAAGGGGACATTTATTGGATCGCGGAAAGTTAAATTAAATTTTTTTGATGAACAAGGACTCGCTCTTGCAAATGGTATCTATTTCAGTATTGATTATCAGCAATTGGGTAAAGATGGAAAGCCTATACCAACAATATCAAGTAAATCCCATGGGCAGCTAATGAAGGCTCTACCCATGGGGTTAACTTACGAGTTGTATGGTGGAAGTGTTGAGAGGTTTAGTTGGCACATAGAGACTAAAAGTTCTGCGGCTTCATGTGATAATTGCGGTGCTGGTGGAATAATAGTGAGTGAGTTTATTTATGAATAAGTTAGTGATAATTATTTCTTTATTGTTATTATTTGGTTGTAGTGATGATGAGACTTTTACTGCCTCAGATTGTATTACCAGAATTGAATTTGAATGGCAGAATGAGTCTGACCGAGAGAAGGCGAGTATAACTACAGAGTTTATGGATAGTTTTATCAGTTATTTTATATCTAGTTACGGGACTGAATTTCCGCCGCCAAGCTCTGCGGTGCAAGGTGAAAATCGTGAATTTATTTTTCTACAATTCACTGCCAACTGCAAGAATAAGGTTGAGATGACTAAGTCAATAACCGAAAAAGTTTTAATGAGCTCTAGTCACCTTCCTACAGTTCTCTTTTCCAATGAGTCGTTCAAGCCTAGTTATAATACGATATTGGTGGATGGCCCTTACTGGAGAGCAGAATAACTAGTAACGGGCTCACATCTTACTTCTTTGTAATAGTTATTTTATTAGAGTAAACCATCAAGTGCGCAATCACCCCCAGAAAAATTGCGCACTAACTGCCTGTCAAGTTACTTTTTAACGAGACAAAAAACGTCAAGACGGTCTACGCTTAATTTTGTTCTAAAACTTTGAGGTTGCCATGATGAATCATTTTGCGCTTTTGACTAAATCACTTCGGTTGGCTGCCCAATACCACGCTCAACAACAGCGTAAATCAGATGGCTCACCCTACATTAACCATTTAATCGAAGTTGTCGATATGCTTGTTAATATCGCTCATGTTCAAGATGAAAATGAGTTGTGCGCTGCCGCTCTTCATGACAGCCTAGAAGACACAGAAATTTCCAAGGAACAAATTGTAAATGAACTTGGCATTTGTGTACTTGAAATGGTGCAAGCGCTAACAGATGATAAAACACTATCATTAACAGCACGTAGGGCTAATATGCTCGAACAGCTGCCCACTAAAGCTACCTCAGTCCAGCGTATTAAGCTTGCTGATATTTGCTCAAACGCTTCGGCCATTCCTTGTGGTTGGTCAAATGAGCGACTAACAGAGTACTTTGTTTGGCTTGATCAAGTTGCTGAACTTTGCAAAAACGCAAGCCCCTCATTGTATGATGAATACCTAAAAAGAAGAGCTATCACCATCAAGTAACACGCTTACTTTCGCTTAATATTCCAGCCTACTTGATTCTAAAACCAACCCAAAACGTATGCCGTGAAAAATCTTACTGGTAAACTTTTGTCGGACAGGTGGAAAGTTATTCTCGAACGCATGGTAATTTTAAAGCATAAGAGTGGTAACTTAGGTGCGGAATATACAACTGTATATTCCGTGTTTTCTTAACAGTGGTTTGGTTAAACATTACCAGTTGATACAAAATCCATTTACCACCTTTCCGATAAAATGTTACCACTTGTTAGCTTAATGTGCATTAAGGTACCTGTGATAACACTCAGCATATTTTGGGCACCTTTGTACAATGAGGCGGTTGCCTTTTGCTTTTATCTAGATCCCAAGGTTGGCGTAAAACGAGTATTCAGCTAGAGTCATATCAATGACCTTACGGAGGCTGATATGACTAACAAAATAAACGTCAACTTTATTGAAAAAGCAGCTGACAAACCTTTCTCTGAACTTGAACTCAAAAAACGTCCTGATGGCGGCTTTCGGAAACATCCGTCAGACTTTTTTAAACGCAATTGTTTAGTTCGTGTAGATAATCTTACTGATCAGGAAGTGGCAGCTCGATTAGGTATCACATCATCACACCTGTCAAACTTCCTGAATGAAAAGGTAAGCGTTGACCCATCTTTTGCAGTGAGATTAGCGAAAGCGACGGGAATTGATATTGGAACGTGGTTAGAGCTTCAACGGCAATATGACGTGTACATGTATGAAAATATGGAATGTGATGTACAGCCATTGTATCCTTTTTCACGCTAAGAGCTTAACTCTAGACTTACGAAAAGTAGGTCTTTTGTTGTCATAGCTAATGAGGAAGCAGCCTTAAATATCTTTTAGGGTTTCGATTTGCCAGTTGCTTGTAGATTAAAAGGTACATTGCGCGGCTAAGCCGAGAACCCAATGCTTCAAAACCTATTTGTTGGTGTTTTATTAGGTAATACAGGATATTTGCACAAGCGTTTTTGTCTTGCTGTGCATGCTCTAATATGTCGAAGTCACGGTCATTGTTTAAAGCGAAATATGAGGTCAGCTTCACCCTTGCACTCGGATTAATGATGATGTTTTTAGGGACGAACAGGTTTTGCAAATAGTTAAAAAGCTTGGCTGATACTTTAGTAAACAGTGATGTTTCTGGCGGATTATTCGCGTAATCAACAATGCTCGTGATTAGTTCCCATCGAACGATTGTGCTCATTTGAATATTGTCATCAAGGTGCAAAATTACAAGAAGAGCAAACATGTGGTCATTTTTTAGTTGTAATAACGCTTTAAGTGTCTCAAGTTGCAGCGTTGAATATTCACACGTCAACCCATTTAAGTGCTCTAAGTCACATAATGGGGTCAGTATCTTTAATGGCGCTTGTTGGTAAATCGAATACCAATCACTTGTGGGGCTGTTAATGCAATTTAGCGCCCGAAATATAAAAGGCTCAAACTCATCGTACTTTATTAATTGTGGTGATGCCTTATAGAGCCTAGCAAGTGTTTTCTTACTTGGCCTATGCACGGCCTTCGAATGACGGTCATATTTACAGCTTCTTTGCTTTGTACCATTCAGTTTATTAACGATTTTATCCAGTTCAAAAAAGTGCTCTACATGGTAGCCAGAAGGCTTGCCATTAGTAACCTCACAAATATACGACATATAAGCGGCGGCTTTTAATTTATCTAACTCAATGGGAAGCTTGGTGTCGCTCTGTTTCACTACTACCCCCCCCTTTAACTGTTTCTGACCATCAAAAGTGACGACTAACTGTGACCACACGTCATTTCATGCCAATAAGCGTTTAGAGTAAATAATAGCCTAAAATGTTACTCATAGACGTGACATTTTCTCTCTACTACTGTGATAAAGGCGATTCTCAGTTAAACAGAAGAGAGATTATGGTGACTAAAAGTGAACAACGTGACATGGAGGCATTGCGTCAGCGTTTAGAGGATGTGCTATTTGAAAAGCATGGTCCAATGATTGGCGGAAAAGCGCTTTATTCTACTTTGGGCTATACCAGTGCAAGTGCCTTTCGTCAGGCTGTACGAAGAGACACACTTCCTTTGGCTGTATTTAGTATTGCGAATCGTAAGGGTAAGTTTGCGCTGACATTTGATGTGGCAGCGTGGCTTGCGAAACAAAAGTATCGGTCAGACGAGTAACAATATGACGTAACAACAAGCAGCTTAGATGAAAAAATCTCGGAAAGGCGGCAACCTTATCCGAGACTCTGTAGTTAATTTGTCGTTGGAATCGACCCATTAACTATGGTTCTCAGAAGTGAAACTGTCAAGTTAGTCGCTTGGCTTATTTCACGGCTGCGCCTTTGTTTTGTCAAAAACGGAGAAGAACTATGTTAAAACCACATAACTTACGGTATCTACTTTGGCTTTTGTATCATTGTAAGGATCAATCTAATCGCATGATTGCTCTGGCTGCAAATTGCAGTCATCCAACTGTTGCGAAACTGCGCCAAATATTACGGAGAGTGAACCTTTCATGGGATGAGGTGACTGAAAAGAAAGACAGTGAACTCAAAGCGCTTCTTTATCACAAGGGCAAATCTCATCATAATGACAAGGTTGATCCTGACTACCAAGCGATATCACAGCAATTCAATTTACCGAAAAAACATCGGAAAACCTTGGCGATGTTATTTAAAGAATATCAGCTTAGGTTTGGCAGTCACGCTTATGGTAAAACCATATTTTATGAAAAGGTGAGAACGTATTTAAAATCGCAGCATGTTGTAATGAAACAGCATTACTTACCCGCTGAAATTATGTGTATTGATTACGCAGGTACCAAGCTTAAATATAATGAGAATGGTCAAACGCGTAACCTCAATGTTTTTGTGGCTTGTTTAGGGTATTCGAAAAAAATTTTTGCGTTTGCAACGCCCAATATGAAATCTGAAAGTTGGGTACATGCGTTAGTGAAGGCACTCGACTACTTTGGTGGCGTGCCAGATACAATTCAGTTTGACAATGCAAAGGCAATGGTGAAGCAGTCTGGACGGTTAGCTTTGTTTCACCAAAATGTACAGCTGCTCTCTCTTTATTATCACTTTTTTTGCGATACGTCACGCGTTGGTACACCCACGGATAATGCCGTTGCAGAAAATGCCGTAAAAATTGTTAACGCAATATTGGTGCAAATGCGTGCAGATTTGATATTTTTTTCTATATCCGAAGTCAACGACTACTTACGTAAAGCGGTGGAAGACACCATCAATACGCGACCGTTTCAAAAGTTGCACACGACCAGAAACGAGCTGTTTATTATTGAGCAACCTAAGCTAAAGCCATTACCATCAGTCCCTTATGAACCCGTTATGGCGCATAAAGAGCTTAAAGTCCCTTCAACTTATTTAATTCCTTATAAAGGCCATGAATACTCTGTACCGCATGCGTTCGCGCACAAGCAAGTGACACTCCGCGTGACGATAGATGAATTAATCGTGTTTCATGACGGTAAGGAAATCGCACGTCATACCCTCAATGAGCAGCAAGGTAGTTTCACTCGGTTGCCTGAGCATATGAAGCCTGAGCACTTGGCTGAGCAAAGAAAATCACTTCCCTCATTCTTAGCGTGGGCTAAGGGCGTAGGTGAGGATGCAGAAAAAATAGTACGTAAGCAATATGCACCATTTCAAAGTGAGCATGCCCGACGTGCGGGCAAACAATGCTTAGTGCTCCAAGCTTTATGTAAAAACGTTGGTCATGATAGTTTCAATAAAGCCTGTCGTTTTGGCCTATCTCGCAAGCTTTATTCGCCAGACAGCATTGAAGAGATCATCAATACTAAAGCCTACGAGCAAGAGTTTGACATCTCACACGCAAATCATTTTCACATACGGAATCCACATAATAATGAGGTGCACCGTTATGACCATTAATAATATTAGCGCTTTGCTGGAGCAGCTTAACTGCAAAGCTGGCGCAGCTGAATTAGCTAGGCAGTCTAAGTCGATTAACTGCCAAGGCATGGCAATAGAAGAACGTTTGATGAATGCGTTAGATGCTGAAATTCAACAAAGAGCGAAAATCCGAAGTGCACGCTTGCAAAAACAAGCCAAGTTGGCCTATGAACATATTTTTGTTCAAGATATTAATTATAGTCTGATGCCGTCTCTCAATGTTAACTTGGTCGATAATTTGTCGACATGTAACTGGGTACGACAGCAGCATAATTTACTTTTGATTGGACCAACCAATACAGGTAAAACAATCTTGTCATGTGCGCTTGCACAAGAAGCGATAAATCACAATCTCCCTGTGTGCTTTTACAATCAAGCAAGCTTATTACTTATGCTAATGAAGCACTACAATGACAAAACTATCACCAAGTTCATAGAGTCACTCAACCGTATTCCTTTGCTTATCATAGATGATTGGGGAAATTGGCCTTTAGGTGATAAAGAGAAATTCCTACTATCTGAGCTAATTACATGCCGTGAAGGCAAAGGTTCTACCCTCATTACGTCTCAATACACTACTAAAGAGTGGGAAGGGTGTTTCCACAACGATGCACTCGCTAACTCAGTGTTAGCGCGTATCACCAATAATGCTATTACGGTCACAATGACCAGCCTGTCTCGTCGTCGCCGCAAACGTCAACGTAGAAGCTTTGACGACCTTACTTCGCTTTTAGTTAGCTCGCATGCGGGCAAAGGAGCGAAAAATGGCAACTAAGTCGTCTTCAAATTTTTATGCCTGCCATTTCATGAGTGCGCTTGACTTGAATGATTATGATATGCAAGTCAAAGAAATGTACTTGCCATTAATTCAGGAGTTATACCACCAAACATTATTAGTTGAAGATGCGCCGATGGCATACTTGCAGCGTATTCACGGGATTGGCTTAGCTGATATTCGTCACTTTAAGCTTGGTTTTTGCAACCGTCAGCTAGGTAAACAATTACCCAGCTATCGAAAGATGGAAGGAGTTAAGCTGCGGGGAGCGCTCAGCCACTTAAAAATTTTACACTCGTCTGGTCATGAAGCATTCCGAGGTTGCGTAACCGTGCCTGTTTTTTGGCAGAATGAAATTGTTGGCTACTATGGTGAACGTATTGAGCGTGCTCAACGTGGTGCACCGTCGTATTACTGGCATCCAATAGGCCATTTAGCGGTGTTTAATCTTGATAATGTAAGCAGTAATGATGTGCTCTACTTTTGCCAAAGTCCACTCATCGCGATTCAAATGATGAAAGCATTGGATGGTAAGGTTATCGCTACTGATCCGCACTATGCGTTGCAACAGTCAGACATTGAAAGCTTAGTTGCTATGGGGGTTAAAGAGCTTTGTGTTGTGAAAAGCGCTGAGGTTAGCCCCATCACATTAATGCAGTTATCTAAGCAGCTTGCTGCTTGTGGTATTCGTTACAGTGCAATGAAACTTGATATGGGAGGGGCTTATGGCACAGCTTGATCCTGAAAGTGACAGCGACTTCATCTATTGGATGGGAGTGTACGAAACTCACTGTTTAGCAGAGGGACAATCACTCCGAACGATACAAACTAAACTTTGTAACATTTCCATGTTTGCCAAACGCTGTTTGGCAAACAATATTTCGCACATAAATGAAGTCACTAAAGCGGATGTTGAAGAGTATAAAGCCTATTTAGCTGAGTACGTAAACCCGAGAAGTAGCAAGCCGTTACGTAAAAATACGCGGCGCAACCACATCACATCTATCAAGACATTCTTTAAAGAGCTTGCCTATCTTGAGCACTTAAAAGATAACCCATTAGAAAACTTGAGGGTACCTAAGCGTCAGAAGACCTTGCCGACAGCATTTTTAAGCTTTGATGATATCAAACGTGTTTTTGAGCAGACTGTGCCTTATGGTAAATACGGTGTGCGAGATCGCGCTATTTTAGAAACATTTTATAGCTCAGGTGCCCGCCGTATGGAAGTGGTAAACCTGAGAATTTGTGATGTAAACCTACAGAAAAAAGAGATTTTTGTAACAGGTAAAGGAGAAAAAGAGCGATATATTCCCATCGCAGACAGAGCGTGCCAATGGCTTAAATTTTATATCGCGAGAGTGAGACCAACGTTGATCAATTTCAAATCAGGCATGACGCTATTTGTTGACAACAGGGGGTTAAAATTTAGAGAAACACAAATGAGTGACTTGGCTAAGAAATACATCCTCAAGGCGGGCTTGGATGTAAATGCTGCTTGCAATGTATTCCGTCACAGTGCTGCAACTCACATGCTAGAAAACGGTGCTGATATTCGAGAGATTCAACAGTATCTTGGCCATGCTGACTTATCAACGACCCAAGTGTACACCCATGTAACGAATGTTCAGTTGAAGAGAACGTATTCCAAATCACACCCAGCGGCTAAAAGCTCAGGTAAGTCAATTTTATCAGAGCTTGCTCGATATCAATGTGATGGAGAGAAGATATGAAACATAACCCGTTTGTTGCGAGTCACTTTTTACTTAATGGTGAGTCTGTGGGACTTGGTTGCAAAGCTAACAGCTGGCACAAGCTAATGCGATTCTGTGGTGAGTTAGACCCGAACCTACCTGTGAATGTTGTCAAAGATTGGCTATGGGTCAATGTAAAGTTTGATGCGGTTGGCCAAAAATTTGGTCCTTCTTACTTAATATGGAGTAACAACGTTATTTGGAGCCATGACGAATTGCCAAATGTTAGGTCAAAACTATTTGTTAAATGCCATAAAAGGTGTGTCTTCGAAGCGGAAGATGGCTTTTATATTTTGGTTGGTGATGGTCGCTTACAAGATATGAGGCTTATTTTTTAGCACTCGATTTTCCCTTCCCCCCAAGAAGCCACTTATGTGGCTTTTTTACTGAATACGACTGAATACGGCTTTATAGTTGCAGACCATTGGCTGCTAATGAGCACGAATTAACCCAAATTGCATTATTGATTAGTATGCTTTACCTTATTGATTCTGATGCTCTTTAACACGTTGCGATGATCGTACTTTGTCTGCATACATATGAACGGTCGGGTGTACGATTATAACCTTGGCAGGTTTATGTCGGTTGATCCGCTGATCATGAACTTCGAGGATTCGCAAGGGATTAATCCATATAGCTATATTCGAAATAACCCATTAGCAGGAACTGACCCATCAGGATATTGTGAAGCTGCAACAGGCACGAGAATAAAGTCTTGTGGCGATATGAAAGTTGAAGTCAAAGTCACCATGAAAGATGGCTCAGTCAAAACGGGCACAAAAGTAGTTAAGGATGTGAACTTCAAAAATGGTGCTGATGTCAGCTCTGCGATGAGCGCAGGGGCAAAATCTGCTCTAGGTAATTTGCAGTCTGTGGATATAGGCGCACCATCAACAACTGCAAAAAGAACTGGCGGTGTAGCAGGTGGGTACATTGATCAACAAAGCGCAGCTAGAAACCAAAGACTTGATGACTATGGGGTTGATATTGATATTGATGGTGATGTTGCAGAGTTAAATGGTACAGGTGATCAGGGGCTAACAGCAATGATCTCCAATATGTACATGGGTAAGCAAGATATGGAGAATATGTTGTCAGGAAAGCTTACTCAAGCCGATTTATACAACAGAGCAGAGATGTATGGCACGGTAGTGAGTTTTCTGCCTATGGGATATGGAGCAAGAGCTGCTTATGCTACTTACCAAGCTTCAAAACTTACTTCATGGGGACTCACATTATCTCAATCTAAAATCATGATAAGAACCTCACAAGAAGTTTATAAGGGAACGACACGTATTGGTCATGCTTTGTCTAAGCATGCAGGAAGAAAACCTGAAGTATGGGGTAAGTTAACAGGGTCAATGAAAAACTGGAACAACACTGCAACAGATCAATTAAGAAGTATTTTAAGGGCTCCAGGAAGGTTTAATACAATAGAGTCTAAAGGTCTTAGGTTTATGGAAAAGAGATTAGGGGATGGTAGAGGTATACGATTGAACATGGACGGAAGTTTTAAAGGTTTCATTGATTAGGTGGATATATGTCAACAGTAATTGAGGTAGTATTAGATAGCATCGAAAAGTCAGACATAAAAACTGTTTTAAATGCTTTATTAATTGGTAAGGACAACGTTATTAATATTAGTGCTTCAGAAGATGAAATAAATGTTTCAACTTTTTTTTCTAATAACTCATACCTAGATGATTTTTTTATGTCAAAAAGTGAATCAACTTTGTTGTTTTTATTAAAGAAAATAACTGTTGGTAACGTGGTGATACCTAATCCATTATTAAGGCTAGTAAAGTATGATACTCAGTTTGATATTGATTTTAGCTTTGAAAATGAAGTTGATGTACATCAACTTCATATGGGGATTAGTTGTTTACTCAAAGGCGTTAACGTTAAGGAGTTTTACGCAGGCTTAGAACCTGCTCAAGATATCGATACTAGGTTTTTCACTAATCAAGAGTTAGGCCCATATCAAATAAAAAATTGATCATTTAATCCCAGTAGAACTGCGCACTTGCTAGCAGCAGGCCGTGCAATCTGTGTCAGTGCCACTAGATTAGTGGCACTGGCTCAAATAGCTAGCTCTGCTGTTTTTAAGTGACACAGTTTACTTAATTTGTATGAACACGGTACTTGTTTCAGTTGCCCTTAATGAAGTGTATTCATGTGGCGGTTATTTGCAACAAATGAGTCGATACAGAATTTGTTGTTTGAGTGCTTTTAAGCTCGTTGGGGGAATTGGTTGAAATAAAAGATTTATAAGCTCAACGATTTCTGAATGGCAAATGAAGTTATAAAAACGATTCATCCCATCAAAAGAATTAGCTACCAGCCCAATTTCAATCGCTCGATCACATAGTTTTTTATACAAACCAAGCGTTGGCTGTAGGGTCAAACAGTTGCCAGATATTAATCTCATGGGGAGGCTAAAGTCCGTGTAGCCGTTATTTTTATTAGGTATTAAAATGCGATAGCGCATCATAGGCATGCGCGAGTACAGCGGACTAAATACCTCATTTACATACACATAGAAATCATCAGTAATCGATGAAAATGGTGTGACGATAGCCATTTTTAATAAATGCTGAATGGCACACAATTGGTTGATGTCAATTTGATTATAGCCTACCGTCTTTTTCTCTAGGCAAAAGGCTAACCAGCATGTTAACGCATGAATATCACGACTATGAGTTAGCTTTTGCTTTGCTTTTTGAGTCAGTTTTGTTTTTCTAATGAGCTGGCCGTGACTATTTTCTTTGAACAAAAGACTGGCGTAATTGTAGGGTAACTGCGATAAAACTTGATTTATAAACGTGTCAGTTGGTTGCTTGTTATCTAAAAGCTGCCAAAGCGGATGACAGAGTATCGCGAAAGAGCAGAAATCACCATTTATGCGTTTATCAATTTGATTAATGACGTCATATCGGATCACAGGCTCACCCGCTTCTTTTTTATTAAAAAACCGAGATGACTTATTTAACCAGTCATTATCTTTATTTCCCCATTCGTTCTCATTGAGTAATTTTCTTTTCATCTCATAAGCACTTTTTGCGTTGAGGTGCGCTTTTAAACAGGCACACCAATATCGCGTTGCTAGCGATTTTGTTCGTCTCGATAGCGTTAAATAATGCTCAAAGGTGTACATCTAAAAATTTGGCAATTTAAATGCCAAACTCCAACCAAAAACACTAACGTATTGAAAATATGCATGTTCACTGTGTATAGCATCGCTTTACTCGTGCCTTTAATTAAAAAAGAAAGCCTTATGTAAGTTTAGCAAAACTGCATATTCTTAATAAATCATATTAAGTCTTAATAGGTGACTACCATGCTGCCAATGAACAGCAAGGAGGAAAGATTGAACGCACTGGCTTTAGAGTTAGAACGCGAGCTTATGAAAAATTATGGCTCTCCATTACTTACAGGGGAGAAGCTATCTGAAGCGATGGGCTATCGCAGTATCCATTCGTTACGCAAACACATGTCACAACTATCCTTTCCTGTGGAGCTGTTTACGATTAAAGGCAGGAAGGGACGATTTGCGCTTGTGAAAGACATTGCTGTTTGGTTGGCTAGGCAGCGCATTGAAAACCAATATACACCGAAGGATAAGCCTATGGATTAAATTGCACACAGTTACTTAAGTACGATTACTCAGGCACAATTTAGTAAGGCTCAGAAAGTGAAAAAGCCAGCATAGCAGTGCTGACTTTTTCTGAAAATGTCGTTTGGTTCACGCCCTTCGACTCTTTTATTTAAGCTTTCCTTTGCCTATCTGTCAAGTTTCATCCTGTGATGAGATGCAGGTCGGCGTGTGCCTTGATTTCTTTAAAATTGAAATTAAGGAGGTGCGTATGAGCGCACAAATATTACGGCAACTGCTTCGTTTGCTATTCACCACGCATTATTCAAATCGTCGTATTGCAAAACTGGTGGGGGTCGCCCCCAATACAGTGCGACGGTATCGTAAGAAGCTGGGTAGAAAAACGCTCACTCTTGAACGAGTAAGTGAATACAGTGACAGCCAACTTGTTCGGCTATTTTCAGAGCCAAAACAAGCAGATAGTAGTAAGCGGTTACCTGATTGGCGTCATGTTCATCAACTGATGCAAACTAAACATCAAACCTTGATCCAGCTTTGGGAAGAATACCGTAGTCTCAACCCCGATGATGCTTATAGTTACTCACAATTTACACATTACTATCGTGACTTTGTTGACTCAATTGATGTGACAATGCGCCAGTATTATTTACCTGGTGAAGTAACCTTTGTGGACTTTTCTGGTAAGCGCATTCCTTGGTATGACTCAGTTGCATGCAAACAGCACTATGCCGAAATATTTGTTGGTGTTACAGGCTATGCGCAATACGTGTTTGCCATTGCTGTGCGCTCACAAAAACTTGAAGACTGGTTGTCTGCTCATCAAGCCATGTTTGATTATTACGGTGGTGTGACTCAGCTTGTGGTGCCTGATAACTTAAAATCAGCGGTGACAAAGCCTGGCAAAACACCTGTTATTAATGCCAGTTACCAAGAAATGGCCGAGCATTACGATTTTGTTATTGAACCTGCTCGTGTACGCAGGCCACAAGATAAATCATTGGCTGAAATTGGTGTGTTGCTGGTCACTCGTTGGATAATCGTGGTATTGAGTCGGCGTCAGTTTTTTAGCATCGATGAAATTAACCGTGCTTTACGCGCTTTGCTTGAGCAATTAAATCAACGGCCTTTTAAGCGCTTTGAAGGTGATCGTTTACAACGATTCCAAGATCAAGAGCACCAAACTTTAAAACCACTGCCTCAACAACCCTTTGAAATTGGACGTTGGATACACCAGCAAAAAGTGAATCGAGATTATCACATTTATGTGCATGGACACGCGTATTCTGTGCCTTATGAATTAACCAGCCAAGCAGTGGATATTAAGGTTACAAACAACAAGGTTGAAGTGTACTTTCAGCATAAGTTAGTGGCTATGCATGTACGCAGTTTTGTGCAAGGTGGCGCGACAACTGAGCCGCAACACCGCCCTAAAAGTCACCGTATGTATGCAGAGCAATCAAAGGCTCATTTTATTCAATGGGCAGAGCGCATCGGACAAAGTGCGCTTGCGCTGGTGATGGCACAATTTGATAACTTACCAGACTACTCGATGCAAGGGTGTAAAGCATGTACCAACCTGCAAACCCTGGCAAAGCAATACGGGGCAATACGATTTGAGAATGCTTGCCACTGTGCCTGTGACATAAAGTCACGAACAGTGAGTAGTGTGCGATCTATTTTGCAATGCCACCTCGATGAAGTACCAGAAGATATACCCACGCAGCAACCTTTGCCGCTTCACCATAATGTTCGTGGTGCTGAGTATTACGTTAATGGAGGGCAGTAAAATGAGTAATGAACACAGTGTGTTTGAAAATCTACAAACATTACGTTTAATGGGGATGACGGGCGCTTTACAAAAGGTGCTCGAAAGTCCTGATATGTTAGCTCTGCCCCTGCTTGATGTGTTGGCCTTTTTAACCTGTGAAGAAATACAGTTTAAGTCCCAAAAAAAGCGTGAGCGTATGTTTAAAGCAGCCAAGTTAAAGCAAGGACAAGCTTGCATTGAGAATATGGACTACTTAGCAAAGCGTGGCATTGATAAAAGTCATTTTGTGAGTTTGGTGCAATGTGACTGGGTGCAACGCAATCAATTTCTTATTATTACGGGGCCAACCGGCGTTGGTAAAAGTTGGATTGCCTGTGCGTTGGCGAATCAAGCCATTAAATTCAATATCCCCGTGCTGTATAAACGGTTTGCCTTGTTACTGGAGGAGCTAGACATTGCGCGCAGAGACGGTTCATTACCTAAGCTGCGCGCACAATTAGCCAAGTTTAAGTTATTAATTTTAGATGACTGGGCAATGGTGCCTCTGAATGAGCGCAATCGCCAAGACATTCTTGAATTGGTAGAAGAACGCATTGAATCCGGCTCTCTTTTGATCACCACTCAATTGCCAGTGAGTAAGTGGCATGAGTACATTGGTGAAATTACGATGGCAGATGCCATTATGGATAGGATTGTTCACCGTGCTCATCGTCTTGAATTGCAAGGTGGCTCAATGCGTAAACGCTATAAAAACATCGAAGGAGACGCATCATGAATGAGATTGAGACAATTGATAAGTTCGAGCGGATGTTACAGCGCATCAATATTGATGAGGTATATATCAAACAACTGTTTGATATATACCATTCACGGCTTTTAAATGATGCTACTGCATGTAATAAGCTGGCACGTAGAGGTATTAGTCATGAAGCAATTAGTCAATATCACCTTGGTTACTGCGACCGTAGTTTAAATCGTTACATTAAAACCAGTAGTACAGCAGAAGGTGCCAGTTTTCGTCACGTATTAAAATGTGCAGGGCTTATTACTGCCAACGGCCATGAGGTCTTTCGTGGTTGCATTGTTGAGCCTATTTACCATGAAGGGACGTTGCTGGCTGTGTGTGGTATTAAACTGATTTGCCCAAGTCGGCCAGCCCCTCGCATTATTCAGTGGTTTAATGGTGCGATGTACCCGAAGCCATTGGCGTTTCACCTGATGAAATGGGGAGCACGTTATGTCACTCATTAAACCAACGACGCAGGCACTAATGCCATGCATTGATTATTACTGTGCGCTCTGCCGCGCAAAAGGACAAAGCGAAAACACGGTAATTAGTAAGCAAGCTGCTTTAGTGTTGTTTACTACATGGGCAGTAAAGCACGGTGTTACAACAGTGGATAGAGTCAACACAGAGCTTCTTGATAATTACCAGCAATACTTAAATCACTATCGTAAGCCATTAAACGGTGAGCCGTTATGCCGAGCCACCATACGTTATCGGCTAACGGCTGTGAAAGTCATGGTACGCACATTGTTTATAAAAGGTGTGCTTGCAACAAATGCCACTGAGCATTTTGAATTACCTAAAAACGGCAGACGTTTACCTAAGCCAATTTTAAGTGAGCCCGATGTGGATAAAGTGCTACAACAAACCGAACACTACGGTGCAATGGGTGTGCGTGATAGAGCCATTATGGAAACGTATTACGCTGCTGGTATTCGGCGTTTTGAACTCCAGTCTTTGCACATCGATGATGTGGACTTTGAGCAATACAAACTGAGGGTGAATCAAGGTAAAGGCTTTAAAGACCGCTATGTACCTATCGCGAAAAGCGCCTGTTTTTGGATTTATCGCTATCTTAAAGAAGTAAGAGGTACGCTGGTGAATGAGCACTCAGGCAAAACGTTGTTTATTGCGAATAATGGCAAACCATTTCGGGTTGCACAGTTGTCAGAGTTGGTTGCCAAATACATTAAACGTGCTGGCGTACGTAAGCAAGGTGCATGCAATCAATATCGCCATGCAGCAGCAACACACATGGTTGATAATGGCGCGGATATTCGCCATGTACAGGCCTTTTTAGGTCATGCCGATTTATCAACCACACAAGTGTATGTGCATGTGAGCTTGGTCAAATTGCAAGAAGTGTATAACAACACTCACCCTGCGGCGCAGCGATGAGTTATGACCCAAGGACGGGTTTTTCGAATATTTCGAAAGTTGACATGTTTGCGAATATTTCGGATAATTACGTTGTGCTAAATTTTAATCAATCTCACTGATTAGGTTTGCACGTAATAAAGCTCAATTATTTACAATGACAAACAGACAAACAGACAAACAGACAAACAGACAAACAGACAAAC
>CETM01101978.1_pt1 | contig 20381 bp, 26 predicted proteins | sample 361451 | NCBI WGS metagenome assembly CETM01 (sample SAMEA2622690, study PRJEB7988) | marine metagenome | isolation source: saline water (ENVO:00002010), including
GCCGCAGTAATAATGGTCTTACCTGCACCAGTGGCGATCTCTTGTATACATTGTGGGTTTTCTATAAACTTGTTTATAGTTTCCACTTGATAGTCTCTTAATTCTATATTTTGTCCAGCACATGGATGATTCTCTGGCCATTGTATATTAGACAAATAATCTTTGTTTATTGCATTAAATTGAAAATCGTGTTTAGTTCTTTGATCCTCAAAGTCAACATATACTCCTGCTTCTTCAAGTATAGGAAGTATTTGTTCAACAAGACTCAAATATGTTGTACCACCTAAACCAAAAAATGCAATTTTACCATCCCATCTGCCTAACTTAACAGAGGGTAAATGAAATGCATATGGAACTTGGTATTTGAATTTATTGTGTAAACGTTGTCTCCATTTAAGATCTAGATTCTCAAATTTTACGTTTACTTCATCTTTAATTACTAATTTACACGAACTCATAGTTTTATTATAATGTTATCATGCCATTCCCAACTTGATGGCCTATGATCATTATAATACAACGTTTTAGGTAAAGAATCAAGAAATCTTTTTAGGTTGTCTGTTCCAGCAGTGTAATAACCGCCGCCTATAGCAATTAGTGATGCTTTTGGTTTTATTTTTGATTTTATTAATGCTCTTGGTATTCTATTTCTTACAAATATTACTTTTGTTTCTTTGTCAATATATTTGAATTGTTTACTCAATTGATGAACTTCATATAATATTTGGAATTGTGATTCTTCCATTTTACCTACAATATTATCGTTGTATTCGCAGTGTTCTTCTGTTGGTTTTTTTGGTTCTTTAATATCAAAACCAAAAGACATATTTTTGTTTTCTATACCATGGCGTTCAAATGTTTTTAACCATTGTGACCATTCATCTGCATCTTCTTTTGAATTAGGATCGCCACTTACAGGCATAACAATAGGAAAACAATCTAGTTCTGATAGTCCTGCAAGTACATCATCTCTGCTGTATTCGTTTCGGTCAATCCATAGTTTATGATAACTTCCGTGAGCAATTTTGCCACCTAGTTTTGACCAGGCCTTAACTTTAATATTTCTAGGATCAATACCAAAGTTTTTTAAACTATCAACTTGTAATAATATTTTTTTATCTTTTAAATTGTTATTCCAATACTCGTCTAATGATTCAGATGCATTATCAATTACAATCTGGTCTCCAATAAGTCTTGCTTTAGGTTGTTTGTAGCCTTCAATTTCTTTTCTTACTGTGTAGTAATCATCAAGTAATGTTTGATCAACAAATTTAAAATCGTATCTAATTGCAATTAAAGTTAGATAATATGTTGTAACATCAGTTTGTTTAAACGTCCACACTTTAGATTCACCTTCGTATTTTGCATATCCACCCGGTAATCCTTTTTTATCTTTTAGATGTCTAATTAACGTAACAATTTTTTTATTGTAAGGAAAACGTAGTTCTATTTTTGGTTCTTCGTCTGTGTCGTCAATATATTTTTCTATGCTTTTTACAAAACTTATTACCCTAAAAGGCTCTTCATATTTTGGACTATCTAATAAACTTTTAATATCCATACCATGTTTTTGAAACTTTGTTAGGTATCTTTTGAGAATTACCAGTGCTAATTTGGCCTGTTTTTCAGTCCAAGCATACTGAGCCTCCGCTAGAGATTTTACAGTTTCAAAATCTTTGTGATGAGGCTTAATCAGTGTATTTGGCGTTTTTGGGCCATGGTGCCAAAAATAATCATTATATGCTAATATTTTAAGTGCTTCGTTAATAGTTTTTGGGTTTTCTGTATGCATTTCGCTCATGTGTTTCTAGATAATTAATAGTATAACATAATGGTAATTTTTGTCAACCTATGAAAAAACGTGTAAAAAGTCAAAGAAAAACACTAAAAAAACAGTTTAAGAGAACTCTAACTGTTAAAGAAGGAGTGACTGCATATAAACCCACTCCGTTAGTTGCGGCACACTGGTATAGAAGATTAAATCAGTTGCTATTCAACAATAGATTAAGTGGTTGCGAAATACAAATTAAGAAACTACATCACGACTGGGGCAGATGTGTTGCTGATTGGGACAATAGACATTGTAGAAAAGGTACGTTCAATCAAAGAATTATTCCCTTCTATAAAACAGAAGTATTCTTTAGAATTGAATTACATTGTAAATTTCCAAAATGGAAAGACTTTATTGAAACATTAGCACACGAAATGGTACATTTATATCAAATGCAAGTCATGAAAGACCCATATTCTAACCATAACGAAAAATTTTATTCTTTTAGAGATAAGTTTACTCAGGTTGGTTTAAGACTTTATCGTTAAACTCTTTATAAGTCATTAAAAAACTATTTCCAACATCATATCCTGTTTGTACGTTGTGTAAGTATTCAGGCGGATTATCGTGGACTATTGTAAAATTACAATAAGGTCTTTGCTTAAGATGATCCCTATACCATTTTAACCAATTATCAAATATTGTATCACCATGCCTAGGACCATAATGTTCAGTGTCTTGGTATATGTTATTAAGTTGATTTTTGCCATAGTCTCTAAAGTCAAACCCTATTAGATATAAATTTTTGTGTCCGTGTACACAGGCAGTCCAAATTGCTTGGTTGCCACTTATGGAATATGGATTGTCTGGAATTAAATGTAACACAGGCGGCCCACCTTTAGGGTGTCGATTAACTTCAAGTGACGGAGCATAGTGAAAACATTTTTCATATACTTTGTCTTTAACCATTGTATTTGTTACCTGTGCATCAATACTAAAAATATAATCTGGAATAAAATCTCGATATAAAGCATTACAACCATAGGTTTGTCCTGTTGCTTTTAACGTAGTTAAATCAAAATCTTTACGCGAAGGACCGTTTCCTATAATATAAGCATTACCTCTAGGAACTGCTTTAACTCGGTCTTCGTAGTATCCTTTTTCTATAATTTTTTTACCTTTACGAAGAATTGTATTAACAGTAATAGTTTCACCCGTATAAGGTTGCCATTCAATTGGCTCTTTGTGTCTTGCTTTTCTACGCCAATTAACTTGATTATAATGTTTTCTGTCCATATTTTTTAAATGTATAAACGTTTTCTTGTTTTTTTGTTAACAGCCATTCTTGGTTTTGCAAAAACCAAACCACATCATCTACATCAGCAGACGTGCTGTAATCAGTTAGTCCTAATACGTTATATTCTTTTGGGTTTGTAAAACTACCTTCTGTCTCATCATAAGTTTGATGACGAAGAATTATGTAGTTTGCATTAATTTTTTGCAAAATACGATTTAAATGTTCTTTCCATTGTGTTCCAAAAAACGGAATCAATCCAAGCATAAAAAGAACATCTGTATCAATAGTTTCATCTACTTCGTCTATTGTACTATAAAATTTTGTGTTTGGTAGTAGTTTGGCACACACTTTTATAAAATCTTTGTTTGGATCAATACCGTGTGTTGTTTGTAAATTAAATTTTTCTAAAGCATAAGCATTAGAAATTCCTAACCAAATCCCAACGTCAACACATTTTTTATCTTGAAGAATATCTTTATTAGACTCATATGTAGATTCCCAATGACGATCCATTGAACTTTTACATTGTTCGTAGAATTGATCAAGTGTTGTTACACTTTTAACTTTATTAAAAGACTGTACTAAAAACTTTTTATCTGTCATTTTAAATATTTTTCCTCTAATTGTTTTTTAATTCTTTTCCATGGTTTACCTTTTGCTATCTCATCTGGCCACCATTCAGTATATGCTAACTGATTTGCCCATGTTTGTCTATCTGGTCTTTCTGGATTATTAATATTAGCAAGTGATTTATTACCAACATCATAACTTAAACTAGCCTCTGAAACAAATACAGGCACACCATTAAACACAGATTGCATAGCAGGATTACTTGAATAGTTAACAACGGCCCAAGCACTTTTTAATCTCTTGTTAAAATCGGTATCGTCATATGTATTTCTATCTCTAACAGGATGAACTACTTTTACATTTTCAAACTTTTTAGTGTCTATGTGTATATTATTTCTTGGGTGTGGTCTAATTACTATTGTTCTTTTACTGTATTTTCTTATCTCTGTAATTTGTTGTTCAAACCATTTTTGCATTGGAGGATTATTTCTCCATTGATGACTATTGTGATGTTGTCCACAAATAATTATTTCTTCACCTACGTGTGTCCATGGTTTAAGATCTATATTAAATTTTTTCCAACGTTCACCATCAACATCTTTGTTAACAAAATCTGCTTCTCTGTTAATACCATTAATTCCAATTTTCCAAGTTTCGTTCCTTTTTATTCCACCAACTTCAACTACTATAACAGGTTTATTTTTTGTTCGGTAGTTCTCCCATATTGGACGATAATGAGCCATTCTACCTTGCCATAACACCGACCATATTACTGCTACATCACAGTTGTCGTCTTTATCTATAAGAACTGTATCGCCAGCATCTTGCATACTTTTTATTAAAGAACCAAATATAGGTTTAGAATTAAGTGGTCCGTATCTTGTAAAACAACTTATTTTCATTTATTTTTCCAGTAATCAACTTTTGTCATTTTAGGTGTTTTTCTAATATCTTCTGCACGTGAACTTTTAAAAGTTTTTCTATCTCCCTTAAAGTGATCAATGTAAAGTCCAAGTTCACTATTAACAAAAACATGATGTCCTTTTACACCTTTAGAATAACCAATATCATTTACTTTTGCATTATGTTTTTGTTTATATTCTTTAGTCATGTGCCAAAATAGAAATGAATCATGCCATTCAAGTAAGTCAAATATACTTGCAGAAGTATAAAGTTTTTCCCAATCTGTAACAAAATTTTGTACTAATGGATGTTTAATATTGTAACAAACAAGTCCACATTCTGGATATTTGTTACTGCCTATTTTATTTTCTCTGCCAAGATATGTAACTAGTGTGTTGTTTGGACACAGTTCTTCTATAAAACTTTTAGGTATGTCTCTGAATGTATATGTGTCATCATCGAGCCATATAACATAGTCATAATTTTGATTGTTTCTTATTGCGTGTGTAATACATGATACTTTGTAACTAAATTTTACTGCATTCCACAAATAAGATTCTTTAAAAGCATCTCTACCGCCTTCAGTTGCTAAACGTGGCGAACGTCTTACGCCATTAGGAATACCCTCAAGTTGACCATTAGCAACAGGATCATTTTTATAATCTTCTCTAAAATTGTGTAAGTTTGGATTTGCTTTATCAATATCAATCCAATCTATTCTTTTGTCGTCCAATACAGGTTGCTTACCTTGATAGTAAACTGTAATTGCAACGTTGGGCCATCTTTGCAAAACAGACTCAACCATTCGTTTTGAATACTTGTCCCAGTCTCCAGGTTTAAATGTTGTAATTACTTTGTATTTCATAATTTTATTTTATAAGTTTTAAGCCAGTCATTAATTATCCAAGCAGGTAACAATGCCTTGCCTGCTTTTTGACTTGCCTTAACAATATTTAAATGTGCAGTTGTGTTGTGTGCATTAATTACACCCAAACGAGATTCATAAAACTTTTTAATTTCTTTACTCATATTCATTGTTAACCAATACCCAATTGGAACAGTCCATCCTGTTTTGTATTTGTTAATGATATGTGTAGGTAGATGTTTTTTATATGCAATTTTTGTTAAAAGTTTTGTTTGACTTTTTTGTGGTCCAATTTTTTCACTGCTTGGAATATTCATACAATATTGCATAAACATTTTAGTTGCTAACGGAAAACGTCCTTCCATACCATAAGCCATTCCAAATTTATCGTTTCTATTAAAAAATTCTTCTGGTACTTGAGTTACACAGTCTAATGCCATATAAGAGTTTACTGGATCTTTTGGATTGTATAAGTCATCAGGATACAATTTTAGCATCTCTTCTTTTATTACGTTCTTGTCTATGTCTCCACCAATGTCTGCTAATAACAACGGTCTTTTTATCCTGTTCATCCATAAACTTACTATGTCACTCCATGATTCAATTTTTGGTTTGCCAATTTGCCTTACAAGAAAATCAGCACCTTTCATTTTCCAATATTTTGGATAACCTCCTAGTATTTCGTCTCCCATATCTCCTGCCATTGTAACTACAACTCCATGTTCGTGTAAAACTTTGTTAGTGTAACAATACATTGGCACACTTTGATTATACATAGGTTGCTCCATAAAATACATTGAGTCATCCCAACACTCAATCATTTTTTGTGGAGTAATTTCTATTTCAGTATGTTTGTATCCTTCTATCTCTGCAAGTGTTTTTGCCGCATTAGCATCACTGTTAAAATTTTCTTCAGTTATAACATTAGGATTCATTTTATTTGTAAACGTAAGTGCTGGTGGCATTATTTTATTAAGTTCGTGTGCAACTAAACTAGAATCTAACCCGCCACTTAAGAATACACCAATTTTTCTTTGTCCAATACTACACATTTTAACTGTGTTATGTCCCATTGTTCTAAACTCTTCTGGATTAAACTTTTCAGTGCTATTTGGTTTTATAAAAATTCTTTTAATATTTTTGATTCTTTTATTTGGTATATCGTAAACTAGTGTTTCACCTGCTAATAATTTTTTAATATTACCAAACACTGTATTACGTGTAGCATTTATTCCTGTGTGTGCTAAACAACTCATTGCTAGTTTATCAACTGATCTTGACCCAGGAACTTTGTCTAACATACCTTTTATTTCAGAACCAAACACTAATCCTTGTTTTACTTCAGCATAGTACACAGGTTTTATTCCTGCATGATCTCTGCTTAATGTAATTTGTTTTTTCTTTGGTTCATAGTAAGCAAACCCGTGCATTGAATCTATCTCTTCTATAAAACTCAATCCAAATTCGTCTAGTCCCCAAGCAAGTAGTTCTGTATCACAACCTGTAATACCAGCAAAGCCTTTGCCTTTATACTTTTCTTTTAGTTCGTAGTAGTTGAATATTTCACCATTATATACAAGTGTATTACCTTTAGGTGTTTTCCATGGTTGTATTGATAGTTGAGGATTTGCCATAATACTTAAAAGATTATGTCCAAGTGTTACATTGTGGTCTGGATCCCACCAAACTTTATTTCCGTCGGGTCCTCTATGGTCACAAGTTTTAATATAATTTTGAATAAAAGTAGGATCGTGATCAGTTATTCCGTATATACCACACATATTATAATCCTAATTTTGTTTTAAAACGTTTGAATACTGTACCGTCTCTAACTTCTTTTTCTGTCCATTGTTTGTAACCTAAGTCGTATACCCACTGGTCTCTGTCTGGGTATTCTGGGTTTTCAATTTTAGATAAATCTTTATTGGCTACAGGCCAAGCAAGTGCAAGATCTGAGGTAACAAAGGTAGGTATTCCACGAATGCAAGAGTCGATGCAGGCAGTAGAATTGTGAGTAACAACAGCATGACAATTATTTAATGCGTCTTGGTAATTAAATCTATAGTACTTTTTTTCATCTCCTTTAAAAAACTTTTGGCCAATTATAACTTCTACACCGTCTTTAGGAAATTCGTCTAATCGTTTTTCCATTGCCGCAACGTGATTTGGATGTGGCCGAACTATAAATTTTCTTTTTGTTAAAGGTCGAAGTTTCTTGTAAACATCTTTAAACCATTCTATAGGATCAAGTTCGTTCATAGACCAGTTATCACTAGGTTGTAAAACAAAAAGTATTGGATCATTAGGATTTAATTTTTTCCACTGAGCATAGTTTATATTCCATATTTTTTTCATTCGTTCCCATCTATCAGGCGGACTGTTATCACTTAAAAAGTTTCCGTTGTTCATTGGAGAATATAATGCTACACGCCAATGGTGGTTAGGATCTGTTATTGTGTTTCCAAAACTAGATAATATGCCTCCGTCAAATGTAATAATGTAAATGCCTTTTTTCTTTGCACGTTCAACTAAATCTCTTCGTCTGCCTTTAGTGTGGTGCATTTGTTTTGATCCACCATAACCAAACATACAACCTATCTTTGTGTGTGGCTCCATTTCGTCTTTTTGCCATTGGCCTTCCATATTTTCGTTTACAATAACAGGTTCATCTCCACAAGCCTTTATACCTTCTGCCATGTATTTTAGTAGGTCCCAACTAGCACCTCTACGTCTATCTTTTACTGTTCTTCTAAAAATTTCAACTTTCATATGTGTATTTTAAATCTTTCCTAATGAATAACATTTCTAACATTAGTTTGTCTCTTCTTCTGTTTAAAAATGCATCGTAACCATGCTGTTTAAATTTTTCAACAACTGCTTTTGCTTTTGCTAACGAAGTATGAATATCATCAAATATAAGTTCAAATTCAGTTGCTAACATTTTAATATTAATGTTATTGTCTAATATTTCGTCACTTATCTCTTTCCAAAGTCCTTCGATATCCGCTTTAACAATATCTACAGAATCCCATTCTAATTCTTTCATTATAGTTCTTATATTTTTAGTTTCAACATTTACTGATTTAAACTTTTCGTTTTGTTTTATTAGAGAAAAACTTTGTGTTAAATGTTGAAGTTTATTTTCTCTTAAATGTGTATTATGTTCTTCTTCTCTGTTAGGATCGTAATAAAATTTTTGTTCACCTGGGGTATGACTATATGCCCATGGAAAAAATTGTATTTTTGTAGACAGCCATTTGTTCCTATCAATATCATCTATTTCTTTTCTTCCATTAGATCTAATAATGCCTTTTATATTGTATACTGTATACGGTGTAGGATCAAACATAGCAAGTTTTATTTGGTCGTTTTCGTGTAGTAATAATTTTTCAAATTTACAATCTCCACCTACTCCAAAACTTAACACAGCCTCAGATTGTCTTATTAATTTTTGAGGTGCATAATAGTTGTGATATTTTTTAAAGCCTATGTCTTTTGCTTCTAATAGGCCCATATCTTTTTCCCATTGTCTTATTATTTTTACTCTTTCAACCACGTGTGGTTTAACTCTATCTGCCATCTAATACCTCCAAATAGTAACCGTTTCTAAATTCTTCTTGTGTAAACTGATTATAAGCAAGACTGTTTAATACAGGTCTTGGATCTTCATATCTAGGTGTTTCTATTTTACTAAAGTCTTGTTCACATATTGGTAAGCATGGGTTATCAAAGTTTGCAAAAGCAGGTACACCGTTTGTTAATGCTTTAATTGTAATTGAACTATTAAATGTTACAACTGCATGAACCTTATCCCACTCAAAAGGTTTTGCTGGTTGATTATTTTCACTTTTGCCAGGCACCATTTTTCCTTCTCCGTCTATTATTGCCGCAGGGTTATAAGGTTTTTCTCTTACTACAAGTTCTCTATCTGTATTTTCTTTTAAAATTTTTAATGTGTTGTCTAGCCAATCTTTGCCATTAAACATTTTTGCCATAGCATGACTAGGCGGTACAACTAATACATATTTGCCATTTTTATGAAACGGTTTAAGTTCTCCTTTAAATGTTTTTTTAAACCTGTCATCTGGTTTATGATCAACAAAAGTTTTAACGTGTTCGTTTTTTACACATCTCATCCAATAAGGTGTTGCTCTACTTTCTCCCCAATAAGGTCTATCAATGTAGTAAAAATCTTTTTTGTTGTTTTGTGCGTGTTTGTAAACTAAATGTGTGCCTCGTAATACTCCCATAAAGACAACTTTATCAAAATCTGTTGTACTTAAAACTGTTTCGTAGTTTGTTAATTTACAATTTGGCATTCCTCGAGCCGCACTTTCAACATATTTTTCAGTTTTAACACGTTCAGTTCTTACTGCGTAATTCATTATCTTATTTCTTGCACCTCATACATTTTAGCAAAACCTCTTTTAAATTCACCAATAATATTCACACTACGTCTATAGGTAGTTGGACTAATTCTTTTAGAAACACTGTGTACTGTATTTGTAGAGTTATTAGCAAACATAACAAACGTATTTCTTTTATAAGGAATAGTTTTAACAACAGGTCCTAAGTCTTCGTCAAATACTTGTCTTCCTTTAGTCATATCAACTTTAGAAACTTTATTTTTTACATTGTGTAATTGAAACTCTCCGCCAATACTTTCATCATTTTTGTAAGGCATATACATTAATCCTGCCCACATTTCCATTGGGTTGTCGATGTGAGGAGTACGAGATGTTGTTTCAGTTATTGGTTTATGCATAACTGTTTGGCAATCAGTCCAGATATTTTTATTTTTATCTGCCCAACCTCTAGCACCTAGGTCGTTAGTAGTAAATTTTTTGTGCAACACCTTTGGCATATAGTCTTTAAAAAGTTCGTTAACTTCATTGAACCATTCAGCAGAAGTGTGATATTCAGTAAACTTACGCCATATTTCAGGTTGAAATTTTTGGTCAAGCATTATGTTTGCTTTCATTCTATAACATATTCCATCGTCGAATGGTTGTGTATCTAAAATTTGTTTTTCTGGAAAAGTATTTTCTAATTCCTCATATAAATCCCAAGGTAATGCTTCTTCAATTACCACGTGAGGATATGGTTCACTTTGTACTTGTGGACGTTTTTGTAATAAAGAATACATAGTTTTTATTATACTTTCAATCAATCTAAATGTCTAATTAAATCCGGAACGTTAACTTTAAAGTTTATTAGGTCGCTAAATCGTTTTATACCAGACGGTTTTTTATTTTTTTCCATCGATATTGGTACTGTTTTTGCCAAATATAATTCGTGTTTTAATCCTAAATGATGTGATAGAATAGGATAAACTTTTTTGTGTATCATTTTAGGATCTTGTATTTCCATCACTTTTGTTCCAGGATTACACCATAGTAAGTTTACTAACCCTGCACCGTGAGCCGCAACAATGTGTGTTGCTTCAGCAAAAGTTTTCATTTGTTCTTTAATAGTCATATTTTCTAATGCAACAGTTTCCCAACCTTTTAATGCCAGTATTAATTCATCAGAATTAATAAGTTTTCTTGATTTTGCTCCTGGACGTAATACAATAATTTTTCTATGAGGCGTAATGCCTTTTAGTCCTGTTGTTCCTTTGAAATGTCGTAACCACGGTGCTAGGTGCGGAGTAATAACACCGTCCTTTGAATTACTTAAACTAGGTACAAGCAAATGTTTGAATTGCCATACTTCGTTTTTTGGCATCACAACAACTTTTACTTCTGGAATTATTTCTTTAATTACTTTGTTAAGATATTTGCTTTCGTTTGCAATAATAAAACAATATTTTGTAAAATCTGTAGACCATCTTTTTTCCATTAATCTAAATTTAGATATAACATCAATCCATATGTGCCATGGATTATTAGCACTTTCTTTATCAATAGGCAACCATACGTAAGTGTATCTTTCACCAAACTCTTGGGTTACAGGTGGCAACTCTACGTCTACATGATCCCCCCAGTCGCTCCAAAGTTTGTGTGATTTGTTAGGTTTAAATTTCCGACTGTGTGTCAGTCCCCAAATGTAATTGGTAATAAGTTTTTGACTCATTGTTGCAAGTAGTGGACAACTATGTATTTTGCAATTATGAAATTCTGCTACAAACGTTGGTAAACTTGTAAAATGTGGATCAATGTCTTCATGATAAGGTACCGAAAAGTCATAACTGTTGTCTACTGTTTCCCACCTATCTAAAAAATATTTAATTGAATCAATGTTTTTCATGTTTGCAATTTGCGAATAACTATACTATAATTATTAAGTTATGCTTACCAATCTATTCATTAATGGTTGTTCATTTTTAACACCTAGACCTAAAGACGGAGTACATACTCATTCTGGCCTTGAATTAGCCACACTTATGGATTTGAAAGTTGCAACAAACCTTGCTATGGGCGGAAGAGGTAATGAACGTATTAGTTTTACAACAAAATTATGGTTTGAGCAAAATGGATATAAAGATACTTTTGCTGTAATTGGTTGGTCTAGTATGATGAGAAATGATTATGTTACTAACGATGGTTGGAAAAAAGGAAGAATGCCTAATATGGATTTAACTTGGCGTAGTTGGAAATTAACTGATCACGGAGATTTTATTAAAAAACAAATAGGTTGGGATTTAGAAAATACATTAATAATGAAATATTTGGATAATGTTTTAGATTTACAAAATTATTTTGAACTACATAAAATTCCTTATGTGATGTATAATTCTCTACCAAATTATGTTAATTCTAATATTAGTGATTTTAAAACATTTTCTAAAGCAATACATATGGAAAGATTTTTTAAACCAGAGCAAAGTCATTTAGAGTTTATACAAGAAAACGAACTTGTAGTAAGTCCTAAAGATCCACATCCTAGCACTAAAGGACACGGACTTTGGGCAAAACAATTGAAAGAATTTATAGATGCTAACAATTTACGCACCATTTAATAATCCAAATAGCAAGGCCTGGGAAGTGTTTAACGGAGTTGAAAAAACTTGGCCAGAAAAAGTTACAGTAAAAGATAATAGTATAGAAATTGATCCTGCACCAAACTCAATGTTTTGGGGATTTGTTAATAACAATGTACAATTAGTAAAAAAATTAGAAGAAAGAAAACATCAATTTTGGTTTACAGACACACCATATTTTGGTAGATTTAATAACAATAACTTAAAACCTAATAATCATTATTGGCGTATTTGCAAAAATGGAATACACGTAAAATATATTAAAGGGTGTAAGTCTGATAGGTTTGAAAAGTTTGGAATGAAAGTTAGAGCACCCAATTTTAAAGGTAAAAATGTTTTAGTTTGTCCTAGCAGTGCAGGTATACACAATTATTTAGATAGGCCAAACTGGACACAAGAAATAGTAGAACAAATTAAAAGATACACAGACAGACCAATAAAGATTAGAGAAAAGCCACGTGGTCGAGGAACATCAGGTCCTAGTGAAGCAAAAGTTCCGTTGTCAGAGGACTTAAAAGATGCTTGGTGTTTAGTTACAAGTTGTTCAATTGCGGCAGTTGAAGCACAATGTATGGGCATACCTGTTATATGTGATGAAAAAAGTTTTGCCAAAGAAGTTGGTGGCCAAGAACTTGCAGACATTGAAAATCCTTTCTTTGTTGGTTGTGAAGACTGGTTATACAGTCTAGCCTATCAACAATTTACTCCAGAAGAATTTACTAACGGAGTAGCAATTGAAATACTAATGGATAAAGGTGTACTTTAATGTTAAAGAAATTAATACATTATGGTTGTTCATTTGGAGTAGGCAACGGTGTGCCACATTTTGTTCCAGGGTTGCCAGGAAATGTTGCACCACATATAGATAAAATAGGAGAAAAAAAAGTTACAGAAAAATATAATTTTATACCACAAGAACCTATAACTTGTGGGAAATTTCTTGCAGATAAACTTAAATTAGAATATAAAAAAGTTGCACAGAACGGTGCAAGTAATGAAATGATATTTAGAAAAGTACTTCAAGCAAATTTACAAAACGCATTTGTATTAATAGGATTAACAAGTTACAATAGACGTGAAGGGTTAACCACAAGAAGAGAAAATTCACATTGGCACACATGGAAAATGGTTGCTCCTGGAGAAGGTGCAAGATATAAAGATTTAATATTTGATCCATGGAAAGATGAATATAAACCCGCAATAGAAGAAGAATTGCAAATTAGAACTGTAATGCAAATAATTTATATGCAAAATTATTTTAAAAATAATAATGTACCTTATTTAATTTTTAATGCATTATGGAATGGCTTTGACAAACCATTAACAAAAGAATGTAAGGCTTTTTTAAAAGACGTAGATCAAAATCATTATTACAAGTTAAACGGAACATTCGATGAATCCCAACACGGGTGGTGTAAAAAATCAGGATTATCTGTTTCAGAAATTGATGAACATCCTAATATTGAAGGGCAAAAACAGTGGGGTTTAAAACTGTTGCCATTAGCCAAAAAAATTATAAATGCAGGTTGATAGTTTTTCAAAAATAATTTTTGTCCATATTCCTAGGACAGGCGGATCGTGGTTTGGTTATTCTTGGCGTTCAAATAAAGATTCTTCTGGAGAAATAAGTTACATTCAAAATAAATTTTTGTTCAATAGAAAAAATGGAAAAAAAGTTGAGTGTGGAAGACATGGAAAACTTGTAGGACTGCTTAAACAATTTAAAAAAATTAATGCAGATGTATCTGATTATAAAAAAATAACAATCGTTAGAGAACCAGTTGATAGAATAATAAGTTCTTGGAAATGGTTCTCACTTGTAAAAAATACTGCAAAAAGACACGGTTGGAAAAGTATAGACGATATGCTAGATGAATTTGAACTAGGTAGAGTAAGAGCAAACTATATGCCACAAGTTGATTGGCTGTGTGAGCCTGGAGCAAAGTTTGATCATATTTTTACATTTGAAAGACTTTTAAAAGGCCCTGGAAAAGTACAAAGTAAATTTCCAGATTATAAACCACAAGGCAAACTTAGAAGAACAAACCCAGACATAACAATAACAAAACAGCAAGAAAATCGTATTCGTAAATTATACAAGGACGATATAGATTATTTGTCCAAGTTTTACCCAAACTTAAATAGTTAATATGACTATTGAAAAAGTAAATGGTTTTTGGGTACCAGCAAACGATGTGCATTTAGAAAAATGGAAAGCGGGAGATTCATTTTCACAAAGTACGTGTTTAGAAAAATTTGCAACTTTTTGTTCAAAAAGAAAGAAAAAATTTAATTGTATTTTAGATATTGGAGCATGGGTAGGCACATGGACCATGACCATGAACAACTTTTCTGAAAAAATAATTGCTTTTGAACCAGACCCTCTTCATTATAAATGTCTAAATAAAAATGTATCAGAAGATGTTGAAACCTGGCAGTTGGCAGTTGGCTCAGAAAATAAAACAGTTTCTCTTTCAGACGACGACTTTACACAGGCTAAAAGAGTAATGGGCAAAGGTGATATACCAATGATTACCGTTGATAGTTTAGGATTAAAAAGTGTTGATGTAATTAAAATAGATGTTGAAGGATATGAAATGGAAGTGTTAAAAGGTGCAGAAAAAACTTTACAAAATACCAAATATTTAATGATTGAATTAAACAATAATACAAAAAAATATGGTACTAATAATTTAGAAGTAGAAAATTATATTATAAAAAAAGGATTTAGATTATTATTAAATCATTGGCCAGATAAAGTATTCAGCAAAAAATAAATTTTTAAATAGATATATGAAAATTTTCATAACAGGCGTTGCAGGATTTTTAGGTTCTCATTTAGCAGATTTAATGATATCACAAGGTCATACCGTTGCTGGTAATGATAATATGATAGGTGGTTACACAGATAACGTGCCTCAGGATGTAGAGTTCCACCAAGTAGACTGTTGTGATTTAGAAAACTTAACCAAAGCAATGGAAGGGTGTGATATAGTATATCACACTGCGGCAACTGCCTATGAAGGACTATCAGTGTTTTCTCCAGTGTTAGTTACAAGAAATATTTTTGAAGCATCTGTTACAACTATAACTGCGGCAATAAGAAACAAAGTAAAACGTATTGTGTATTGCTCTAGTATGGCGAGATATGGACATCATGACGAAGTACCATACAAAGAAACTTACGAATGTCGTCCACAAGATCCTTATGGTATTGCAAAGAAAGCCGGAGAAGAAGTATTAAAAAATTTATGTGACACACACGGAGTTGAGTACGTTATTGCTGTGCCACACAACATTGTTGGCCCTAGACAAAAATATGATGACCCATTTAGAAACGTAATGTCAATTATGTTAAACAGAATGCTACAAGGTAAGCAACCAATTATATACGGAGACGGAGAACAAAAAAGATGTTTTAGTTATATAGATGATTGCTTGTATTGTTTAAACGCACTTGCCTTTCAGGATAATGTTGTTGGTGAAGTTGTAAACATTGGACCAGACGAAGAACCTGTTACTATTAACGAACTTGCTGAAGCCTGTGCAAACGAAACAGGAGTTAACTTAGATCCAATACATCATAAAGATAGACCCAAAGAAGTTAAACTAGCAACTTGTTCGTCAGATAAAGCAAGGGAGTTGTTAGGATATAACACCTCAACTAATATGCGACAAGCAGTAAAAAAGACTGCTGATTACATAAGAACAAGAGGTACAAAAAAGTTTCAGTATCATTTGCCATTAGAAATAATAAACGAACATACACCAGAAACTTGGAAAAACAAATTGATATGATTTCTTTCAGTTGTCCATCTCGTGGCCGTCCTGAACTTGCAAGACGTTTAGTTGATACTGCAGAAAGTACCGCAAAAAACGATATTCAAATTTTATTTTATCTTAATGATGACGACGAACACTTGCCAAGGTATAAAGAATTATTACCTAAAAAATATTATGTTGTAGGACCAAACCAGTCGACTTGTTTTAGTTGGAACCTATTAGCAGACAAAGCCAAACATGATATTGTAATGTTAATGGGCGATGATGTACAAGTGCAAACAGAACACTGGGATCAATTAATTGTAGATCAATTTAATAAGTATGATGATAAAATTTTAATGGTAGTGCCAAGCGATGGAAGATGGAAGGGCACAAAAAAATTTAAATTAGATAAACCTACATTATGGTCAGACGAAGTCCTACCAGCGGCTCACTTTGCTGTGCATAAAAATTGGATTAATACTTTAGGATATTTGGCACCACCATTTTTTTGGCATTGGCACGTTGATTCATATACTCAGAAAGTTGCTCGTAAACTTAACAGATGTCTTTATTTGCCTACAGTGGTTTTTAAAGCAAAAAAGATGTTTGACGAAACTGGAAAACAAGTGCGTCATAACTTAAACATTAATAATAGAGATAATTTTGTTTGGGATAAAGTTCAAAGACATTTAAGAACAGATATAAAAGCACTACAAGATCTTATTAAAGATCAGTAAACTCAATAAAACATTTATTTTTACGTGTCTTTTGAATAAAAAGATTTAATGTTATTCTATTCGTTTCTTGGTCACTTTCATATGAATGCCATGTGTATCCTTCTTGTCCACAAAATATAAATGTGTTATTAGGCACCCACGGAGCCTCTTTAACAAAAGCACTTTTAAATTGTGCATTGTACATTTTAGTACCAACGTTTTTTTCTGGTGTAATATAAGTTACAGAACTCCAAATTTTTTCTAAACCTTCTTGATGTATATGAAATTTATAAGGTAAAGGAGGAGTTACAGATATATGTGCATTCACTCCTAGATATGGATAAGTTCTATGTTTTGGATAAACTCCACAAACTTCTTTTATATTTTTTAAAAGAGTTGTGCATATATCAACTGTTTCGTCGTAAAAATCTATTCCCCATTTTTTGAAATCGTCTGGAAATATATGATGTAATTCAGTTGTTTTAAAATTTAATTTTTCAATACACTGATCTCGTAACTTTGTAAATGTATCTGTGCTTAATGTGTTGTTAAGTACCTGGTGTGGCCACGGATCGTGTACAACTTCGGATGTTAAACAGTTTTCTAAAAATTTTTTACCTTCGTTCATACTCCGATAACCACTCTTCAAGTTCTATGCCTGTCAATGGTTCTGGAGTAAGCCATTCCTGTTTGCCCTGCGTCATTTGCCATTTACCACTGCCCATTTGATGAGATCTTTTAGGTTCTTCTATATGTTTTCCCACCATGTATCTACGAGTTCCTGGACCGTATGGTGCAATCTCAGTATGGATAACAATTAATCCTAATTGCTCTATTTTTTGCAACATTCTGTCTTTATGATTTGCCATATACAATACTTATCTTAACTTTTCTACCATTTTGTCAAAAGTTTTTTCATTTATATCCAATTGTAAAAATGGTCTATGAGGCCAATGTTTATTCTTTGTAAGTATTTTTATTTTTTTAGATTTTGTAATTAAAAATGTATTACTAGTATATGTAATAAGTTTGCCATCAATATCTATATCGGCGCCTGCATATCTATCTGCTCTTTCTCTAAAAAACCATAAACAAATTATTTCTTTGTCTTTATCAAACTCTGTTAAATCTTTATAAAATTTATAATCTACTTTATATTTTTTATAAAAATCTTTCCAAACTTGATGTTCTAAATTATTTTGATTTTCGTAAAGTCTATCGTACTCATCGAGTTTTACTATGCCTGATGCATATATAAATTCAACAGGTTCTTTACGTAGGTGTGCTTTTCTTAATTTGTCCCAATTCATTATGATGAAAAGAGATTTATAAGTTCTTTCTTCCAATCATCGCCGTATTCACAATCACGGTATCCATCAAACCACGGACCACCAGATGTGTAATGCAATACTTTAGGAGTACCGTCTTTAGGTTCTTTGTACCAACCAACCAACCAATTGTACTCTAATGGTAAAGATCCAATCTCATTATCCTCTAGCCAACTAAATCTGTGTAAAAATTTTGGAGACTCTGTGTTTAATAATTCAGGTGTTAATATTTTATTTTTTGGATGTTCACAATTCCAAAGGACCATACTGCTCCAATTTTTTCTTGGGTATACAGTTTGTACTTGCCCATCCATTTTAGTTCCTTCTTTAGGTTTGTAATCATGTTGTACACAAACCACTGCTTTGGAATTATCACAATATTTTACAAGTTCATGTGAAGGTATTTTCCACAAAAAATCACAGTCACAAAATACTGCCCAGCCTTTGTAATCGTTTAGGTATGGTACAAAAAACCTTGTAAATGTAAATTCAGTTGTTGCAAGTTTATCTACTGCTCTTGTATAAATCCCTTGCTCTCTCATTTGTCTTTGTTTTAAAGCAATAACTTCTGCAGATGGATCTCTTCTTTTTATACTGTGTTCGCAAACCTGATATGCTATATCTTCTCTACTATCGTGACCTACGTATATTTTCATTTTACTAATATTTTGTGTATTTGTTCCCAATTATTTACTCTGGTAATTTGAGGGTGATTAAAATCTTGGTTATAAGGATGGTCGTATAATAATACTTTTAATCCATAATTTAATCCTACCTGAGCATTTTTTGGTTTATCTTCAACCCAATATAATCCTGTACCGTGAAATTCTGCAAGTGCATTATCTTTATCTGATCCTGTATCAAGTATATGATAGTTGTAAAAAACATCACCAAACAATTCTTCTAGTCTTCTTTTACGTATTTCTTGTGCTGGAATATCAGATGTTTGTGATGTTATAGGAATAAATGTCCAACCTTCTGCGTGTAATAATTTTACCCAAGTTTGTGAGCCAGGCATAGGTGGTTGTGTTGCCATCCAAGCACTTTTATTAAATTCTCTAATTTCTTTTCTTACTTCTGTTTTAGTTAGACCAAATCTTTCTGCCATTTCGTAAGTATTTTCTTTGTCATCTAACAACGTATATGGATAAATTTTTTTACCAACATATCCTTCTCCAACTGGAGTTTCAAAGTAAGAACGTTGTAACATCCATTCAGTAAAATGGTTCTCCCATTCTAACAGTACTCCGTCTACGTCTGTAAGTATTATTCTATTTGATATCGGCATCTTCCATTCCTGCTACTCTCAGTTTAACAATGTTTGTGATTTGCCATTGTTTCTGATCTAATCCTTTTGTGATGCCTAACCATTGATTTCTTAATAATGCAAATTCATTAATAATTTTATCCATATCAACAACGTCTTGTTCGCCATCAACATACTTTTCTGCATCTCTGCTGGACAATGCTCTATTATAATTTTCTAAGAATTTTTTAAATGATTTTGATCTTGTTCTACGTAATTCAATATTAAGGTACTCAAGTATTGCTTCTATTTGTTGTAATTGATTAAATCTATGCTCAACTATACCGGGTAATGCCGCTGATGCTTTTTCTAGATTACCGTATATTCTAACTTCTTTTTTTGCGTTTTGTAATTCAGTATCAAAATAATTGATACAATCAGGAATTTTATCTAAGTTTCTTGCTACTTCACTATACCAATTAATCATCTTCATACCGATCGTTATAAGTTTCGTCTTCCTCTTCGTATTCCTCAAAAACTGTATTAACCGCTTCTTCTAATTTTGGATCGTATTCTCCTATTGCTTTTATCTCTGCTTCTTCAACTCCCATACTTTCAAGAGTTTTTACAAAGTCAACTGCGGCGTCTAATTTTTGTTTTTCAGGAATGAAGTGTACAACTGAGTCCCATATACGTTCGATATCATCGTGTGTCATTTCTACCATTATTCTGCCTCGGGTGGATCATCTTGTGATGATGCACTAGATAATTTATCAAAATCATCCATTAGCATATCCAATTTGGCTCCAACCCAGGCTTTTCTGAATTCAATGTGTTCTTTTCCTGTAGGATCGACGTATTTTAATCTATTTCCTGTTTGTACTAGTATTCCTTTTTTCTCAAATAAATCAACTAGTCCACTATAAGGATCCATACCA
>CETM01191723.1_pt1 | contig 20352 bp, 13 predicted proteins | sample 361451 | NCBI WGS metagenome assembly CETM01 (sample SAMEA2622690, study PRJEB7988) | marine metagenome | isolation source: saline water (ENVO:00002010), including
ACGTTCGCATTGGTATGTTTTTGATAAATCGGTATAAACTCAGCACCGAAGCCAAGGCCTACAATACCAACATTTACTTTACTACTTTCCCTCATGAAAATCTCCTTAGTTTAAAGTGGAAAATATATTCCCCAAAAAATAACCTCACCTCTATTAATTCAATTAAAATCCCACATTTAATTTTGATAGTCTTTATAAGAATGGAATATTACACAAAAAAACACTAACTTGCATAACCAATCGACTTTTTTATTAATTTTAGACTTATATTATAATAAGCTAGAATTTGTTGTAAATCTCTGAGGGCTGGTGGATTGAAAGAAAAAAAGTTCCATTTGCTTTTAGACATCAAGGTAGACGCTATCGGTTAACAGATGTTCATGGTAAACTGGTAAAAGATGTCTTAGCATAAATAATAGGAGATACAAATGAAAAATACGATATTATCATTATTCTTAAGCATACTCTCATTTACCTTATTAAATGCTGAAGGAAATAAGAATTTGGGCGAAGTTTTAGAGCCTAAAGTAGATAATCATGATTATACTTCAAAAGTACCTCAGTTCAAATTTTCCAATACCTTAAAAGAACAAGAAGAAGAGCTTAAAAATAACCCACTTTTATTACGTTTTAAGGAGTCAAGGAAAAAACTAGCATCAGATCCTCACTTACCACTTTATCATTTCGTCAGCCCAGAAAATCGTCTTAATGATCCCAATGGCCTTAGCTACTGGCAAGGAAATTGGCATCTTTTTTATCAAGCCTATCCGCCCGAGGATCCAAGACAGCATTGGGGGCATGCTATAAGTAAAGATCTTATCAATTGGAAAGATTTACCATATGCTATCTACCCAAATCCTGAATATCAGTGTTTTTCTGGTTCTGCATTAGTAGAAGAAGACAGAGTAATAGCAATGTATCATGGTACCAGAATTGGTAATATGGTAGCTACATCTAGTGATCCTTTGCTACTTAATTGGGAAAAGGTAGGAAATAAAGCAGTTATACCAATGACGCCCAATAGTGATGACTTACCCTATGATGTATATGACCCTAATATTTGGAAAAAGGATGGTGTTTATTATAGCATATCTGGGGGACTCACAAGAGAGCAATTCGGAGAACAATATCTAGCAGGATATCTTTTTAAATCAACTGACCTCGAAAATTGGGAATATATGCATCAATTTGTAGAGAATGATCGTTTTACTGGTCTTATGAATGACTTGGCTTGTCCATATTTCTGGCCCATTGGTGACCGATGGATATTGCCTTTCTACAGTCACAAAAGCGGTGGACAATATTTCGTAGGTGACTACGATAAGAAAAGAGACAAATTTATTCCCACTAATCATGGAAAATTTAACTTTGGCGCATCTCGGCCAGGAGGTGTTCATGCACCATCTGCAGCTCCTGACGGTAAAGGTGGAGTCATAATTATGTTTAATATGAATGATGGTAAACCTACAGAAGGTTGGAATCAAATAATGAGTTTACCTCGATTATTAAGCCTTGAAAATGGCGATACACTAAAACAAACACCAGCAGGTGGAATAGAATCTCTTCGCTACGATCATGAAAAAGTAGATCCGATGACACTTCCGGCAAATAAAGAAGTCGTACTAAGAAGTATTAATGGCAATGCTATGGAAATTATAGCTGAAATAGACCCAAAAGATTCGCCCATGGTAGAGTTAAATGTCTTAAGAAATCCTAATAAGAAAGAATTCACCCGTATTGCCTTTTATAAGAATCGTGGGATGCATATTGGAAGAAATTATAAACGTCCTCGTCCAAAATCTAGTGGTTCTCGTGTATCTATTCTTGGAAGAAACTATCGTTTAAAAAATAGTCTGATATCCATTGAATCATCTTTTTCATCCATTTTACCCGATGTCCTTTCAAGAGGACCAGAAACTGGTGCATTCTTGTTAGAACCTGATGAAACACTTAAGCTTCGCATATTTATCGATAAATCTGTGGTTGAAGTATTTGCTAATGACAGACAAGCAGTTGCAATGCGGGTTTATCCTGGATTAAAAAGAAGTACTGGAGTTTCTATTCGAGCACAGGGTTCCGAAGCAGAATTAATCTCCTTAGATGCTTGGCAAATGAAAAGTATTTATTAAACATATGGAATTGGGTTTTTATCTTTGAAAAAATCTTTTCTCATTGTTGGAATATTTTTTATTTCAATTTCTTTATTTGATTTAAAGGCTCAGGCTTCGGCAAAAAGGATCTATGAAAAAGGACCATATCCTTCTCATACTCCTAAATATTTATTTTCTGAAAAGATTGAAGAACAAGAAATTCAATTAAAAAACAATCCTTTAATAAAACGATTCAAGGAATCAAGGAAAAAACTTTCTTCTGATCCTTATCGTCCAATATATCATTTTGTTAGTCCTGAAAATATGTTAAATGACCCCAATGGGCTATGTTATTGGAAAGATCGATGGCATTTATTTTATCAAGCCTATCCCGCAGATGAATTTCCCGATTCAAAAGATATAAAAAAAAGAAGACAACATTGGGGGCATGCTGTAAGTAAAGACCTAATATATTGGCGTGATCTTCCATATGCAATTTATCCTGGCATAGAAAAAATGGCATTCTCAGGAAGTACTGTAGTAGAAAAAGATCGTGAGAAAAAGATCGTGTAATAGCATTTTATCCCGGTATAGAAGCAGGACAAATGATTGCGACATCTAATGATCCTTTATTATTGAATTGGGACAAATCTGGACCACTCAATACAAACAGAGGAGACTCAGATATTTGGAAAGAAGATAATACATATTACGGATTGATTGGCGGTAGAGAAAGTTATTATCCTGATTCTGATGGTCTTATTCCCCACTGGTTTTATAAAAATGCAGTATGGCCAAAAATGACCCTCTGGAGTTCTAAAGATTTAATTAATTGGGTCTCAGAAGGGTCGTTCCTATATGAGAACACACCTTTTACCCAAAGATATGATGATGGGTCGTGCCCAAATTTTCAAAAAATTGGTGATAAACATATTCTTCTCTTTTTTAGTCACAGTAATGGAGGACAATATTTTCTAGGAGACTATGATAAAAAAGATCATAAGTTTAAACCTTATGATCACGGCCGATTTAATCACGGACGTGTTGCCCCAGGTGGCGTACATGCTCCTTCAGCCGCATCTGGTGAAAATGGTAGTGTTATTAATATTATGAATATTAATGATGGAAAACAAAGTGATGAGTGGGATCAAATTATGTCTCTACCGCAACAACTTACTTTAGATAAATCCAAAGCACTCCATATTGCACCAATTGAGGCTATAAAAACTCTTAGAAAAAAACATGCATATATTGGAGAAATGACTTTACCAGCAAATAAAGAAGTTCTACTTGAATCAATCAAAGGAAACACTATTGAATTATTTGCCGAAATTGATCCAAAATTATCTCGCTGGGTTCAACTAAATGTTTTGCGATCTCCTAATGCAGAAGAAAAAACTTCCATTACCTTCTATAACTATGATCGAAAGTTGACTTATTGGTATGATACAAAAGGGGAAGTGGTACTTGATGGTACTCACTCAAGTATCCTAAAAGACGTTTGGCTCAGGCCACCTGAAAGAGCAATCATGGAACGTAAACAAGAGACATTAAAACTAAGAATATTTATAGATCGAAGTGTTATTGAGGTCTTTGTAAATGGTCGACAATATTTAGCTATGAGAGTTTACCCTGGTCTTAAAGAAAGTATAGGAGTTTCACTCCTTGCTAAAGGTTCAGAGGCAAACCTTGTAAGACTAGATGCATGGGAAATGAAAGGAATTTTTAATTAAAATAAATAGGTTGTTAAGATTTTTTAACTTGTCCTAACACATCAATTCCTAAAGCAAAGCCACCAAATAATCCCGCATCAGCACCCAAATCTGGATAAACAATATAATTATTGATGCCATCCAATAATTCATCCTTTAGTAAATATGAATTCAATAGTTTTTTCACTTCACTTCTAATCAAGGGGAAAAGATGTTTATGTTTCATTACACCTCCTCCAAGAATAATTTTTTGGGGTGACAAGATTAATGTATAGCTGACAACAGCTTGGGCCAAATAACTAGAAACTATTTCCCATGCTATATCATTCTCATCTGTAATATTCTGTCCTTTCATACCTGTACGTTTTTCAATAGCAAGGCCAGAAGCCAAACCCTCTAAACAATCTCCATGATTTGGACAAGTTCCTTCAAAATCATCATTGGTATGTCTTCTTACCAAGATATGTCCCATCTCTGGATGAAGTAAACCATGTATAAGATTTCCTTCTACAACAGCTCCACCACCTATACCTGTACCAACAGTTAAATAAAGACACGATTTTAATCCTTGAGCAATTCCCCATTTTAACTCGGCTAAAGCAGCGCCATTTACATCTGTGTCAAAACCAATTGGTGCATCTATTTCATTCCTTAGATATCCAACAAAGTCACAATTCCTCCAGCCTGGTTTTGGTGTTGTAGTTATAAAACCATACGTCGATGAATCGCAATCAAGATCAATAGGACCAAAACAGCTTATTCCAAGTGCATCAATTTTATAAGGTTTAAAAAACTCTACTATTTGTGGTAATGATTCATCTGGAGTAGAAGTTTTAATATTAGTGCGTTGAATAATATCTGGCTTCTTATCTGAATATTTAGTTACAGCGCAGTTTATGGATGTACCACCTGCGTCTATTCCTCCAATTAGCATCTAATTTTTCTCCATAAATAATTTAATTATAAGTGGAAACTTAACTATAGTTGTTAAAGAAAAATTCCTAACATTTATCTAGAAATTAATTAACTAGAAAAAATTATTTCACAAACAAACTTTGCAGTTCTTCTAATGATTTACCTTTAGTCTCCGGCATCATTTTCCAAACAAAAAATAGTTGAAAAACTGTCATGATTGTAAACACTGCAAATGTAGGTCCAGCTCCTAGAATTCCAGTAACATATGGAAAGGTAGCAGCAATTAATGCCGCAAACACCCAGTGAGTACCAGCACCCAATGAATTTCCGTATGATCTAACATTATTAGGAAAGATTTCTGATATGAATACCCAAATCACAGCTCCTTGTCCAACAGCATGAGAAGCAATGAAAGCAAAAATTAGAAAAGGAACTAACATAGTCCCAGATCCTGCTCCCGTAAAAAAAGTAATTGTGATGGAAGTTAAAGTAATGATATACCCAAAAGAACATACATACATAAGATTTTTTCGGCCAAATCGATCAATGACAAACATGCCAATTAAAGTTGCAATAAGATTAGTCACTCCTATTCCTACTGATGAAAGTAGTGCAACACTCGCACCCATACCTGTTTCCATGAAGATTCTGGGAGCATAATATATGATTGCATTAATACCTGATAACTGATTGAAAAATGCGATCAAAAAGGCAAGTAATATGGGAAGTTTGTATTTTCCAGAAATGAATTCTTTAAATGAAGTTTTCTCTGATTTGGATCCCGAAGCTAATAATTCATCTACAAGATTATCCGCAGTAGATGGATTAATTATTTTTAACACCTCCCTAGCTTCTTCAATAAGTCCTTTTTTTACTATTAACCACCTAGGACTTCTAGGTACAAAAAGGACTAAAACAAGAAATAGTAAAGCTGGGAATGATTCAACACCCAACATCCATCTCCAATTTTCGCCACTTCCACCAATTAAAAAGTTGGATAGAAATGCAATCAAAATACCTAAGACTATATTGAATTGGAAAAGAGCTGTTAATCGTCCTCTCTTTTCACGAGGCGAAATTTCAGAAATATACATTGGCGCTACAACAGATGATACACCAACACCTAATCCACCTATAAACCTAAAAAACATGAGAGAATAAATACCAGGTGCTAATGCAGAACCTATTGCACTTACAAGATAAAGTAATGCTATCCAAAATAAAGTTACTTTTCTTCCAAGCTTGTCAGCAGGTATTCCCCCTATTAATGCCCCGATCACAGTACCATATAAAGCCATAGCCACCATTTGTCCAATCATTGCATCACTCAGTGACCATAATTTTTGTATAGCTTGTTCTCCCCCTGAAATAACGGCTGTATCAAAACCAAAAAGGAAACCACCAAGGGCTACAGTAAATGACCAAAAAAGAACTTTATTATTTGACATAATTCCTCAATCTTTTTATTTGTTTTAATTTCACTGCCATATAGAATTTAGCTCAATGACTTCTAATGACTTAATATTATACACATGTCTACCTTTAACCTCTAAACCATTTGAATTTTTTGCTTCTTCTAATGGATGAGCCGTTGAGAATGCTCCTCCATCTACAAAAACCTCAACAGACGTTCTATCAACAAAAATATCTAGATCAACAGTCCTGCTTTCACTATCATAATTTTCATAAAAGGCACCATTAATCTCATTTTTATCTAAGCCATGGTCAGCAATAATATTCCCATTAAATATGATTTGAAAATGATTGCCCGAAATGAGTTCTACTTTGGCTTTTATCCGAAAAAGATCTCCCTCAACTCTTTTTAACTCTTTATTAATATCTGCTTCCGTTGTTTTAGGATCTTTAGATCTCTTATTAATTTCAATATTAGACCAGGAATGGGTTTTTTTATGCAATTTATCTAATTCTTCTATAGGTGCACTATACATTCGGATCCCATTTGGTGTTGTCCTCAGAGTAAGCTCAGTAGGCAAAAGTATTAACTGACCAAATGGCATCTTCCCGCCATGATCAATATGCATTCCCCAAGCAAATTGAATACGCCTTCCAGGGGTATTATCGTAAGTTTGTGCAGCCCATAAAGCACCATCCGTATATTTTAACTTTCTGGTATCAGGCTTAAATTTATAACCATCAAAATCTCCTAATACATAAATTCCAGAAGCTCCATAAGTAACCCATTTTGTATTATTGACATCACCATCAATGGGAAGCTCAAAAAGTTCAGGACATTCATAAAAACCTTCTAAATGACTAATATATTTCCAATCCTTTAAATCATCTGAATGGTAAATGGAATTTCCATTCCTCTCATATAAAGTCATTACCCATTTCTTTATTGGTTCGTGCCAAAATACTTTGGGGTCTCTGGTATTTGGTCCCCACTGAGCTTTAGAGTCTACAACTGGGTTTCCATCGTATTTTGTTAATGTGCGACCGTTATCATTACTATAGGCTAAATGGTTAGTTTGGTGTGAATCACCACCTCCTAGTGATTTCCATGCTGAATAAATAGCTACAAGGGGAGGATCTTCACCAGTTTGAAAACCCGAGGTATTATTATGATCTACAACAGCACAACCTGACCACATATCACCAAAATCATCCGGATATAATGCAATGCCAAGTTCTTCCCAATGGACTAAGTCCTTACTGACAGCATGTCCCCAATGCATATTTGCCCATAGTATTTCATAGGGATTATGTTGATAATAAAGATGATATTCACCATTATGATATACTAATCCATTCGGATCGTTATTCCATCCTCTCCTCGATGTAAAATGAAACTGAGGTCGTCGAGTTTCCTTATACAGACTGTCCTCTCCAGCAAATTTTTCAGATTGGTAGATTTTTTTAAAACCTGACCTTTTTTCAGGAAATTTTAAAGTCAAATTTTTAGAATCAATATTTGACATATCATAAAAAACCCAGTAGTCAGGATCACCATCACTAAGGCGAATAAAAAATTCTCTTAGTTTTTCACCACCTACCTCCATAGTCATTGTCTCCCTTTCCTGAGAAGCGGAAACAGGGAAATTGAGGTATCTATCTTTTATTTTAATCTTTCTTTTTACATCCTTAGATAAAAGTGGAGTAACCAATAATAGAATAATTAATAAGTTAATTTTTTTCATAACCCTTAACCTTTTTATCTGTTTAAATAATAAAAAATCGCGATGTTGAAAATTATTTACAACATCGCGATTAATAGTTACGCTATTAAATTGTTAAAATTAGAACCTAAAGATCTAGTTGCCAGTTTAATATCCAGTATTCTGAATATAAGCACCCTCAGTCAGATTAATCTGATTTTGAGGAATTGGAACATATTCATGACGACCTTTAGTAAACTGTGCATCATTAAGGTGAGCAAACATCTGATTTTCTCTTTCGAAATAAGCATTAATTGTCTCAGCGGCAATACCCCAACGAACGAGATCAAAGAACCTATGTCCTTCAAAGGCAAATTCTATGAAACGTTCCCATTGGAGGGCTTTAAGAGCAAAGTCAGCTGTCCATGTACAATTCACACCATCTTCATATTCACTAATATTATAATTAGCTACTGGTGAACCATCGGAATGAACCAACCAATCAGTACTTTCAGCAGCTCTTACTCTAATCTGATTGATTAAAGGCAGTGCATCAGCATGATTACCAGTCTGAATTAGGGCTTCAGCTTTCATTAGAAGAATATCATCATACCGAATGATATCTAAATCTCTCGAAGTACCAAAAAATGGTCCGATTTTCTTAAAGGCAGGATTCTCATGATGCTCAGCTTCTTTCAAACTTGAAAGGTATCCATAAATTTCAGGTACCCTTCTACCACCTTTAGTCATTAAAAATGTAGGATCATATTTGAATGGATGAGTTGGCAAAGCAATTGAATGATCTAATCTCGGATCAACCGTTGGTCCAGTCGGACCCATATCTATACCATCCAATGATTCTAGTGCCGCCCATGTATCAGCTTCATAAAGAATTTCATCATTATAACCTTCAAACAAGGGTAAACCATCTTTGGTTTCAAAAGCACTAAGCATTGAGTAACTAGGATTATGGAAATCACAGCAACCGTATGGCCCAAGCATATTATAATTCAAACTAGTAGCCATTTGTATTCTACCATTTGTTGTTCCATCTTCTATAGAATACCTGATACTAAATACACTTTCCACACCACTTTCATACTCTGGAACAAAATTCTTACCAAAATCATCATGAAGAGCAAATGCACCAGAATTAATAATAACATCACAGAGTGAAATAACTTCGGCAAGTTTACCTGTATTTACGTTTGTAACATTATGGCTCGCATCTTGTTCATAAGCTTGGTACAATTTTGTCTTTGCAAGATATGCTGTAGCTGCGTATTTATTTACACGCCCTACTTGTGCTTGAACAGCGGGAAGATTGTCAACGCCAAATTGGAAATCAGCGGCAATTTTATCCCATAATTCCTGATCCGATAATTCCTGATTTCCTACCGTTTTAATATCAGCAAATTCGACTGTTTCATCAATCCAAGGAAGTCTTTTAAAGATTCGTTTTGCCACAAAATAAAAATGGCCTCTAACGAAACGAGCTTCAGCTTTTCTTTGTTCTAAAAGATCCCATGACTCTTCTAGTGCATTAAGCTTTCTTAACGCCTCATTAGCACGGTGAATCCCATCAAATATTTCCTGCCAATTCCAATCCCAGCGACTTTCATCCGTAGTAATTAATGAATGAACCTCTAATCTATGATAGGGATATTGGTCAGCAACAGAACCGCCTCCTTTGAAAGAATCCTCGGCACGCACACTTCCCCAAAACCACATATGGGAATGGGCACGGGTCCAGAAATCATTACCCATCATTGCATAAGCTGCAGTGACAAGACCATCAACTGTTTCAGCTGTGGTTAACTGTTCACCACTAACCGTACCTTTAGGTTTGTAATCAAGAAAGTCCTCAGAACAAGATGTCATAATAAATGCACTAAGAACTGTCAAAACTATTTTAGAATGTTTCATTTGGTTTTTCATCCTCATTTAAATTGTTAATCAACAGGCTGTGGGCCCTAGAATAAATCCCAGTTTAAGCCAAAGCTAATTCTTGTTGGAATTGGAGATCTGGCTTGACCTCTATCAATAATTGTATCTCTAGTACCAGATCCACCACGAGACTCAGGATCTTGGCCCCAGAATTTTCTCTCGCCTGTTTTTTGGTATGTCAACCAAAGATTTTCACCCATTACATATAAAGTAATTGGTGGAATACCCAAGCTAGACCTTAACTCAGCTGGTACACGCCAACTTAGCTGCACATTCCTGAGTTTAAAATAAGAATGGTTTGTTATAGTACGCGAAGCTGTCCGTCCTTCATCATTTGGACCAACTAATGATAAAGCTGGCTGCGTTCTATCAGGATTTTGCTTTGTCCAGGTTTCAGTAAGAGCGGATTTACCAAAGTTCATACCATTGGATACTCTCGTATTAAAACCAATGTATGAATCGCCTCTATATTGACCATGAATTCCCGACATAAACGAAGTAAGTGTAAAATCATTATAGCGAAGTTCTACGTTTATACCATACTCAGCTATTGGCAAAGTAGTTCCCAACCATGTTTGGTCATAAGAATCGACTTTACCATCACCATTTCTATCTACATACCTTACTCTTCCTACCCCTTTACCAATCTGCTCAGCATGACCATCTACTTCACTTTGATTCTGGAATATACCATCCGATTCATAACCAAAAATAGATGTCTGAGAACGTCCGATAATTGTTTGTTCTACGTTACCTGCATAAGCCTTGACGACAGCATCTGGCAAATAAGTAATCTTATCTTCAGCCGCTGATACAAGACCCGTAATATTATATGAGAATCCACCGGCATCACCACGGATACCAAGTGTAAACTCAAAACCCGAGTTTTCTATAGTAGCACCATTCTCATAACGTTCGGCACCTTCTCCTGCTGCGGCAGGACTTGGAGGTTTAATTAGAATATCCTTTGTTTCACGAGTAAAGTAATCAAATGAACCAAAGATTTTTTCATCATTAAAGCCATAGTCAATACCAACATTAATCTCTTCCGTTGTTTCCCATTTCAATGCAGAGTTACCAGTTTGCTCCTTTGAGAAACCTGATGGAAGGGTTCCAGTATTAACACCATTTAAATCATATGCTGTGCCCTGACCCAACCATGTAGCTGTCCATTCTGGGGATCGAAGGTCACCCATAGCAGAATAATTTGGCTTATAAAGACCAAAACGAGCTTCATTACCAATTTCCTGATTACCAACTTTTCCGTAACCAACCCGAAGTTTTAGGTTAGAAATAGCATCAACTGTGAAAAAAGGCTCATTATTAATTCTCCAACCCAATGTAAAAGCTGGGAAAGCACCCCAAGCATTATCTGAACCAAATCGAGAAGAGCCATCATAACGCAAGGTTGCTGATGCTAAATATCTGTTAGAAAATGCATAGTTTACTTTACCAAAATATGAAAGAAGCTGGTAGCCAGTAGTTGTACCTTGGACAGTCTGCAAACCAGTACCTGCACTCATATTTAATATATAATCATAATCATCATTCAAGACAAAGTTCTCTTTGTAACCCCTCTGGTAATGATAATTCTCTTTAATAGCTTCCGTACCAACGAGAACACTTGCTCTACTATCACCAAATTCTAGGTCATATGTTGCAGTGTTTGAAAAAGTCCAGTTGATACGATCACCATTCAACTCATCTAAACTGTTAACTGAACGACCTAGGAAGCCTGTTTGATATGTTTCTTCGACCCACCAATCATGCGAATTGGTATAGTCTAGACCGAAACTTGATCTTACTCTGAGGTTTTCTATAGGAGAAATTTCCGCAAAAACATTACCAAAGGCTTTTCTTCTGTTATCACGATTTTTTCTGTGAATATAAAGCATGTGAAGAGGACTATTTCTATCAGAATAACCAGCCCCAAGAGGACCAGACCAATCTCCACTCTCAGTATAAACAGGCAACGTAGCTTGCATTGACCTTGCCAAACCAAACATACCAGCGCCACCCAAATCTGTAGGCTCAGGTACTTCACTTGTTGTAGCTAAGGTTAGGTTTTGACCTACTGTTAAAAGACCATTTGCTACTTTATGGGTAGAATTAAGACGCATAGTCATTTTTTCAAAGTCTTGATATTTCATGACACTCTGAGATTTCAAATAACCAAGCCCCAGAAGAGCTTGACTGTTTTCAGTACCTCCTGAAATGGTAATATTATTATCTGTCATTTGACCAGTACGATAAACTGCATCTTGCCAATCAGTTCCAACAGGTCCCTGAGCTTTCATATTAGAAGAAGCGTCACCAGAAACCCATTCCACAATATTAACTTTATTTAACTGAGGGTTATCATAATCACCATTCCAGTCATAAGTATAAATAGCAGCATGAGCGGCAGGATCAGTTCCATCGTTCATAGAAGCTTGCCACATAGCCCGACCTCTTTCCTCAGCTGTAAGAGGAGTATCTCTTCTTCCATAGTTGGACGACATTGTCTTAGAGGAAAAGTTTACTTTTACTTTTCCTACTTCACCGGACTTAGTAGTTACAATGATAACACCATTTGCAGCTCTAGCACCGTAAATGGAAGAAGCAGACGCATCTTTAAGAACCTGAACAGAAGCAATAGTATTTACATCCATACTAGCGAATACATCTGGACTAGTAGTTGGAACACCGTCAATAATAAAAAGAGGATTATTATTTCCAAGAGTATTTAAACCACGTACAAGAAGACTCGCTACTTCACCACTGGCTCGTCCACTTTGTTCAATATAAACACCAGGAACTCGACCTTGAAGTGCTTCTAGAGGACTTGATTTAGTTGCATTAGCAACTGGCTCTAAGTCTACAACAGAAACAGCACCAGTCAGATCAACTTTCCGCTCAGTTTTATATCCTGTGACAACTAATTCTTCACCAGCCATAAGAACATCAATGGCTAATGCAACATCAATATTAGAACGACCATTGACGTTAACCTCAGCTGTTTCATATCCTATGAAAGAAAATACCAATACAGCATCTGACGCAACGTTATTGATAGTATAACCACCATCAGCATCCGTTGTTGTACCTTGGGATGTTCCTTGAACTAAAATATTTACACCTACAAGACCTTCTCCAGATGGTCCAGCAGTCACAGTTCCACTAACAGAAACCTGCTGAGCTTGTAATAGGCCAAACATCAACATAATAATAGAAATTGATTTACGCATTATTTCATTACCCCTTACTTATTTTCAATTTTTTTATAGGATACAATCCTAGCCTTAACCCCGGATTGCAGCTATTTTTTTCAATTTTAGTAAAAGCTTTAAATCATAGTCAAGCTCTTTTTTTATTTTTTTTGCTTGACTGTAACTTCTTCATTAATGGGAAGGTTTGAATAATATTCTTTTTCACCATTAGACCATTTTACAACAACAGAATCAAAATCTAATGAATTAGACAACCCGAAAGTTATTATTTTCTCTGATTGTGATAGATATGAAGAACCCGCCTTGACTCTACGGTAATTCCATTTTCCATCTATTTTTACACCAATTTCGCTACCTATTGCATCTCGATTGCCTTTATTTGATAAAAGTTTAAACCTAAGATAATTTCTGGCAGGTTTGGAATTTGGTTGATTTAATTCATTCCTCCATAAAAATACTGGCCCAGCATTTTCAGTAACCAATACGTCTAAGTCTCCATCCTTATCATAATCTGCGTAAGCAGCACCCCTACCTACTATAGGCTTTCCAATAGTAGAACTATCATAAGCCTTCAAAAGATCAAAAGTTCCTGAGCCACGATTAAGATATAGATGAGGTAATTGACGAAACTGAAATCCATCCTGCCTCTGTTCAATCTCAATTTGGATATGACCGTTTAAAGCAAGTAAGTCAAGATCCATATCTAAGTCAACATCAAATAGAAAAAGACCAAAGGTTAATATTTGCAAACTTGGTCTACCAATATTTGAAATAGCAGCACGATCCATAAAAAAGCCATTTCCCATATGCCTAAATACACCAATCATTTCATCTTGGAAATTTCCTACAAAAATAGAAACTTCATTATTCCTATCTACTGGCCCAGCATCAATACCCATTCCAGCACGAGCACTTCCTGTCTCGTCAACAGCTATTCCAGCCTCAAGACCCCTCTCTGAAAAGGAACCATCCTTATTATTAACATAAAGTAAATTATGCTCTAAATCATTCGCAACCGCCAAGTCAGACCATCCATCTTTATTATAATCAATTTCTACTACACCAAGTGTTTTCCCTGGAGCAGGAAGAAAGCCAGCTTCCTTAGTCCGATCAGAAAAAGTGCCGTCACCGTTGTTTTTATAGAATCTGCTAGCTTCACCATCATATATATTAGGTGTACAATATCCTTTTTTTCCTTGAAATGAGCACCAAATATCCGTCTCAGGAGACCATCGGGTATAATTTCCAATATATAGATCAAGCCAACCATCTTTATCACCATCAAAAAATATAGCCGATGTGCTTAGCCTAGCACCATTAGCAATACCTGATTCTTTTCCAATTTCTATGAACTTACTATTATCATTACGAAAAAACATATTTTCAGAAAGCGTTGTAAGAAGAAAATCTTCATCACCATCATTGTCATAATCGCTAACAGCTATACCAAGACCATAAGTTGAAAATTCTTTCAAGCCTGCTTCTAATGTTTTATCAGAAAACGTACCATCGCCGTTATTTTTATAAAGTGCAAGAACCGGAATGTTCTTAGCGCTTCTTCCAGGCCAAGTTCCTCCTCGTACTAATAATATGTCTTGCCATCCGTCATTATCATAATCAATAAATCCTCCTCCCCCTCCCATAGGTTCTGGAAACCATTTTTCTCCAAATGCTCCATTCGCATGTAAAAAATCACCTAAACCCGATTCGATAGTGACATCTAAAAACTTGATGGAATTCATTTGATCTACTTTCGTACTTATATCAGATTTTTTTTCATTTCCTCTATTACAACCTGTTATAATTAAAAATCCTAAAACAATAAAAATATTTAATACAAAATTCCGCATCATATTATTCCCAAGTAAACTATTAAAAGACATCATACTAAGATCCAAGAATACGTTAAACAATCCCATTTCCTACTTATGGTTTTAAATCACAACATAAATAGATGCTAAGAAAAGATTGGTTCCAAACCTAGAAGTTAATAATTGAATTTGGATAGTTTACTAAAATCATAAATATTTATAGAAACAAAGTTGTCAATAAATTCTTTGAATTGCTATTTTATATAGTTAATTGGACTTAGACAAATTAGTTTTCTCGGAAAGAAAATTATTAGATTCAAAAATGCTAGCTACTTCAAATAACAATAAATATTCGACATTTTTTCTTTTCTTTTTACTATTCCTTTTTTCGAGTTGTTCTCGATCTATAAGTGAAAATGAAATTGAAGAAAGAGATGGAGTTTTTTTTAGGAAAGGAAAAACGCAACCTTATACTGGGATTGTAATTGAAAAATTCGAAAATGGTGATAAATATTATGAAAATCGCTATAAAGATGGATTCCCAAATGGTAAATGGATCTACTGGAATGAAAATGGTGAAAAGGTTTCAGAGCATCTCTATCAAAATGGTGAGTTGCTAGGAAAATGGTCATTTAATTTTTCCTATTTTGAAAATGGCCAAAAAGAAAGACAGGAAACTTATAAGGATAATAATTTAGACGGATTACTAATTCAATGGTTTGAAAATGGCCAAAAAGAAAGAGAAGCAAGTTACAGCAAAGGCAAACTAGATGGAGAATTAATAACTTGGTATGAAAATGGACAAAAGAGATTTGAAGGAACCTATAAAGAAGGGGAAGCATATGGAAGATGGGTTCGCTGGTATGAAAATGGTAACAAAGAAGAAGAAGGCTCTTCAAGTGAATGGCAAAAAGATGGGAAATTTACAAAATGGTATGTTAATGGCAATAAATTAGAGGAAGGAACATACAACAAAGGAAAACCAGACGGAACATTTACTCAATGGTATGAAACTGGGCAAAAGGAAATTCAAGAAACATTTGACAATGGAAAACAAGATTCTCTATTCATTCACTGGTATGAAAATGGACAAAAAAAGAATGAAGGTTTTTATAAAAATGAAATGCTTGAAGGAGAATTAAAAAGATGGCATGAAAATGGTCAGATACTTTCAATCATAGAAATGAAAAAAGGGAAATCCAATGGTATTGGCAAAGGTTGGTATGAAAACGGCATCAAAGAATATGAAGGAACTTACAGAAATGGTCAGGTGCATGGATCATGGTCTTATTGGTATGACAATGGTCAAAAAAGATTCCAAGGAAAATATAATAATGGAATTGAACATGGGAAATTAACCGATTGGAATTTATATGGAGAAAAAACCAAAGAAAGATTATATATAGACGGATTACTTACTGATGAATGGCTATTTGCTTATGAATATTTTGATAATGGAAAGAAAAAAAATGTGGCCTCATTTAAAAATGGTAAAGTAGATGGAAAATTAACTTCCTGGTATAACAATGGTCAAAAAGAATTTGAAGGAATGTATGAAGAAGGAAAACAGGACGGTAAATGGATATGGTGGAATAAAGTTGGAGTAAAAGAAAGGGAAGCTCATTTTATTAATGGGCAGTTAAATGGAAAGAGGATTTATTGGTATGAAAATGGTAACAAATGGGCTGAAGGCAATTATTTAAATGGAGAAAAAAATGGAAAATGGATTTATTATAATAAGGACGGATCGATTCAATCTGTTGAAAATCACAATAAAAATTTGAACAAGAAAGATCAATAATAATCTCTCTACTACCTAATCCTAATTTTAAACCTGTACCTATTGTCCAATCTTCAGTGTCATAGAAAAATTGATATCCACCTAAATTCCTTTAATCCAACCACCATCTACAGGTAAAGAAACACCTGTGATATAACTTGCCTTATCACTTACAAGGAATATAGCTGCTGAGGCAAACTCTTCAGGCGTGCCAAATCTCTTCATTGGTATAGAGTCTATAGCTTTTGCAAAATTAGGATTATCTGATATTAATTGCTTTAATCGATCAGTCATTGTCCAACCTGGCATGATATTATTAACAGTTATACCTGTACTTGCAACTTCATTAGATAGACTTTTTACAAATCCAACAAGGCCCGTTCTGATTGCATTGGAAGTTATCAGATTCTCTATTGGCTGTTTTACTGTCATAGATGTTATGGTTAAAATCCTACCATAACCATTCTTTTTCATGCTTGGCAATACTCTCTTTATAATATCCGTAGCGCTTAAAAAAAGATGGTTGAAAACTTGCTCCCAATCATTCAGATTAAATTGCTCAAACTGTCCTGTTGGTGGACCTCCAGTATTAGTGACCAAGATATCAATTCGCCCCCATTTTTTCATAGCTAAATCAACTAGGTTTTTTCTTTCTGAAATCCTTGAAATATCACAAGGTATTGGAAGAACTTCCGAACCTGTATCATTCCTCATTTCCTCTGCAGTAGAAAAAAGGGTTGTTTCATCTCTTCCACAAATTACAACCTTAGCTCCCTCCTGTACTAATCCACAGGCTATACTTTTACCAAGACCTTTACTGGAAGCAAGAATTAGAGCTACTCTATCTTTTAAATTTAAATTCATTTATTTCTTATATAATCATCTGAACCATCAATCCAGTCTTGCCTAGGTGGTGAGAAAGTATCCACAACTTCTACATCTTCCAACATTAATGCTTCATGTGGAAGGTTTCCAGGAATAACCACTATTTCTCCAGCGAATAAGTCTAAGGTTTTTTCTCGATTCTCTCCAAACCAAAATCTAATCGAACCTGATATAACTTGAGAAAGTTGTTCATTTTCATGATAATGAAGTGGCACAATGAATCCTTCTTTAATTTTCATTTTTGCTACCATGATATTTTTTCCATAAATAATCTGGCGCTTTAAGGAAGAATTCACTTCTTCTACATTTATATTTGACCAGTTTAACTTATCAATCATATAAAAACCCCTTATAATATATAATGTGAAACAAGGATATCAATTAGTAAAACTAATTTGTCTAAATCAAAATTACTTTAAGTAAGTTTAATTAATGCTAGAAATCTATAATAGCTATTCACTCCAAATTCCCGAAATCTTTCTAATCTTAATTAGTAGTGTCGCATTTGGAATGGCAAAAACAGGGCTAGGTGGTTTCGGAATGTTGGCCGTACCAATTATGGCTGGTATTTTCGGAGCAAAACCTTCAACAGGAATTGTGCTTATCCTCTTAATATTTGCTGACGTATTTGGTGTGTGGTTTTATCATAGAGATGCAGATATGAGAATGATAATGAGACTATCTCCAAGTACCATCTTTGGCATATTCCTTGGAATCATTATTGGAGATAATATTAGTGATACTCACTTCGCTTTTCTAATGGCAACTATATTAATACTAGGTGCCTTCCTCATGGCTATTAATATGAATGATAGACTAAAGGTTAAGCCAGGTCTTACACTTTCATTCGTTACTGGTACCTTTGCAGGAATTTCAACAATGATTGGCAACTCAGCAGGGCCAGTAATGTCAATCTATTTTCTCTCTATGGGTTTAAGAAAAAATAGATTCATTGGAACTGGAGCCTGGTTTTTCTTAATGGTAAATTTGTTCAAACTTCCTTTTCATATTTTCATTTGGAAAACTATAGATGCAAAAACTTTTCTACTTGACTTAACTTTAATTCCCGCCATTGTCCTTGGAGCTTTTATGGGAGTTTGGATCGTAAAAAAAATTCCTGAAAAACCGTATCGTTTTATTGTAATTGTATCTGTTATAATTGCAGCAATACAAATGAGTTTGAATAGTATTTAATATACTAAGGATTACCGAAGACTTAATAATAACTCTTCCATTCTACCAAGTCCTCTTTTTAGATAATCCGCTGGAGTTCCAAAACCAATTCTTATATGACCATCTATCCCAAACCATTTTCCAGGCATAACTAGTACACTTTTTTTATCTCTAACTTTTTTTGTTAAATCAACAGAAGGGATTTCAAGATTATACTTTGGGAAAGCAATCGCAGCAGCTTCTGGCTCAATTAAAGTAAAAAGATCTTCTTGACCCTTAATCCAATTTTTTAAGATCTTAAGATTTTCATTCAAAAAATCTGTTGTACTACCAAGCAGTTGCTTCCTCCGCTTTGGCTGTAATACTCTACTAGCAATAAAATCACTGATTATACCTGTTGAAATAGTAGTATAATCGTGAAGCTTCCAACAATCCCATATTGTACTTGGGTCGGCAACTGTCCATCCAAGCCGGAGTCCAGGAAGACGATACGCTTTAGACAATCCAGAATTAATTATATCCTTCTGCCTTCCCGTATACATGCTGTCAGATTCTACTCCAGATAATTCCGCACCGCGGTAAACCTCATCAGAAAGTAAATAAAGGTCATATTCCTCAGCTATACGTCGGACTTCTGACATCGATTCAGCTGACATGATTGCACCCGTTGGATTATTAGGGGTACAAACTGCAATCATTTTTGTCTTTGAAGTAATTAGCGAATTCAATTCATCTAAATCTATTTGCCAATTAAACTCAGGACGAAGCTTTATAGGCTTTACTTCTACACCAATGCTTTCGGCTAGGGTTCCAATCTGCAAATAATTTGGTACCATATAGATCAATTCATCTCCAGTCTCCAAAACAGTCATGGTACAGAGGAAGTTTGCCTCCGCTGAACCATTTGTTATTAGCACATTTTCAGGTGTTGTGTCAGGGTAAAATTTTGCTACTAATTCTCTTAGTTCTAACGAACCATTAGCCTCTGGATAGTAAAGTTCCATGTTTGATAATTCTTCAAATTCTTCATTGGTTAAAATCTGTTTTATACTTAGAGGATGGACACCGCTCTCTGAGAGATTATAGTCCACCTTATGCTCCCATATTGACATATTTCTCTCGAGCTCAAATGTATTAAATCTCATTATTTATTTTCTCCTTTTTAGGATATTAATTATTGTTAAATGGTCAATAAAATATGGTTTCTTCTAATATCTAATTAACTAATTTCCTTTAATTGTTTTCTGCTGATATTCCCACCACAAAGTATTATAACAACGTTTTTTCCTATCCATTTATTTGATTGTTTTAAAAAGCCTGCTATAGCAAGTGCAGCGGATCCTTCAATAGCTAAGTTTTCATTCTCCATAAATGATTTTAATGCAAATACTATTTCTTCTTCTGATACTAGGATATAATCATCGATCAATTTCTGGCATAACTCAAAAGTTATAGAACCTTCTTCAACCCCACCAGCTGTACCATCTGAAAGTGTTGGTTTAGTTTCAATATTACAAATTCTTCCTGCCTTTATGGATTTATGCATAACAGGAGAGTTTTCTGGAGAACATGCTACAATCTTAACATTTTTATCCTCTTGTTTAATAGAGCCTGCTATCCCAGATATTAATCCACCGCCACCAAGAGAAATGAAAATGCTATCAGCATGTGGGCATTGTTCTAACAATTCTATACCAATAGTTCCTTGCCCTGC
>CETM01204667.1_pt1 | contig 20339 bp, 18 predicted proteins | sample 361451 | NCBI WGS metagenome assembly CETM01 (sample SAMEA2622690, study PRJEB7988) | marine metagenome | isolation source: saline water (ENVO:00002010), including
GAATCTCTTTCTCTAATAGTTACTTTATCGTCCTCTAACGAGTCAAAATCTATAGTCACACAAAACGGCGTACCTATCTCATCCTGTCTTCGATATCTTCGACCAATACTTTGAGAGTCATCATATTGGCATTTGAACTTAAATTTCAAGCGATCTAGGATCCCTTTTGTCAAAGGAGCCAACTTCTCATTTTTACTTAAAGGTAAAATAGCCACCGTAACTGGTGCTAATAAACGGTGAAATTTGAGCACGGTCCGATTTGAATCACCGTCGGGTTCTTCATCATATGCATCTAGCCAAAAGGCCAATGTAGCTCTGTCAACTCCTCCAGATGGCTCTATTACATATGGCACAAATCTTGATTTTGTAGCTTCATCGAAATAAGAAATGTCTGTACCACTAGTCTGAGCATGTTGCTTTAAATCAAAATCAGTTCGATTAGCTATGCCTTCTAATTCCCCCCAACCCCACGGGAATCTATATTCTATGTCATACGTTTCTTTTGCATAATGAGCTAATTCAGAATCCTCATGCTTTCGAATGCGCAGATTATCTTCTCTTATCCCATATTTCAAATACCAGTCATACCTTTCTTTTAGCCATGATTGTAACCATTCATCGTCATCTCCAGGAGTCACGAAAAACTCTATTTCCATTTGTTCAAATTCTCTGGTCCTGAACGTGAAATTACCCGGTGTTATTTCATTGCGAAAAGATTTACCAATCTGAGCAATGCCAAATGGTAGTTTCTTTCTAGAACTATTTAGCACGTTATTAAAATTAACAAATATCCCTTGAGCCGTCTCAGGCCGTAAAAATATCTCAGATGCTGTCTCTTCTACTGGACCTTGGAAGGTTTTAAACATCAGGTTAAAATTCCTCGGATCCGTCAGTTCTCCTGAGCACTCCGGGCACACATCTGTCTCTAATTGATCTTCTCTCAAGCGGATGTGACAACTCTTGCATTCCACGAGCGGATCGCTGAAGTTTTCCAAATGGCCACTAGCCTCCCACACCTGTCTTTGCATGAGTATTGCTGCATCCAATCCAACAACATCGTCCCTAGAAACGACTACGCTCTTCCACCAAGCTTCTTTCACATTTCGTTTTAATTCAACACCTAAGGGTCCATAATCCCAAGTTGAACTTAAACCTCCATAAATTTCGCTACTCTGGAATACAAATCCTCTTCTTTTTGATAGGGACAATAGTTTTTCCATATCTCCATATGGTAGATACCGTGTCATTAAATAATCCTCCTAATTTTATCTATTCTGGTTAATCGCATTGACTAAATTTTGTGTAGCGAACTCTTCTAGAGTGATGTATGTCCCACCTATGTGTGTTGCTAAATCTTTTGCTTTACCTAATTTAACATATCCTGTTTCTGTATCTATTACTATGGTCCTTACGCCTCGGAACTTGAATTCTTCACATATGTTTTGCAATTCGGATTCGTGCATAGTTTTTGTACCATCTAATCCTACATTACTTTTACCATCAGACAGCAACACCACTAATGGTAAGGAATTAACATCTTTGGTTTTCTCTCTTTCTATGATCTCCATAGTTTTCAACAATCCACTGCTTAATGGTGTTCTTCCCCCAGTGGGCAAAGTATTCAGCATATTCTTGGCTAACTCTACACTGTTAGTGGGAGGCAATATTAACTCAGCAGTTTCTTTTCTGAACATTATCATTGCGACCGTATCACGCCTCTGATAAGCGTCAAGCAACAATGCCATAATTGCGCCTTTAGTTTCTACCATTCTCCTCTGAGCTCCCATAGACCCGCTAGCGTCAACAACAAATATAATTAGAGTACCTGTCTGGGAATACCTTACTTTTTCTCTCAAATCATTGGACTTGATAACAACAGCGGTAGAGTCATCATTCATTCTGTATTTTTGCAAAGGTGCAGCTGCCCTCAAGGTTGCATCCAAAGCCAGATCGCTTAATTTCCCTTTTGGTACCCTAGATGATACATAGTATCCGACCCCTGAAGCGCTATTAGTTTCCGCGCGGCGTCCAAAAGAAGTTCGTTGCTTGTGATCATCGGCTCGTATTTCTAATTGTTTTATTTTGGGGATCAGGCCAATCTCAAATATTTCCTCTTTACCAGTATCAGGGAAAGACTCACTATCACCTTGATTTTCTATATCTTGCTGTTCATCATTTTGATCAGATTCAGTGGGCCCAGGATCGTCAGATGACGACTCTTGTTCTCCCGAAGATTCACTCGATTCTCGTGAATTATTCTGTCCAATATTTTCTTGATTGATAATTTCATCTAATTTTTCTTGATCTAGCGAAGGCTCTTGAAATGGTTGCCTCCGCTGTCTATGAAGTAATGCCATAATGGCTGATTCTCGTACATCATCTGCATTGACTTCAGTTCTTCCTTCGTAAGCAGCAATTGTGACGGCTGTTTTGTACATCACAATATCACCTCTTAATCCATCTACTCCAAAACCTGCGCAGATATCCGATATCATATACAGCATTTCATCGGATACATTAACCTCTGGTAACAGTTTCCGACTTTCTACAATCCGTTTCCTTTCCAATTCTTCTTCTTCGTCCCAAGAAGCAACAAATTTTGCTGGGTCCTGTTCGAAGCCCATCCGACGTTTTACGACTTCTATGCGCGCCTCGGTTTCTATTTCATTACCAATTTCCACAGCTAATCCAAATCGGTCAAGAAGTTGTGGCCTCAAGTCTCCTTCCTCTGGATTCATAGTACCAATCAATATGAATTGGGCTTCATGACTAACAGATACACCTTCTCTTTCAACGTAATTCCGTCCCATTGCAGCGGCATCCAATAGAACATCAACTAAATGATCGTTGAGTAGATTAACCTCATCTATATAAAGGATTCCTTTATTAGCAGTGGCTAATAACCCAGGTTCAAATTCACGAGTTCCGGTTTTGATAGCTTCTTCGATATTTAAGGATCCCACTAGTCGATCTTCTGTAGCCCCTACAGGCAGTTGTACTATTTGCACTGGCCTAGCAACATTTTTCTTAAGCTCCGCTTTATCACAATATTCACATATAGATTGAGGCGTGTCAGGATCGCAATTATAGACGCAACCTTGAATCAGATTCAGTTCAGGTAACAGTAGTGCCAACGATCTTACCGCGGTGGATTTAGCAGTCCCCTTATTCCCTCTAATGAGAACCCCTCCAATACTCGGGTTGATCGCATTCAAGATCAATGCTTTTTTCATCTGCGATTGGCCTACAATCGCAGAAAATGGAAAGTTCGGTTGCCTATTTGATTCCAATGCCACTCCTCTTTATGTTCTGTCAACAAATACTATGTCGTCATCATTTACATAAATATTTTTCTTATCTTCAAATATATCAAGCTTATCTTGTTGAAAATCAACACGATTGTGGTTGCCGTCTAGCCGTGGGTTAGGGAAATAACATCTTATCAAGGTTTTATCATATCCTTGTGAAAACCTTACGTAATAAGAAACTAGATCAGGATGTGCCTGCGCTAGTACGAATTGTGCATTTGTAACTTCATCAACGGCAATATGACAGTGCCAGTTTGTTGCTTCCAAACTGATATAGCCATTTTCTATCTCTGGTTCTTTCATCCCTACAGAGTTGTTTTCGCTGACGACTGACCTGCCTCCAACAACCCATATCATGTCTTCCATTCTTGCTAGGTCCATCATCAATTCTATCGCGGTGTTCATATAATTCCCCACCTTAAAAGATTTTTAAACCTTTTTATTCTTGCCGTGATTCAATCTCTTCTTCAATATCCAAATACATCTCTTGAAGCTTAGCTAACATATCTGGATCTGGATTTTCCCACAAGTCTCGCTCAACAGCTTCTAAAAGTCTTTCTACTATACTCCTCAATGCCCAAGGGTTACTCTGTTTGAAGAATTCTTGCATTGCTGGATCCAATACATAACTTTCAGTAAGATCTCTATACATCCAGTCTTCGATTACCTGTGACGTGGCGTCGTAACCAAACATATAATCTACCGTAGCTGACAATTCGAAGGCACCCTTATAACCATGCCTCGTCATTGATTCTATCCACTTAGGATTTACTACCCTGCTCCTGAATACTCTTCTAGACTCATCTTGTAAATCTCGGGTTTTAACCCTCGAAGGATCCGAGCTATCTCCAAAAAATTGGCTAGGATTTCTGCCGGTCAATGCTCTCACAGTAGCAATCATTCCACCGTGATATTGCATGTAATCATCACTGTCAAAAATATCATGTTCACGATTATCTTGATTTTTAGCGGCTATAACAATCTGGGAGAATCTATCTGAAAATTGTTTTTTTGCTTCCACTCCGAATGATTTCTCCGTATAAGCGAAGCCACCCCATGCGGTATACACTTCAGCCAAATCTTGAACGGAAGACCAATTTTGTTCATCCAATAGAGGCAATATACCAGCTCCGTAGGATCCCGGCTTGCTTCCAAATATTCTAAACAGCTTCTCTTCATCAGTTGATTCTTCAGTGTCTGTTTTCTCTTTGTCTTCCATAAGGTGTTTCTTGACATAGTTATCTTCAGGTGATTCGTCTAAATTAGCGACCATCTGAACTGCCTGGTCTATTAAGTTGACAAGATTAGGGAACGCATCTCTGAAGAATCCAGATATCCTTACAGTGACATCGATTCTGGGTCTTCCTAGTTCCTTTAAATCAATTGCCTCTATGCCAACAATCCGTCTACTCTCTTGCTGCCATACCGGCTTTACTCCGAGCAGATACAAAATTTGTGCTATATCGTCGCCATGGGTTCTCATTGCAGAAGTTCCCCATACAACTATACCCACCATTTCAGGATAATCCCCTTCATCATCAAGATATTTCTGGAGTAACGAATCTCCTAAATTTTTTCCTACCTCCCATGCCGCAGGAGATGGAAGGGATTTAGGATCTACCGAGTAAAAATTTCTTCCAGTTGGTAACACATTTGGCATTCCCCTAGTAGGAGCACCACTTGGACCAGCAGGAATGAATTTACCTTCTAATCCTTCTATTAAATTATCAATTTCATCAGTAGTTGACATTAAATTTGGATAAATACTATTACATACATATTCTGCAACTTGTGATACCTGGTTGGAATTATTACCTAACACAGAAGTCAGCACTTCGCCTATGCTACACCGTGCAAACTCTTTATCCTGTAATGATGAATAAATAGACTTAACCATCTGTTCAATACTCTCTATCACATCTCCGTTTGTTCTAACCGTATTTGAAGGATGGTGCACTTCAAATTCAGGGGATACAGATCCTGCTGAGTCGGCCAAATTTTCAGATATGTACTCATAATCAAGCCCAAAATGATTAGAAATAGCTCTCCTTATACTTGGCAATCCACCCATGTCTAAACGGGTCAATGAAGCAAGTAACCCCGTTAGTTGTTCTCCTTGGGGAGGTTGTCCCAAAGTGTGAAGGCCATCCTTAATTTGTATATCCTTGATTTCACAAAGATAACCATCAACCTCCAACATAAAGTCTCCAAATTCTTCAGGAGGCGTCTCTACCCCGAGATCTCGGTTCAATTCAGCCCTTTCAATTACTTCCCATATTTGTCCTTCGAGCATGGGAATTTTGCCGGGATCCAAAGTCTGACATTGATAGTGTTCGTCCAGAAGTTGTTCCAGTTCTTGGATATCTCCATATGTATCTGCTGTTGTCATAGCTGGAATCAAATGGTCGACTATTGTAGCATGAATCCTTCTTTTTGCCTGAGTACCTTCTCCAGGGTTATTAATTATGAACGAATAGAACATTGGCATGTCCGATAGAACTACTTCAGGGAAACAAGATGGGGACATACCAACCCCTTTCCCCGGCAACCATTCTAACGTCCCATGTTTACCCACATGTATTATTGCATCGGCCTTATATACATCTTTTATCCAACGGTAATAAGCCACGTAATGGTGGGTGGGAGCCAGGTCAGGGCTATGGTAAATAGAAATTGGATTTTCTCCAAAACCTCTAGGAGGCTGCAATCCTACGAATACATTACCCAAATCAATACCTGCTATCGCTAATGAATCTCCAGTCCTATAGACGGAACCAGGAGGTACGTCCCATTCATTCTCTAATGTAGCCTTAACATCATCTTCAAAAGTGTTAAACCATCGCTGATATACTCCAGACTCAACGTGTCCTGCAGCCAATTGCAACTGCTGCTCAGTTAAAAAATCTCTGTCATTACTGCACCTTTCTATGATGCGATGGACTAATTCATCACCGTCAGAAGGAATATCGCTTAATTTATAGCCCGCTTTGGTCATAGCGTTAAGAAGATTCACCACGGAAGCGGGGGTATCCAAACCCACAGCATTTCCTATTCTCGCATCTTTGGTTGGATAATTGCTCATGACTATGACAACTTTCCGATCCTTATTTGATTTCCTATTTAAATTTGCCCAATTGATAGCCAACCCAACCACAAACTTGATTCGAGATGGTTCGGGAACATATTTTTGAATTTTGGCCACATACCCGCTATTATGCGTCTCTTCAATCACTTCTTCTAATTCTTTAAATGAAATAGGGACAGAAATAATACGCCCATCAAATTCAGGAAGGGCAACATTCATTGCGGTATCAATAGGGCTTAAACCTAATTCACTATCTTCCCAAGCCTGCCGGGTGTCGGTACTAATAATTGCCTGAATGACCGGCACATTCAGAGTCTTCATAAACTGATTTACCCAGTCAGTTGAATCATCTAGCCCTTCATCTGATATGTCGACCATAGATAGACCCATCGTATTTATCAATGCATTCACTCTAGGTGTAGACCCATTCAGCAAATATCTGGACAACACTCTATCTGGTTCATTCGCACTATCAGGACTGTGCTTCAAACTATACGTAAAGATTGGGATGACATTCGCTTGTTTTGATTCGATTTCTGTAATAAGCGAATCAATGAAGTCTAAATTCCCGCTCATCCAATGTGCCCTATAAAATAGAAGCCCTATGGTAGGATTCGCAGGATCACAATACTCGGCCATGTAAGTATCGATGTCGGGGAGATCTCCCAACCCTGGTCTATAAATACCCTCCCAAGGCATTGGTTCTGGTGCATCATGACCGAGCGAAGTATCAAAGTATACATCGCTCAAAAACAAGAACATATTGCGGAGATTATTCATTCCTCCGTGCATTAAATAACCAAATACAGTTTCCACTTCTGAAACTGACGCAGTACAAGCACCTATCAAATCCTGATCCCATTCTTGATGCCCAGGACATGCAATCAATGGAACATTTTGTTCATTGCATATCTGAACAATGTGATCAAAGCTCTCGGGAATTGCCTGTTTCCCTCCCAATAGTCTTAACACCACAACTCTAGAAGCTAACACTGCATCAAACAGTTGTTGTTGGTTCTCTCTGGACTCCCATCCAGAATGAATGTTGATTATTTCCACTTTAGGAATTTTGCTAGAGATAGTTTTAAGGCTCTCTACCGCAGATAATGTGTCAGTATCCGCTGTTGATACAAATAAAATTCGGCCGTTTTCTTTCATTACACCTTCTTAATAACCATAATAGATAAATCGCTGAATTCAGAATCGTAATTTGACAATTCTTCCAAAGATCCCTCCCAAGAAACTTCATCAGACATACTTAATTTTTGATAAACAGTAACGAGAGTCTGTGAATTCTGACCTCCAGAAATTAAGCCTTTTGCTATGTCTTGAGGCATCAAATCAAAAGGCCTTGGTATCAAAATAATGTTGCGGCTTCCTTCATTCAAGTAGTGGTTCAATTCCTCAAAATCATTATCATCAGATCGTTTATGCAATGTTACGAAAATAGACTCTTCCATTTTCAACCCGGATCTTGTGGCCGCCACCTGAACAGAACTAACACAAGGAATCAATTCTATTTCATCTACTTTATTCCTGATTCGATCAATTAATTCACTAGCTGAAAAATTTATATCTCCCCAGGCACACAATACACAAGCCTTACCTTGCTGTGCTTGTTTCGCTAATTCAGTCAGCAATTCTTCCTGATTCCTATAAGTCAGTTTGATTACATTATCGTGAGGAATATATTGGTCAACTACGGATAAAACGGTAGTAAAGCCCGCAACAGCATTCGACTGTTCTAAAACATTCTTGGCTTTAAGGGTGATGAATTCCGGATCTCCCGGCCCTATTCCTATAACAGTGACTGTTGATTTGTGTTGCCCTGAGTCACCGTTACTTAATCCTCCGCCTATAGCCGGCAAAAAATGTACTTCACTGGTAGGATCTACTTTATCGAGTAGGCCCAACTGACTGGTTTCACCATCAATAATGACAGCCATAGATCCGACTATTTGGTCCATGTCCGGATCATACAAAAATTCTTTTAACCCTGGGTATTGGGCATCGAGATTATTAACTATTTGCCGAACTGAGGTTCCTTCAATTTCTATTATTTGGTTCCCGCCAGCATAAGGTTGTAATTCACTTGGCAACCATACTTGAGCCACGATGCCACCCCTCTGAAATCTATCTTGAAACAACTGTGCCTCAAGTAAGGTTATAATAACATAATAGGAATCCTTTAAAAACGAATCTTCAGTCTTGTGGAGGAACCTGATGGACAAAATAATTATCAAAGCCTGCCTGAATGGTAATAAGTTGAGAGCAACAAATCCCAATATTCCATACTCTCCCAAAGAAGTCGCTGACGAGGCTGTGCGCTGCTATGAAGCCGGCGCGAGTATAGTCCATTTCCATGCAAGAAACGAAGACGGTACAGTTTCTTACGATCCAGCTTGGTACCAAGAGACAGATTCTCTAATTCGTTCTCAGTGTGACTTAGTGCTTAATCATACAAGCGCTAGACAAGACCATATACCAGTTGAGACTGTTGTTAAATACTTAGCGGAAACAGAACATCCTGTAGAAATGATCTCACTAAATTTAGGTCATGGAGCAAGGTGGGCATTACAACCCGACGGAACTCGTAAGACAGTAAACAGTCCCAATTCCTACGAGGACATCCTCCAGACATTAGACATTTGCTATGCTAGAGGGATATTTCCTGAACCGGCGATACATGACATGGGAGACCTCAACAACGCAATCACTCTAATGAACGAAGGAAAAATCAAAGACACTCATTACTTTTTAGTAGAACCAGGAGCATCTTGGTCAGATGGTCGCCAAGCCATGCCAGGTACTCCTCAAAATTACTTCAACATGACTCAAGGAATTAAGGACCACTTTCCAGAATCTACATGGCTAGCCCATAGTGCTGGAATGCAGACTTTCCAGCTATGTTCTATAGCTGTAGCTACAGGGGCACATATCAGGGTGGGATTCGAAGATTCTCCTTCTCTGCCAATAGAAGAGCAGCCTAAGTCTAATGCTTCTTACGTAGAATGGGCTGTTACTATGGCTAATCTACATGGACGAACTCCTATGACCACTGAGGAAGCTCGCCAATATCTGGGATTACTTCCTACGTTGAAGTAGCACATTGGTAAATATCCCCGCGAATAACATTCCCGCTAAAAACCCACCAACATGGGCCATGAATGCAACCTGAACATTTGTCGAAACTCCTAATTGCAACAATGCTTGGAAAGCTTGCCATAGGAACCACAGGCCTAAAACGTAAATAGCCCTTATTTCCGCAATTGTGATAAGGACCATCATGAACAATACTCGAACCTTATTGTGAGGAAACAACAACACATACGCTCCCATTACTCCAGAAATTGCTCCACTAGCACCCACCAATACTGTCCCCGAAGTTGGATCCATCAAATAATGGGTTATAGCTGCTGCTACTCCAGTAATGAAGTAAAGAGCTAGGTATCTAAAAATCCCTAATCTATGTTCAACATTATCCCCAAATACCCATAAGAACAGCATGTTTCCTAAGAAATGAGTTGCTCCACCGTGTAAAAACAACGAAGTCACCATAGTTAACCAGGTAGGGACATAAGATTCTATATTAATAGATCCTGTCGGGGTGTTAAGGTTAAGATACGCAACCCCAGTCGCTAATTCCCTTGGAATAAACCCCCACCTGTATAAAAATCCGATACTCTGCGTAGTATCAGAGCCGAAGATGATACCAAATCGGCTCACCGCTATTTGGATAAGGAACACCAAAGACACAAGGCATATGACTGTGATGGTTAGAATGGGGCGACCATGATTAAGGCGTGGAGAATCAGAAAAAGGGATCACTTAGTCTAACTGGGTAACCTCCCTGAGGCATAAATGATCATTTCTGAAGCGATGTCTTGGGACATGTGATCCATATTAAGCATAACATCATACAATTCAGGATCATCAGGATGGACTTTAAAAAATTTCTTGTAGAACGACACTCGAGCTTTCTCCAAGTTGTCTACATATTCAGCAGCTTCGTCTTGATCCAGATGCTCCCTCTCAGTCATAATCTTAACTCTTAAATCAAGTGAGCCCACCATCCCTACGTGGATAGCGTTTGGCACATCTGACAAAATCATATTACTTCCCCTGCCTATGATTACTACATCTCCGGAATCAGAAATATCTTTGACCACCTGAGAAAGAGCCTTGATAAAATCGTCATCACTGATTTTTTTGCCTCCTCCATTGTCAGACAACAAATCAGTGTATGTCTCTGAAGATAGCATTTCCATTCCCCTACCAAAATACGGTTCGCCACTGATACCACTGATAGCAGACTTCTCAAGAGCATCTTGCAACACACGTGTGAATCTGCTCACGGTACTTACAAATCTTTGTTCGCGTCTTATGAGGTCTGGCACAGGAGATCCCAGTACTTTAGCGGCTTCAGAAAATAACATTCGGTCCACATAACTTAAAGAGGCCTTCTGGGAGACCAATTTACCAACTTCAATAGCCCCGCACCCAATCGGTCCATTTATTGTGATAACTGACATATCATCCTCCAGGTTCTATCAAACTGATTCAAGAATACGACTGCGCCTTCTAGCATACTCATCACTGAGCAGACCTAAGACCGATGAATCGTACCATTCTCCCTCTTTGCGATGAGCCCCGCGGAAATGTCCTTCAACAACAAATCCCACATGATCTACCATGTGCAAAGCATTAGTGTTGTATTCAGGAACGTCCACCCAAATTCTATGGAGACCTTTGTCAATGAAAGCGTAATCCAGTAATTTGATTAGGGCCGCTGTACCATAATGATGGTGCCATAATTCCTTCTCTCCTATGAGTAGGAATAATTGAGCCTCGAGAAGCGACCATTCATAAACTAGTTGACCTTCACCTACATGCTTATTGTCAGCATCTAACACAGACATCACGTCTCTGTTCCTATCTTGTTCAAGCCTAACCACTAATTGATTCAGCTCAGGTTCTTTAAACCCCAAGTCGTAACCTGTGTGCAGGGGCTGATTATTTTCATCACAGCCGTACCACATTTGGTTTACCTCAGGGTCCAACAGCCAGTTTCTGACTTGGATTAAGTCTCCTTCTGTAATAGCTTTCAGGTTAACATCAGGTAGCATAGCAGCCACTTCCTTACTTAGTATCTGTTCTGTTGATACAGAGTATAGCAAATCATGATGGCCCTTTCAATCACATCGAGGAACCCATCAGGACACGCCTATGTTACAGAGGTCTGAGCTGCTAGATCATTGATTAGTATCTTCGCAGCTCCTGACTTATCTACAACTAAAACGGGTTTATCTGTTGAGCTCAGTAGATTTGATAGATTGTATCCCTGAAGCCGTCCAACCAGACCTGGCTTGATCATCGAAGCGGGCATCATGATCATGTCAACACCTTCTTGTTCCGCCCATTCTGACACGTGCCCGAAACCATGTTCCGTTGGAAGTACCGCTTTAGCCGCAATTCCATGACTCTTGTATTCTTCAATCTGATCGGAAAGATATTGTCTGCCCAAAGTAAGCAATTCCGCACCGTCAAGAGGTTTACTATTCTCTTTTTCATACATTTCTGAAGGATAGGGATTCACAAGATAAGAAATAGCGGAAGTATCATAGGACACTACTTCGGCGTTAAACTTACTTGCAAGCGATAGAGACTCTTCACGGATCTGAAGAAAGTTTTTGTTCCTCCCGTCATCGGTCAACACCATAACCTTATTCACAGAAAACCCCAAGTTGTCAGTAAGTTGCTCTACATTCATCGCTACCTTGGGTCCATTTTGGATTCGCACGCGTTCTAGGTGAGCAATCGCAGCGTTCACGATTCTTAAGTCATCGGAGATAAATCCTTTGAATTCTTTTCCAGGTGTTGATACTCCTCCCAAGCCGAACTGAGAGGAATCAGAAGTCTCCCATCCTATGAATATGAATGGCTCCGGTTCGGTTGATATCAGGTACCATTGGTTTTCGAAAGCTTTGTGATCTTCGGACAATGCAACCCACTGACTAATCACATCAATTTCCCCTGCAACATTTCCTTCTCCGAATCCGACCACATTAATGCCTGACTCGGTAATGTCGGTGTACCTCTTGTACTCGTTGACAAATTTATCTACGTTTTGAAAACCCACATACAGAGTTGCTTTCGATGGACCTGCTAATACTTTGTCCGCCTCGATTTGTCGGGTGATGTTGAACATTTCCATCCCAGACTTTACGATTCTAAAGCCTTCTATCGGAACACCTCCCGCACGGTATTCAGCGTCCATCCGTTTGATAAAACCTTCCACTCCGGTGGGATCCTCTGTAGTGAGATCTGAATTTAATATAGTCCATTCCATTGGTTGAGCTCCTTCGATTAATGTTTTAGGCAGCCAATGCCAGTTTGGAATGTTTGTCATGGCTACTTTTGCTAGACACTTTGTTCTTAGGGATGTCTTTGGACCATCCACATTGCAGGCAGGTCACATAGTAACCGTAGTAGTCTTTGTTTAAAGCTACATCTCCTTCACACTTCGGGCAACATTTCATGTGCAGCATAACTAAACCTCCAAAAATTTAATATAGGAGTATTGTAGACTATGCTCTACATAATGTCAAGTATATTCCTCTAATTGTAGACTAGAGTCTACATTATTGCTGGCTTAACAGTGAAACCAGAGAAGTATTGAGAGCATCTGCTAATTTTACAGCAGCACCAATAGTGAGGTTTTGCTTGCCATGCTCAACCGCGCTAATATAGGTTCGGTCAAGGCCGCAAGAAGAAGCCAAAGTTGCTTGACTCCATGATTTTTCTTTTCTCAGCTTTTGTATTTGTTCGCCGATAATAACTAAATAATCTTCAAGAGAATCCAGTTTAGAATCAGTCTCGGATATACCACACAAAATCCTAGCGCCCACCATAGCTTCTATTGGATCCGCTCCAACTATGATTTTCACTGACTCTTGAGGGCTCCGGCTTTGCTTCACTAGAGAAGTAATTTGCGGGCACCCACCACCTAGAATCAACTTGGGGCTAGTCTCCAAACCTCTTAATGCTTCCATTATGTCTTGTACGTGAGGCAATTGCTCCTCTAAACTCACCGACAATGCCATCAAATCCACCCCCCCAGTTGACACGAATTGAATCAAATCTGGGGTCAAAGTATCAGATCCTAAGAATTCTACTTCCCAACCGTCCAGTCGTAGAAAGTCCGCTATTATTCTGGCACCAAATGAATGCATATTCCCTTCCACGCACGCTACAACAGCTTTCAATCCGTTGCTCTTACTAGACGGGAATGCATTAGAAACTTTAATCATTTGGCCCAGAGCTGTCTCAGTTGCAAAATGCTCCAGAGCCGTACTGACTTTGCCCTCGTGGTACATCTTACCTATCAGTATTTGAGACTCAGATAAGATGTTGACATATATGTCCCCAGGAGAAAGCCCAAATGCCAGGGCAGAATCGATAGCCGCTGCAGCATCTTTACTGTTTCTATTCAACACTGCCTCGACAAACTGGTCTTTCAGAGCAATCGCTTGAGAAGAATCTTGTTTCAACATATTACTACCTTATACCTGCATAATACTATGAATATATTATACATCATCGGTAGATTGTTTTCAGAACAGTTGAATTTGTTCTACACCACCAGGCACTTTATAGACTCTAAAATATTAAGCAGTGATCTTATTTGCCTCACCCAAAGCATCGAATGCCCAGTGTAAGAGTTCGGTGTTTTCGTCCCAATTAATGCAAGCATCAGTAATAGAAACACCATGCAAAAGTTCACTAGGATCGCTGGTCAATTTCTGATTACCTTCGTTAATATTGCTTTCTAACATACTTCCTACAATTGAAGAATTTCCTCTAGCTTTCTGTGAGACCACATCTTTAAAGGCTGTCGCTTGTTTTGTATGGTCTTTATTTGAATTTCCATGGCTGCAATCAATAATAATGTTAGGGGTTATTCCTGAACCTTCCATCTGTGCACGTGCATCTTCTACGAAAGTAGAAGAGTAATTCGGACCTGATGAACCACCTCTCAAAACCAAATGTCCATGAGGGTTACCCGAAGTCTTAATTATAGAAGTCTGTCCTTGAATATCTATACCCAAAAAACCATGAGCACTCCGACAAGATGTAATTGCATCAATTGCTATTTGGGTGTTTCCGTCAGTACCATTCTTGAATCCAACTGGCATACTTAATCCACTGGCCATTTGCCTATGAATTTGGCTCTCTGTGGTACGAGCACCAATGGTTCCCCATGACACTAAATCAGCTAAATATTGAGGCACGATTGGATCTAGGAACTCAGTTCCGGCGAACATTCCCATTTCCGCTATTTTTATCATAATTGATCGTGAAAGTCCGAGACCTTCTTCAATGTTGAAAGAGTCATTTAACTGAGGGTCATATAGTAATCCTTTCCAACCGATTGTAGTCCTTGGCTTTTCAAAATAGACTCTCATTACCACTAACAATCGATCCTGCACTTCCTTCGCCAATCCGCATAATTTTTCAGCGTACTCTAGTGCTAAATCTTCGTTATGAATTGAGCAGGGGCCCGTTACAACGATCAAACGGTCATCCCTACCATCTAATATATCTGCTACTTGCTGACGGCCAGACAAAACAGTCGCCGAAGCCAATTCCCCTACTGGGTATTGCTTTATCAAATCCGCTGGTGTTATCAAAGGTTCTGCACTCACAACATTTACATCCGATCTCTTTAAATTATCCATTTTAACTCCTGAATTAGGCATAAAAAAACCCTTTCATTACTGAAAGGGCTACTTCACATCGAGTTTAACTAAACACGACAATTCGCCCTTCTTTTCTTAAAGTAATAATAATATGTAAAGTAATTTTGTATCATAGTGTATTTAACTCTCTACTCATTCGAAGATACTCCTTATGCTTTAGGTTGTCAAACGAGAAATAAAGTTATCTAATCTTCGAGTCCTTTTTGTCTCAAAAGGAACGTTTCTTTTAGGTAGACATTCATAATATCTGCCTTGGATTTGTCTGTGTTTATCAAGATAAGAACCCTAATGCATTTTTCAGGGTAGTCAGGTACAGGGATTTCGGTAGAACACATTAATGCGGTCTCATTCCATCCTAATTGCCGAGCTGCAGCTGCAGGATATGCCGCATTCAAATCATTAGTAACCGTGAAAAAAGCGGCCGCTACTTGTTCCTCAAGTATTCCGTTCTTTTCTATCATTTGTTCTAAAAGTTCTCTAGTTGCTGCGTATATATCTGAAGCAGAGTTAGTTTCAGATTGTGTCGCTCCTCTAATACCAATACAAGTCGTCATACAAACTATCCATAAATACTTTCTTGATACCTAAGAAGAATGATTTGTAAGTGACTTCACAAAATCACCTGCATTCCTAGCTATCTCAGGCTTATCAGATTCTAGCATCACGTTGACCAGTGCGCTACCTACCACAGCAGCTTCTGCTTTTACACAAATCTCATCCACATGGGATTTGTTAGATACTCCGAAACCAACAGCAACAGGCAAATCTGTAAACTTCTTAATTCTATCCACTAATTCAAGTCCTCTAGAAGAAACCTCAGATCTAGCGCCTGTGACTCCAGTGACACTCACACAATAAACAAAACCATCACATTTTTCCAGTGAAAGCTCTATATTACTATCTGTACTCGTAGGAGCAATCAATGGGATGAAACTCACGTCGTTATTGTTACACATGATTTTAAATTCATCGGCTTCTACTGCAGGTAAGTCCACGATTATGAGGCCATCAACTCCGTATCTGTTACATTTTTCTAAAAATTTACTTAATCCGTATTGATATACCGGGTTGTAATATCCCATAAGGACAAGTGGAGTTGAATCATTAGATTCCCTAAGGTGTTTAGCAAGATCCAAACAATCGTCTACACTCGTTTTATTAAGTAATGATAAATAGCTGGACTTCTGGATCACCGGGCCTTCTGCCAACGGATCACTAAATGGCATACCAATCTCAATAATATCTGCCCCTGCAGACACTAATGCGGGAAGGGTTGCCTGAGTAGTCTCAATATCAGGAGCACCAGCCGTTACAAATACAACCAGACCATTACGCTGTGCAGCTTTGATTTCAGCAAATCTCTTTGTGATGCGATTCATATTTATGTTGTTTCCTCATGGTTCATCATGTCGATGCTCAAAAGTTATAGTTATTAACTGCAATTGTCAATTCAAAATTACTGTAATGCAGATTACCAGGAGATTTTGCCCAGCATGTATCATTATACAAGGAGTCACACTGTTAAATTTGTGATAAACATATCCCAATATAGTCCCAGTGACAAACGTGGATGCTATTACAATTACTTCGAGTTGTCCGGCATGGAACAGCGCAAATATAGCAGCAGTCAGGACGATCCTGGAAGTAATACCAAGCTCATAAAAGTTCTTTGACAAATAAGATCGGAAAAATATTTCTTCTGAAATAGGTACTACGATTGCCAGAGAAATAATACTTAATAAAATAAGTGGCCCATCGAAAATCACATTGGAGTATTCAACTGTTGGAATTAAAAACTCTGCCCCAAGTTGGGCAGCAGACCAGACCATAGCAGTGCTTACAAATATGCTTAATACCAGTCCACCGGCAACGTAACCCATCATTTTAGAATAGCTAACAGTAGCCCCTAATTGAACCTCATCAATGATGAACTTACTGATCTCCAACTTTCCCAACCAGTAGATTATAATTCCAACCAAACACGCCAATCCCACAGTGGATATCACTGTTATTCCTGGCACGAATCCTTCTGAATCTTCACCAACAAGTCTTAAAGCAAATCCAAGGACAGCAATTAAGACAATCCCTCCTGACGCTAGACACATAGATGACAGTATTCCATTTTTGATGCTCATAATCATTAATAATGTTATCATTCCTTTACTAGAGAAGGGAGTTCATTTTATGTTATCCAAAGAGGAATTCATTGACATTTGTAGAAGGAACAACATCCCAGAAGATCCTGAATACTTAACAATTTTGGAACGACACGCTCTCGTTACTATCGAATCAGCAAAACTGCTTGATGATTTCCGTTTGGAGCATGAGTCTCCAGCGTTCCTATACCGAGATTTTGACAAAGGATAACTCAAAATGAATGATCTAACATTAATCAGCTTGTTTGAGCAATCAGAATTGATTCGCGATAAAGCAATATCTCCTACAGAATTAGTCGATGCTTATATTAGAAAAATCTCGGAAACCGAGGACACGCTGAACTCTTTTATAACACTTACATTAGATGAGGCCCGAAGCCGGTCAATCCAAATAACTAATCAAATCAATACAGGTAATTACTTGGGCCCGCTTCATGGTATTCCTGTAGCGTTGAAAGACCTATTTGATACAGCTGGAATAAAAACCACTTCCGGATCAAAAATCTATGATGACAGAATACCTAATGCAGACTCTACTGTTGCTTCACGGCTGAATTCAGCCGGCGCAATATTGTTAGGGAAATTAAACATGCATCCTTTTGCTTATGGTCCGACAGGAGAAAACGAAGATTACGGGCATATGCACAATCCCTGGAACCCTAATAAGCTAACAGGGGGGTCTTCCGGAGGATCCGGTTCTTCTGTATCTGTTGGACAATGTTCAGCTGCATTAGGTAGTGATACAGGAGGCTCTGTACGTATACCGGCTGCACTGTGTGGAATCGTGGGGTTCAAACCCACATACGGCAAAATCAGTAAATACGGCGTTACCCCACTATCTTGGTCGCTAGATCATCCTGGACCTCTAACTCGTACAGTAGAAGATTCTGTGCTTATGATTAACGCAATGAGTGGATATGACAGTAAAGACCCTTCTTCTATTGCAACAAACCAAATTCCTCTGGATTTTATGACATCAACTAACATATCAGGCATTACAGTAGGAATTCCTCAAGAATTCCTGGAAAACATTGATGATGAAATGTCCCAATTAGTCCAAAACGCGATTTCGGTATTAAAAGATCTCGGCGCCGAGATCAAAACAGTCAATTTCCCAATGCATCAATATTCAGAATCCATTTCCAACTGCATATTAATGCCCGAGGCAACGAGCTATCACAGATCCATTTTAAGAGATATCCCAGAGCAAATTTATGAACCCGTACGACTTAGATTACATGCAGGAATGTTCATAAGTGCTGAACAATATGTTACGGCTCAACGATTAAGAAGATTATATTTTGAACAACTATCTTCCCTTTTTGATGAAGTAGACGTCTTAGTAAGTCCTACTGAACCGATTTTTGCCCCTGATATATTAAGTAATTCCGTTGATATTAATGGCAAGAGTTGGAATACATCTTCAGTATTAACAAGACTGAACAGGCCGTACAACATAACGGGTATGCCAGCGATAACCGTTCCTTGTGGATACTCTTCCGATTCATTACCGGGAGGTCTACAAATCGCAGGTAAATTATTTGATGAGTATACGGTAGCGAAGGTTGCCTATGCTTACCAAGAAGCCTGTGAATGGAAAACAATGCATCCGAGTATTTAGATGATCGATACAGTTACTTTTGATCTATGGAACACATTAATACATGACACCAGAGAGAATGGAGAAACCAGGACAAACTTACGTTTATCAAAAATATATAAGACTGTAACCTCAAGCAATATATCTATCCAGCGAGAGGACTTAAAACGCGGCTATTTTGAATGTCTTGAATATTGTATATCAGTTAGAAAGAAAGGATTAGATGTTTCTTTTGCGGAACAAATATGCCAATTTCTAGAATTATCTAAAACAGGGTTGTACTCCGAATTGGATGATGCCACAATCGGACGCATAGAGAACATATATGCTGATGTCTACTTAGAGCATCCATCGCTTATTCACTCCTCGTCATTTGAGATTATTAAAAACTTAAAGGCTAAACACATAAAGCTCGCAATTATATCCAATACCAGTATGACTCCAGGAACTACTTTCAGAAAATTTTTGTTTAAGCATGGACTAGCTCAATATTTTGATGCCTTAATATTTTCTGATGAATTAAGAATCAGTAAGCCCAATCCTGATCTGTTTACATACACTTTAAACAAACTATCTTCCGCTCCAGAATACACAGTGCACGTTGGAGACCAGTATCAAACAGACATCATAGGAGCTAAAGCAGCCGGAATAAATAGCATTCTTATAGACCCAAATCCTACTACTGAGGATTTAGACGGTATATATCCTTCTTTAACTTACGATTCTCTAAACACATTATCGAATAACTTGAATCAAATGCTGACCTTGTGAAACGTAGCTCATTTACGCTAAATATCATTTCTGATACTATTGTTTTATGCCCCCGTCGTCTAGCGGCCCAGGACATCGCCCTCTCACGGCGAAGATCAGGGGTTCGAATCCCCTCGGGGGTACCAAATAATATCCAATTCATCTAGATGCTAGAGGATTGTAGGAAACAACCTCCCAAACACCTTCATCATTCACATTCTGATTAGGGTCTAGGGAATAAAAAGTCCCTTTTAATTCATTACCTGTTCCCATGCTAGCCTTAAAGTGCAGCTCTTCTCCCAATATAATCATCCTCTGCCTATCCAAAGCCATGAAATTCAATTCTTTATTTTCTACCCATCCATGAATAATACCTGTGGTGTATAACGGAGTTTCAATCTCTATAAATCCACTTACCACACACCCATTCTGTACAACATCTAGTAACATGGGAGCCGAGGCATTTGTATAATCATTCGTTATAGTCCCTTTATAAACACCGTCCAGGTTCATACACTCGTCTGCCAAGGAACTTTTATCCGTAGAGGATTCTTCCTGATTGATTAAGCCTGAGCAATTCACTGAAATGCATATAAGACTTGATATCAATATATTACGTACTAGTATCATCATAGTGTTCTCGCTATCAATATGTCCACTAAAACCAATATGATAAACTAT
>CETM01028061.1_pt1 | contig 20319 bp, 11 predicted proteins | sample 361451 | NCBI WGS metagenome assembly CETM01 (sample SAMEA2622690, study PRJEB7988) | marine metagenome | isolation source: saline water (ENVO:00002010), including
AACTGATTCTGTGTGAAGACCTGTACAAAGCGGACACCACGTTCGACCAGCCGCCGAGCGATTAAACAACGGGAACCAAAATCTTTCGTTTCCGGTTTGTCCATGCCATAAAGGCGTTTGGTTTCTTCCGTTTCTCCGCTGAGATCCATCGCTTCAACTGCAGCCGTCTGCATTCTTGCCGCCAGCTCAAACATATTGATGCGTGCCTGATAGTCAAGTTCCCCGGGCTTACGCGCAAGATCACTCTCATTCAATTTTTGCAAATAAGAAAGCAGTCGTTTCTGTGGCATTCCTTCCAGACGGGCCGGCGGAGTAAGATTTAGAATCCGAGGTTCGGTCGGTCTGATTACCGTCCCCTGGTAAATCGATGGCAGATAGCCGTTATGCCAATTGCCAACACCATCAACTGGTAACTGTCCGGGGTCGATTAACGCCATGTAGGGAGGTAGGCTGTTCGTTTCGCCGCCGAGTCCGTACGTGAGCCAGCTTCCCAATACCGGATGCATGGCGGCAGTCGTACCACTGTTCATCGCACGAATGCTTTGTCCGTGGTTATTAACGCCCGTATGCATCGAGCGAATCAGTGTAATGTCATCCGCGATCGAACCCATATGAGGTACCAACTCGGACATCTCCGTTCCGCACTCGCCATAATGCCGGTACTTCCAGGCCGGAGCCATAATCTTAGAGCTGGCCTGAGCAGCATTATCGTACTTAATGTCTCCCGGAAAGGTCTCACCGCTTCGTTTAACAAGCTCTTCTTTGGGATCGAATAAATCGACCTGGCTGGGCCCGCCCTGCATCCAAAGTGAAATCATTGCTTTGGCTTTGGCCGGTTGAGGTGCAGGTTTTTGCACCGTGTCAAAACTCTTGCCGAGCAAGTCCGGCTTAGCCGGATTAGCCAGTAGCTTCTGATCTTTCAGAGTGAGTGCCGCCAATAAGCCAGACAGCCCCATTCCTGCAACGGCCAGCATATCCCGACGATCTGTTTTCTTATTCATATCCATCTGAACACTACTCGATATATAAGAATTGATTACTGCTAAGAAGCGCCTGACAAAATACCGCTACGGCATCTATGATGGGATCGTCGTTAAGTTGCTTCGCTTCATATTCTTTGGTCAGCACGCCCTGCATTTCGGTCACAAAAGTGACGGCTTCCTGCTTTTGCTCCGCCGTAATCTCCTTACCAAATGCCAACTCCCAGGCTTTACTCACCTGATGTTCAATATCCTGACTCTCTTTCGTTAAGCGGACAGCAAAAAATCTGGACTGGGCTGTTACAAAATCACTATTCAAGAGCTCCAAAGATTGGGTGGGAACTGTGGATGAAGGGCGTTTTGTACAATTCGGAGCTAACTCCGGCAAATCGAACGGTTCCAGGACTGCCAGAGGCCGACTACGGCGAACTTGTATATATAGACTTCGACGATATTGCTGACCTTCCATATCAATCACAGGACCCGGCCGACCGGCATTCAGATTTTCCTTACCGATCACCCACTGTCCGGTTTTGTCTGCCATAACAGGCACAGGAGCTCCGGCCATTTGTTCATCCAGCATTCCGGAGACTGCCAACATTGAATCTCTGACAGACTCTGTTTCAAGCCGTCTCAACGGCATCGACCACAACAGTCGTTTTTGGCGATCCGTTTGATTCCCTTTGTCATGTCGAGTCGATGACTGCTGGTAAGCTGCCGACGTCATCATCAGCCGATGCATATATTTAATATCCCAGCCACTTTGAACAAATTCATCCGCGAGCCAATCGAGTAATTCCGGGTGAGTTGGACGACCACCCAGAAATCCGAAATCGCCGGGCGTATCAACGATACCTGTACCAAAATGGTGTGCCCACAGACGATTCATCATGACCCGTGCGACTAACGGATGTTCGCCGCTGGTTAGCAACTCAGCAAATGCCTTTCGCCGTCCGGTCGTTGTTAGTTCTTCCGTGTTGTTTGGAATATCAACCGATGCCATACCGCTGAGAACAGATAATTCACCCGGTTCGACCGCATCCAGCGGGCTATCAAAATTACCACGTGAAAAGACATACGTGACCGGTGGCTCAGCAGCCGGTTCCGTTAACGCTCGCAGGAATTCTTCCGTCTTGAGTGATTCGCGCAGCTTCGTTTGCTTTTCGGTGTACGCCTTTAAGTCGTCTGCGGCTGCACGATCAAATAAGTACAGGTTACCTGGAGTCACGACTGTGCTGGGGTACTTCTTAATCAGTGCCTTTTGTTCTTCCGTTCGATCTTTCTCGGCTGTATCATGAGCTTCACGAACTGGCAGTTGTACTTCTTCCGGGAGCTTTGCTATTTCCTTTTCGAAGGTTGCGTCAATGTATTCCTGCTGTTTCTTCCCGCGCTCAACACCGATCGCATCAATCTCTTCCTGAGTTTTTGCCTTCGTTTCACGATCCGCGGAAGTGTAAAGTGAAACCTGTCGTTTTTGAGGCGTCACCCAGGACTTCCAATTCATCGCCGGTTCAAAAATCGCGCGAATCCGATAATAGTCTTTTTGTGAAATTGGGTCATAGCGATGGTTATGGCACTGGGCACAACCGACGGTCAGTCCAGTAAGTGAAGTCGTTACCATTTTGATCGTGTCACTGACGACAGCATTGCGACCCTCGTCTGTGCCGGCTCCGGCTCCCGTACCATCGGCAACCATCCGCAGGAAACCTGTTCCCGTTAATTGTTCCACCTGATCCTGCGAAAGATCGGCAAAGCTACCGTTAATCAACTCATCACCAGCAAGTTGCTCCCGAACAAACTGATCATAGGGCTTACCTTTATTGAACGCGCTGACGACATAGTCACGATAGAAATACGCCCAGGGTCGCTCAGCGTCTGTATCTGTCTGTCCTTCCGAATCCGCATAGCCTGCCGCATCCAGCCAATGTCTTCCCCAACGTTCGCCATACCTCGGCGAGCTCAGAAGTTGGTCTATCAGAATGGCATAGGCCGCGGGATCTTCACTCGCAACAAAGTCACTTACCTGAGCAGGCGTTGGCGGCAGTCCTGTTAAGTCCAGGTAAGCCCGGCGGACAAGCACCTCTCGTCTGGCTGGATCGGAAAAGCTTAATTCCACTTCTTCCAGTTTTGCTAATAGAAACAAGTCGATTGGATTCGAGGCCTGTTGAGCATTAGCCACTTGAGGCAATGGCGGTCGTGTGACCGGCTTAAAAGACCAGAACTGTCGTTCCTGATTCGTAATATAAAACCCCCGGTCGATCGTCGCGGGTTCCGGACCTTCAATGGGTGCACCGGCAGCAACCCAGTTAATGATCGTAGTAACCTCTTCATCGGTCGGACGCACTGCGACATCTTCCGGAGGCATTAAGCCGCTGGTCAGGTAATCCACGAGCAGACTTTCGTCCGGCTTTCCGTCAACGATCGCTGTGCCGGAATCACCTCCGGTAACGATTAAATGTTTGAGTCGGAGATCCAGGCCACCGCCTAGCTCTTCTTCTTCACCATGGCAATGAAAACAGTGTGCCTTAAGAATCGGACGCACATCTTTTTCGAAGGACACGGCGCCTGCGGCCATGATCCGGGAAGCGTTTGCCAGAAGGACAACAAGCAGTAATATTAGGCGGGAAAATTTCATAGCCCTATCTTAACTTGAATCGCGATAGGATTTTAGGCAAATCGTATCTGATTATGCGTGAACTTGTAGAAGCTCGCCGGTACTATCGTTAAACGACGGGGCATCAACACCCATTTTGTTAAGCATGGTAACGAACAGGTTGGACATGGGGGTCTCATTGTTCACTTTGACGAACTGATTGTGAGTCAATCCAAGCTTATTACCGCCGGCAAATACCAGTGGATAGTTACTATTGTTATGAGTTGTACTATTGCTACTTCCATAAAGTACCATTGTGCGATCGAGCAGAGTGCCGTCACCTTCCTGAGTTGCCTGCAGGCGTTCCAAAAAGTACGTCAATTGCTCGACCATGAACTTATCCCATTCACCCAACGCCACGGCACCTTCCGGTTTATTCCATCCATGCGCCAATGAGTGTAGGTTTGCCTTAAACCCTTCCCGGAACGGAAACGGGCCGGCTACACTTGATGCATCCGCCATACTGGCGATTTGATAAGTCGCGACCCTCGTTGAATCCGTCTTAAACGCGAGCCACATCAAGTCGTACATAGTCCGCATATATTCTTTCGGCGCTTCCGTGTCCGCTTCCAGTTTTAGGACAGCTCGCTCTTCATCGGTCAGTGAAGGGAGTGGGATATCAAGCCATTTTTGTGTGTTCTTCACTCGCTGTTCAATTTGTCGCACTGAAGACAGGTATTCGTCGAGTTTCTCTTGGTCTCGACGACCAAGGCGACGACGGAGTGTATTGGAATCTTCAAGCACTAAGTCCAGCATGCTGCTGGCACTTCGCAGACGACGATGGTTCCGCTGCAGGTCAGCATCCGCTGATCCAAACATGCGATTGAAAATCATCTCCGGCTGATTCAATGCAGGTACGGGCCGACCCTTATCGTCATAACTTAGCGTACTTGAACGTGTCGGTTCTCCAACACCACCATCCGTACTCATTGTCAATGACGAAAATCGTGTTTGGCTGCCAATCGCATTAGCGGCTACCTGGTCTACTGAAACTGTGTTGTGCAGGAGCTTCTTATCAAACAGGGCTCCGGTCAGGAATGTATCACCAGTATCGTGACCACCCATTCGACGACCATTGGGGTGGGACATGCCACCAATCACGGAGACAGAATCCCGTACAGACTCCAGTGACTTCAAACTTTCGTTGAACTTGAAGTCTTTCCCTTCGCCATCCGGGAACCATCGCCACTTATGCAGATCACTACCTTCTTTTGGCAGGCTAATTCCGAAAGGGAAATACATAGCGCACATACGTGGTGGTAATTCATCCGCCTGAACCTGTTCGCCCATCGCTTCCATATAAGGAAGCGCCATAGAAACACCGGTACCAAGCAAAAACGTACGACGATCTAAATGCCACGATTTCATATTATTGCCTCAAAGGTCTTCTTTATTCTTCATCCGGGGAGCCGTATGCGAATCGTCCCAAATATCCATTTTAACGTACAGACGAATTGTCACCAATGATTATTTAACCTGGAATGCATCGCTGGCTACTAACTGTTCAATCAGATGCAAAATCCGATAGTCGTTATCAGCAAAACTACTTGATAAATCGTCAATTAAGTCCTCGTCACTTAACTCCAGATTCCGCCCTAACGCGTAAACCGTAAGTCGTGACACCAATGCCCGAGCGAAATCTTCACTGCGATGCTCAACTAAATACTTTTTCAGACTAACCACTCCGGCTAATTCCGTGCCGTCCGGCAGGGTATCACTGGCTATCACTGGCTTATCATTTGCCTGCAAACGAAACTTTCCAATCGCATCAAAGTTTTCCAGCGCGATCCCCCAGGGATCGATACCGCGATGGCAGGATGCACAAGACTCTTTATCACGATGGACTTCAAGCTGTTCCCGAATCGTAAGTTTTGCAAAATCAGGATTGGTTTCATCCAGATCCGGTACGTCCGGCGGTGGCGGTGCAGGGGGGTCATTCAGCAGACGATCACGTAGCCAAACAGCGCGGCGAATGGGATGGGAGTCTTTTCCGGTTGAACCCAGCATCAGTACACTGGACTGGCCTAATAGTCCTCCGCGAGTTTCATCGGTCAAAGCAACCTGCCTGAATGCCTGGCCCGTTACTCCTTCCACGCCATAATGTTTTGCGAGCGGTTCATTCAACATTGTGAAATCTGCATTGAGCATATTCATCGCACTCAGGTCATTCAGCACCAAATGTCTGAGGAAGTACCGTGTCTCCTGCAACATCTCCTGTTTCAGCGCCGTGTCAAATCCTTTATAGGTGCCCGTATCGATTGCAATCTGGGCCGTGTTTTCCAACTTCAACCATTGGTCTGTAAACTGCTGGAAAAATCGCCAGCCTCGCTCATCCTGCAGCATCCGCAGGATCTGTCCGTTTAATACTGCCGGCTTGGAAAGCTGACCCTGATCTGCTAAATGCATTAGCTCCTGATCCGGCATCGTACTCCACAGGAAATAAGACAGACGCGAAGCCAACTCCCAGTCGGTTAAATCTCGTTTCTTATCCTGAGTCGGCTCAAGAAGATAGAGAAAGGGTGGGCTAATCAGAGCCATGGCTAACGTCTCTTTCATGGCCGCTTCGAAACTGGGAAAGTCGGGGCGAATCACAACATAGAAATTCACAAAACGATCAATTTCAGCCTGCGTAGCCGGCCGTCGATAGGCTCGTTTCAAGAACCGTTTCATGACTTCGCCTACGTATGCCTGTTCATTGGTTTCCCGTAAGTCAGATTCAAACAGAATCGCTCGGTGGCGGTGCGGCGGCCACTGTTCATAGACAGGCCCTTTAAAGGTCACTGATTCTATATGGATGATCGGATAACCCTCTTCAGCAGGAATGCCTTTTTTCTTTTTACCGTCACGTTCCAGTTCCACTTCTTTGGGCTTCGCTGCCCCATCGTCATATTGGTTCAAAACGCGAACCACAAGTCCGGGAAACTTACCCTGTCCCCGCACGGGCAGTGGATGGTTTTCAACACGTCCGGTGAATTCGTACGTTTTTGATTCCGACTCAGTGATTTCAATCTTCTCGGTCACTTTCCAAATCTGTTCCGTATCCGGACGATAACCGACGGAGACTTCCATGATTGGAGCACCTCGTCCCTCGGGAATGTCAGCGCGGGCTGTCACCGTCACCAGATAGTCTCCTTCTTCCGGATAGGTGTCGACCATCTTTCCGTAGAATCCCTGCCAACGCCCCAGATAATTGGAGACTTCGTAATTAAACCACTTGTCCCCAACATTACTTTTTTCAAAAGTATGTTCGAACACTTCGGGGGCATCTTGGGTTTCTATAATTCGATCTAAGCCACGTCGCGCTGCGTCCAGATAATATTCGAGTTGAATGGCGGTCATCTGCAGCGACTGTCCATTATTCTTAAAACCGTCCGGCGAGGCACCTTCAGGTGGTAAATCCCGGGCATAATCCATCTCGAGACCCAATAAGTCCTGCATTGTGTTTTGATATTCGCTGCGATTTAGTCTTCTTAAAACAACCTGTCCACCTGTACTTTTAAGCTCGGCCTTCACTCTATCTATTTCCCCACGAATCCAGCCAACCAATACATTTCGTTCTTTCGCCGTTAAGGGCTCTCCATCCTCCGGAGGCATCTCTCCCTTATTCAACACATGCATTGCTTCATGCCAGGCAGTGGCGGCAGCGCGATCTGCGAGAAAATCGGTTGAGAGGTTGTCTAAACGGATGTCTGCTTCCTGAACGTCCGCCCCATGGCAGCCAAAGCACTTGGCTTCCAAAATCGGCAGGACCGTCGATTTAAATCGACGGTTATTATTGGGTTTAACGGCCTCTACGCGGGAACTAGCCAACAAGAATACGCAAACCGTCAACAGGATCGTTGCCTTGAGTGAGTTCATAGCATCAATTTTAACCTCAACATCCTCATTCATGGAATATCGGCATCGCCATTCCATCGATGTGAGATTAGACGTCACACCATTCGATCGCCTGGTGTAATCCTGCTACCGGATCCCGAGTCGGAATAAACTCATGTCCGACGTGCCCCTGATAGCCAACATCAATTAGCGCCTGCATGCACGCTGGATAGTTGATTTCCTGATTATCATCCAACTCAGCGCGCCCTGGGTTTCCTGCGGTATGGATGTGGCCCAGCCAGTCCTTGTGTTGATGAATACGACGGATGACATCTCCGTTCATGATCGAAACGTGATAAATATCAAACAGGAGTTTTAGGTTAGGTGAATCCACTCGCTCCAGAATATCGATGCAGTACTCCACGTCGTCTCCGGCATATCCCGGGTGTCCTTTCATCGGATGAGTGTCATCACGAGTGTTAAGGTGTTCCAGACAGATCGTCACGCCGGCATCTTCCGCATAGCCCACTACTTCCTTGAATCCTTTGACGCAATTCTCGGCGCCTTCCGCTTTGGTCAATCCTTCATCGTATCCAGTGAACGCAATCACCTTTTTCCAGCCATACTCTTTACATTCGTCGATGGACTTTTTCGTTGCCGCAATCACCATTTCATGATATTTCGGATTGTTGAACCCCTGCATGAATGGCGGGCCACCGATATCAATTCCTGCGATGGCGCATTGCATGCCGTGCTCTTTCAAGTCCGCATAGTACTTGGGATCCATCAGTTCGACACTGACACACCCCATTTCCCTGGCAATAGGGATCAATTCATCCGGACTCCAGTAATCCTGAAAACACCATGCCACAATCGAATGTTTAATTCGGCCATTTCTGGCTACACGTCGAATTCGCTTTCCCACTTTAATTTCCTCTTCGGTAGCATCCGCAGATTGTGCTGCTGCCTGTCGGGTGGCTAGAGCGCCGCTCACCGCAGCAGCCGTACCGAGCATCTGTCGTCGATTTAATTTACTCATCCGGATTCCTCTCAAACTCTTTTCGGCTCAATTAAAAAGCTTCGTAAATAGACTTTGCGGATTTCACCCGAGCTTCGGCCGCATCATAAATAGCCTTGGTAAATGCCGGGATATCCTCGCCAACCACGATCAGACGATGTGGGGCATTCAATGCCAGAATTCCTGGTAAGTCTCCATACTTAATTGCACCAGGTAAGAAATTTACATCGTTAAATCGAGTAATTTCACCAAACCGGAATCCAGCGGTATCCACAATCGCTGTGTGGACGGCATTACCTACTAATGCGCGAGCAGTGGCTGCAATGGGGCCGGCACCATTGGCTCCGACAAGCACAATATTCTTAGTCCCATGCTCATCATTGGCGACAAAAGAAATCAGGGTCAGCAAATCATGAACGCGTTGTACAAACAGCGAGTTGTTATAACCATAGGTATAAGCAGGAATCTGACGTGACGTCGTGCTCGCCAGTCGCTGTGTCGTCAACGTTTCGCCCTCTTTGAGGAATTCACCCTGATAGAGTAGATCCGCCGCGATGACAGAAATACCTGAATCAAGCAAACTGGCGACTTCGCGATTCGGTTTGCCATCTTCGCCAACCATTCCGGCCTTACCATTGCCATCTGCCCAGACGACAACCGTACCGGTCCACTTCGTCTTGGTTGGGAAAAATGAGGCTACAGGAAGCTCTTCCTTGCCAGCGTCATACCGCAGAATATCCGTGAACTCCAGATAACCGTCTCGTTCAAACTTCCCGACTTTCTCACGGCTAATTTCGTCAGACGAGGACAGTCCCCGACCAATGACGGCTTTCAGGGCTTCACCATGCAGACTCTGCAGTGCTTCGACTTTGTTTTCCGCCGAACGAAGCACCTTTCCAATTTGCCGATTGCTGTCCTGGTCGATCAGTTTTAGCAACTTCAATTCATGAGGGACCCCCGATTCAGGAGCAGGGTGGTCGGCATCCCAAACCGAGTATTCCTCTTCGGTCAGCGGTTTCCAATCCTGTTCGACAATCGGTTCCTTAAGTCCCAATTTCATGTGCTTATTGAACCAGTGATACATATGTCTGCGAGTCACATAGTTGTAGTTGTGCCCAAAATTGAGATAGGACGCACAAAAGACATCCTCTTGATTTCCAACCATCTTGTAGAGCTGCTGCAGTTCGGGATAGCCTTTGGTTTGAATTTCTTTCGTCCAGTCATTCGCTCCGGTCATTGCTATCGGTCGCGGAGCAAACAGGGCCGTCAGTTCAACGTTGCCGGTATCCACCCGCAATAAACTACAGTTCTCACATGGGCAACCACCCTGCATTGCGGTGGAAACCATACCCTGAGGAAACGACACGATCGGCCGCGAGTCCAATGCTCCCAGCAAAATCGTCTGGGTACCTCCGCCACTGCCGCCGGTAATTCCGATTCGCTCGCCATCGACGTCAGGCAGGGACTGCAGAAAGTCCAATGCACGAATCGAATTCCAAGTCTGCACGCCCATGATGCTTTGCATTCGCATCTCAGCCTGGGCAGAGAAGAAACCCCAATTTGTTGGAGACTCGAGATCCGGACGACGGTCGTTCAGACGATGGGAAACTTCCATCGGGATCTGCAGCGAATCGACATAACCTTCCATATCGTAGATGAACGTGACACACCCTATCCGGGCAAGATGAGCACAGCGAGCGAGTTTTGGGAATCGCCCCGAGTTTTCAAACTTTTCATCCCCATTTTCAATCAACGACTTGATCTTATCCCCATGATCCTGCATCCTGCCGCCATGGCCATGAGGAGTTAGGACGGCCGGTCGCTTTCCAGCCGTCCCTTCCGGCCGAAATAATAAGCCGGAAACAAAGTGCCCTGGATAGCTTTCAAAATTCACCTTTTCAATCGTAAAGCCATCACGGACAGACTTACCATAAATCTTCGCATTGAGTGGCGTTCGCTCGGGCTCCGGCCAAAGTCCCAATGCGACACGCAATCGCATACGCAACTGGTCACGACGCGACTCCCATTTCTCGGTCGAGTCCGGTACTTCGAACGGAAAGTAATTGTTTAGGTGACGAAGTTCTCCAAGCCGGCTGTCGGCAGGTAACTGGCCTTTTTCAAATACTCGAGATTGACCAAAACCACTTACCGTGAACAAACAAATAACTGCGCACGCTAAACCTTGTGCCATCTTCATAGCGAAATCCCCATGGATTAGTTGGAAAGGAAAAAGTAACGCTCGACGAGCGATTACTTCAACTCTTTAATTTCAATATTGCGGAATTGAACCGGGTCGTTATGACCGGCAAACCCAAAGTGACCTTCGAGCAAACTCAGGCCCGGGTGCTTTTTCAAAACTTCCGGATCCTTGGCCAATTCAGCCACGTCAGCATCCAGTATCACAGCACCATTAAGTTCCACTTTGATTTTGGTCCCCTGTACGGTGACTTCTTCATAGTTCCAGTTTCCGGCTTCATATAGATATCCGCGAGCTGCTGGAATCAGACCATAAACAGAGCCATGGTACTGATACGGAGCGAGTTTGCCGGGATACTGAGTGTCCAGCACCTGCAATTCTGTCATGCCCTGATAAGCAGGGTTGCCGCTTCCCGGATAGCGAATTGCCAAACCGTTATTACCAGCCGGTGGCATTTTGATTTCAAGGCGAACGACAAAATCCTTGTACTTCTTCTCTGTATATAGATTGCCACCTTTGCCCTTTTGGCACTGGATGGCTCCATCGACTACTTCGTATTCACTAACAGCACCTGCCCAGCCCTTAAGATTCTTTCCATTGAATACGGAGGCGAATCCTTTGCTGTCCGATGATTCCCGCAAGATCTTATTTGCTTCATCTGCACCGATTTCGCGTACGAAGATATTTCGCCAGCTAATCTCACCGCCGTGCGTCTGGAGCTGGATTGGGCCTTTCGGGAAGATTGGACGACTGCGATCAAAGTAGTTTTCCATAATCGCATTGTCGACGACCAATTTGCCGTTGAGCCAAACGCTAGTGCGAGCACCAATCTGACGAATCTTGAAGCTGTTCCATTCACCGAAAGGTTTATCGGCCACTACCGCCGGATCCTTTCCTTTGGCACCTTTGCTATTATTCCATAGTCCGCCTGAGCCCTTATCTGCACCGATTTTAAATTTGGATTCATCGGTTGAATCCCAAATCTGAACCTGCGGAACAGCCTTCAGATAAATACCGCTATCTGCTTTGGCAACGGTCTTGTAATCAATCATCAATTCATAATTTGTGAATTCGGCTTCACTGGTTAAGTACAAACCATATCCATCATTGACTAGAACGCCATCTTTGACGGACCAGTGTTCGTGGATATCTTTGAGGCTTTCTTTTTTATAAGCTGCCTGTTCTTCGTCAGACATTGCCCAAAGTGTTTCAGGGTTTTTTGTCGACCAGCCATACCAGCCCGTAACGTCTTTACCGTTGAACAAAGCTTTCCAGCCCTTGGGCGGTACATTTAAATCCGCTGCGAAAACTGGTGCAGCGATGAAGGCAGCTAGAAATAGCGCCATGATAGTCTTTTGAAGTCTCAAGGTATTCTCTCCACTAGGGGGTGAGTAGGTGATTTATTCGCTATCAAATAATCCTAAACCTTTAAGACGGCAAATTCCATTCTTCCACCGAAGAAAATTCTGAGTCTTCGCTCCGGAAAAATTATGCCAGAAGCTCTTTGACGAGGTGACCATGAACGTCCGTTAAGCGTCGGTCAATTCCATTGTTACGAACGGTCAGTCGTTTATGATCAATGCCGAGCAGATGCAGCATCGTTGCATGGATATCATAAACCTGCGTCGGGTTATCTCGATCCAACGGCTTAAAGCCCCACTGATCGGATTCGCCTGCGGTGACACCGCCCTGGATACCACCACCGCATAACCAATTCGTGAAGACAAACGGATTGTGATCCCGTCCTTTACTTCCCTGACTACTTGGCATGCGACCAAACTCGGTAGTCCAAAGAATCAAAGTGTCCTTTAACATGTCCCGCTGCTTGAGATCTTTAATAAGCGCCGCCGTACCGATCGCCATTCCCTCGGCAAGTGGCCCGTGGTCACGTTTTATATCTTCATGACTATCCCAGTTACGTCGAGGAAACCCATTATCATTTCCGGACCAAATCTGTACGAACCGCACTCCTTTTTCCAGCAACCGCCTAGCAATCAAACACTTACGTCCAAAATACTCGGCTTCCTCAGGAACATTAATCTCCGGTCCATAGGTTGCGCCTTCATTCTCTAAACCATACATTTTCTTGATGAATGCCGGTTCCTGAGAAATGTCCAGAACTTCGGGAGCGCTAAGCTGCATTCGCGCCGCCAGTTCATAACTTTCAATTCTAGCTTCCAGTCTGGAATCCCCGGGACGTTCAGCAGCATACCCTTTATTGATACGATTCAGCAGTTGCAAGCCGCTTTGGTCTGCTTGCTTGGTCACATACTTAGCCCGTGCTGTTAGATTTTCGATCGGGTTTTCACGCTGGGGAAAAATTGTCGTCCCCTGACTGCTGGCTGGTAGAAACGCGGAACCCCAGTTCTTCGGCCCATTGGAAGCAAAACCACGATGATCTGGCAACACGACGAATGTCGGTAGATTGTCATTTACACTGCCTAACGCGTAACTGATCCAGGATCCCATCCCCGGGAATCCCGGACGCTGGAAGCCGGTTGCCTGTAAATACGTTGCCTGACTATGGACGCCGGTTTTCCCCACCAGGTTATGGATGAAGGAAATGTCATCCACGACTTCTCCTAAGGGTGCGACGGCGTCGCTCAGGTGCTTCCCGGATTCACCATAGGGTCGAAATTGAAAATAGGACTTCGTCCAGGGGCCGGCTCCATTTTGGAAAAGCTCCACCTTCTCACCGAAATCCGAGGCTTCGCCGTGATGCTCCTCAAGCCATGGCTTATGATCCCACAGATCTAAATGACTAGCTGCTCCAGCCATAAATAACTGAATCACTCGCTTTGCTTTAGGAGGATGATGAAGCACGCCGCCAAGAACACCGGATCTGGCCGATACTTCCAATGGGTCGGCCCCCAGCATGCTCGCTAATGCGATTCCCCCAAGGCCTCCGCCGGAATTCCATAAGAATTCACGACGCGACGGCTTGGCTGGGTAGTTTGTTTGCTGATCAGTCATTCGAAAGGCCCGCCTCTAATCCACAAAAACAAATTCATGAAGGTTGTATAAAACCCGACAGAGGTTTTCGAGCCCGTGCTGTTCTGCATAATCCACCATCTGAGTTGCCTCATCGGCCGTGGGCGACCTACCGGTCAGCCGATAGAACGCCGTTTCCAATCGTTCCCGGTCGGTTGTATCAATCGCCTTCAGATTCATGGCAAAGTGTTCTGCCATCGCCAGATTGAATTTATTATTCAGCAACGCCAGAGCCTGAATTGACGTCAATGTCTCGACTCGCTGAGGTGTGCTCTTCGATGAATCAGCACAATCGAGAATGGTCATAAACGGATCCGGTTGACTGCGAGCAATAAATCGATAAACGCTGCGTCGATGACTCTTCACATCATTCGGATCATGGAGATGATATTCATAGTGCGGCGAATGCTGAGGATGTTCAAGCTTAAACAGATAGTAGCCCGGCCCACCCATTTGATTATTCATCCGACCGCTCACCTGCAGGATCGAATCGCGAATCTCTTCAGCCGAAAGCTTGCGACGGTTCATCCGCCAGAGAAATTGATTGCTGCTGTCGATTTCACTGTTCGCATCGTGATACGAAGAAGACTGACGATACGTTGAACTCAGGAGAATCAAACGATGCAATTGTTTGAACGACTGGCCCTGATCCCGAAATTCCATTGCCAGCCAGTCCAGTAATTCCGGATGCGTGGGCAACTGACCCATGCGACCTAAATCGTTGGGTGTCGTGACGATACCCTGACCAAAATGATATTGCCAAATCCTATTCACGATACTCCGCCACGTTAGTGGTTGGTCCGGTCGCACCACCCATTCGGCAAACGCCACTCGCCGCTGACCTTCCGTGTGTTGTTTCGTTAACTCAAAAACTCCATCATTCACCAATAGAGGGATCGTGCCCGGCTGCGTTGCCTGTCGTGGCTGCTGAATATCTCCCCGGTGCAGGACATTGATGGTTCGGGGCTTGCCCATTGTAGGTTTGAAATTACTCCGCGGCGTGAAGTCGGTTGCGGCGGCAAAGACCATTCTTCCCTTTGGCAACCCGTTCATTTCGTTAGTCAATGATTCTTTCTTGGCGGCTAATTCCTGAGAGCGTTGTCTACGCTCGGGTGTGACTGCTTTGGCTCGTAGTTGTTCAGCCGCTACGACCTTTGCTGCCCATTGCTGTGTTTTAGCGATATCTTTCGGAGTCGGCCACAAACCATCGGTTAGGTTCTTCCGAGCCCAGCGAACAGGTGCCTGAATCGAAGACGAAGAGGTTACCATCTTCTTATGAGCTACGTTGGTGCCATCGGCTGTTAAGGCCTCAAGTTCAGACATCGCAAACATCGGTGTACCATTTCGGTCATATAGCTTTGTCGCGGTAAGCCGTACAAAACGGCCGGTCACTTTTTTGATTGCCGAGTAATACGCGATTCCAATATTCGGGTAGTCCGCGTTAGTTTCGTCGGCAACCAGTGTGGAGGTTTTGAAATTCGGGTCGTCAGAAACTTCGAGCTTAAATCGAACCGGAAATCCGAAGCCATTTCCAATCCCACCGAAATCATCACTACAGGGGTGTAGTCGTACTTCCGTCAGATCAACGGAATTGCCCAGATCAACCTGTGCCCACTGGGCATCGCTCGTTGTCTTTTGCATGTTGGTATGAAACCCATAAGCATCATCCCGTTGATCGAGTGCCGCAAAGGACTTGAGTTTGTCAGCATCTGCAATGGCGTCTGTATAGGCAGGCCCTACCTCCTGCTCGATTTCCTTTTGCAAAGCCGCTATCAACCCGGACGTCGTCTCGATTTCCTGTTCGAGTTCTTTTCTGTGAGCAATCACGGCCGGGTCGACGCCATACGGTCGATCGGCTTTATCCACTGCTGCGAAGACCGATTGCAAATTGTAGTAATGTTGCTGAGTAACAGCATCAAATTTGTGGTTATGGCAACGGGCACACTGAACGGTCGTACTGACGAACGTATTCATAGCGTTTGTAACCATTTCATCGCGATCTATGTACCGTGCGATGCGACCATCAATCTTCGTCTCGGGAACTTCCACATGACCGATGAAATCCCACGGTCCGGCAGCAATAAACCCGAGTCCCAGGATGCCATCTTCGGTGTCCGGATAGAATTGGTCACCCGCTAGCTGCTCCCGGACAAATCGGGCATACGGCTTATCCCGGTTGAAGCTGCGAATGACATAATCCCGATACGGCCAGGCATTCGGTCGCAGTTTATCTTTGTCGTAACCTGCTGTGTCCGCATATTTAACAATGTCGAGCCAGTGACGCGCCCAACGTTCACCGTACGCCGGTGATGCTAATAACTTGTCAACTAATTTCTCATAAGCAAGTGGGTCTGCATCTGCTGTAAATCGCTCGACCTGATCAGGCGGCGGCGGCAACCCTAATAGATCGTAGTAAATCCGTCGTATGAGTACTCGCCGATCGGCTGGCTGAGCGGGGGTCAGGTTCTTCTCCAACAACTTATTGAGTACAAAGGCATCGATTGCATTTTCGATTCCAAAGTACTCAGCAAATGGATTTTGTGGAGTCGGAACCATTTGCTTCACCAGCGGATTCCAGGACCACCAATCCGTGCTGGTAATCGCCGGCTCCCGGATGACAAAGCCAGCGGGCCAGACGGCACCACCTGCGATCCACTTTTCAATAATCTGCACTTCGGCAACCGATAGCGGCTCACTGTCTTTAGGCATTGTCGGTGGCTCATCGCCCTCAGGTTTCAATACCGTAAGCAAATGACTGGCAGCCGGATCGCCCGGCTCGACAAAGCCTGAGTCGAGGACTTCAGCCTTTGTTTGTAACGCAAATTCACCCTTATGATCATCCGAGTTATGGCAAGTAAAACAATGCTGCTGCAGAATCGGCACAACATCCTTTTCAAACGAAACTTGCTGTACAGAATTTGCTGAAGTTTGTTGCGAAGTTAGGGCAACAATGATCAATGTTAGAAGGGGCAAACTACGGGAAATGCTCATAATATCAAGCATACCACACGCTTGGAGTTTTTAAACGTGCTCCGATGCTTCGTTGCTCAATTCGAGCTCTTCAAGTCGAGTCACATCTTCTCGCTTCACCAGCAGTAACAACAGAGGAACGCACATGTTCAGGATTCCCATCGCTGTAAAGGTATGCACCTGCCCGAAAATATCTTCCGAAAGGCCGGCAAATTTATTGCCGACAACATGACCCACGTTGGACATCGTCATATAGATTGTGAACATCGTGGCACTCGATTTTGTCCACGACAGCGCCATGGATTCTGCCAGATAATTCACAACAAAGGCGGCCAAAAAGATCTTATATCCAACCGTGTACGCCCAAACGATATGGTTATCCCAATACCCGTCCGCCGCCCATGACGTCGGCAGGGAATTGCCCCAGTAGGGCTCACTGAAAGCAAACAGAATTGACATTAAACCATAACCACCCATGCCAATGGTCATCATTTTCTTGCGACCAAATCTGTCTCCCAGAAATCCACAGAGAATAGCAGCAATCGCCTCTGGTACTCCCGCATAGCCCATGACGTGGCTTGTATGCGTGGCACTCCAGCCTATCCGTTGATTACAAACAGTCTTTAAGACTGTTTCCATCACTCCCCAGCCAATCAGACTTATCAGCACCATCGTGACAAAAGCGAACGTCGTTCGCAGAGAAAATCCGCGAACCACATCCTGAACAATGGAAACAACCGATCGATGCTTCGACCTGGGTTCGTCCGACGTGGTATCTTCTTTAAACTTACTCCAGGGAAATCGCTTATCGCCACGGCGTTCCAGCAAAAACAGAGGCACGAGCATGATCGCCAGCAAAATCCAGATTTGAACCATGACAGCGCCGCGGATACCATAGTCGTTCATGATCGTTGCCAGGATCGCGGCTCCGCCGGACGTGCCGATTAGCTTGCTGGCCCACATCGCGCCATTCACCGAACCCTGTTCGGATTCGGGCAGAATGTCCACGGCCAGTGCGTCCGAAACAACATCCTGCAAAACGGCAAATACATTGTGTGCAAAGAAAACCCAGAGCAAGTAGTCGGCGGATTTCTCGATATCCATATTTTCGCCGACCAGATATGGCTCAATGATATAAATTCCAATCATCGTGACGGCCATGATGGCCTGAGCAATCACGATCCACGGTCTGCGACGTCCGTAGCCTATAAATTGAAACGAATCGATCACGGGTGCCCAAATGATTTTGAACGTCCAGGGCAATAACGCGACCGCTGTAAGCGTACCGACACGATCTGTACTCAACCCCTGACTGGACAAATAGTTGGCCAGCGTAATAGTCATAAAACCGTACGGTACGCCCTGTGCGAAATACAAAACACAAAGCGTGACAATACGTTGCAGTCGACTGTCGGCTAATGCCATAAGTAAATCCTCTAGCGGATAGGTTTACCTGGTATCCGCGTGGGGATTTCCAGCAGTTTTGTGCCACAGGTGACAAATAGCGTTTTTCGGTTCTTGCCACCAAAGGTGCAGTTCGTAATCGTATCTTCCGGAGTCTCACGAAAGGCAAGAATTTTACCCTTGGGCGAAATGACATGGATTCCCGGTTTGGTATCCAATGTCTCGCTGGTTTTACGCGTAGCGTGTAGTCCGGCTGCGACGTAGAGATTTCCTTTGGCATCAATTGCCATCCCATCTCCACTGCGGCCCGGATAAAAGTCGATCATAATCTTTTCGTTGATTAGCTTACCATCGGCTGTAATGTCATAACTACGAATATCACGATGATGCTCAGCATCGGGATGCGCTTCGATTAAAAAGAGTCGCTTGCCATCGGGTGACGTCACCAGCCCATTGGGCATATGTATTTCCGGCCATGTCAGCACCTGATAGAGCGTGCCGTCCGGATCTAATCGGTAAACCGCGTTAACATTCCCCTGCGTGGGATCATCCACTCCAGGGCGGGACGAAAAGAAACATCTCTGTTTGAAATCGAAGCAAAGGTCGTTCGGCGCGGCAAGCGGGAAACCGTTGAACTTGTCCGCCATCACTGTGATCTTGCCCGTCTTCCAGTCAGTCCGAGTCACCCGTCCGGCCCCACCTTCACAGGCCCAGAGATTACCTTGGGGATCAAAGTGCATCCCATTAGCTTTGTTACTATTCTCACGGTAAACCGACAACTGCCGACCGTCCCACTTCAGAATCTTCTCTGCGTGGACATTCGTGAAGTAGAGTGCGTTATTTCCCCAGGCCGGCCCTTCGGTAAATACCTTACTGTCTTCGACGACTGCAAGCTCCTTCACCTTCCCCAAAAATTTGTCTGTGGCCAGATTGCTATAATCCGCAGTCTGACCTACTCGAGGAGTTACGATCAGAGCGGATGCTGCAGCGATTCGCTTAAGTGCCTGCCGGCGAGTTGCTGTTTCCATGGTGCTGGGATTCCTAAACAATGCCAATATAACTACTCGGATTATAGAGGAGATAAAACATCACCACGCATAAAAAAACAGCTCGTGAGTTCACGAACTGTTTTTAGGTTTATTGCATTGCAACCTATGCACCAGGCCAAGGATTTTGACCGTTACAGATAACAAGTGCGAAGAAGGTAAAACCTTCAATCAGAGCAGCTGCGATAATCATCGCAATCTGAATCTGAGCGGCTCGTTCTGGCTGGCGTGCCATGCTTTCAAAAGCAGCAGCAGCAAGTTTACCGATACCGGCAGCAGCACCAATGGTTACAAGGCCTGCACCAAAAGCACCTGAGAAGCTGATAGAGCTTCCATCCTGTGCCAATGCTGGCGTGGCCATAATGAGCAGAGCACCCAGGCTCCACATAGCTAGTTTAGCTAATTTGTTCACGGAATTATCTCCTACATTTCTAACGTCTAGACGTAACTCAAAATTGCGGCGGATCAGGCCACGAGTCACTTTTACGAATATTCTTGTTTTCTTTTCGACCAAAGAATCGAGAGACGTAACTATCTCTTGCAACCCTCTATTTACCAGTCGAAACCACTAGGCTAATGCGACAATTGGTAAGCGTCAACCTTCCGCAATTAGATAATCTGTCAGATTTGTTAAAAACTATCAAAATCGCCTGTTTTGGCTAACTTGAGGCAGGTTTCACTACTTTTTTCTTCAATTGATCGATCAAAACGGCCACCAGAATCAGGGCACCGTAGATCACCATCTGGCTATACGAGTCCACTCCAGCCATATTCAAGCCATTTTGAATCACGCCCAGAATCAATGCTCCAATAAAGGTACCAAAGATTTTACCTTCCCCGCCCATCAAGCTGGTTCCACCTACTACTACAGCCGCAATTACCTGTAATTCGTAAAATTCGCCCGCTTTGGGACGTCCCGTTCCGAAATGGGAAGCATCCAGGACGCCGGCAAGTCCGGCCGCCAAACCACAGATTGCATAGACTGCGATCAATACGGTGACCACAGGTACACCGGAAAGCCTCGCTGCTGTTTCATTGCCGCCCACAGCATAAACATAACGCCCGAAGGCCGTGTGATTCATCACAATATGAGCGACGATAAAGAGGAGGACCATCAGTACAATCTGGCTGGGAATCCCAAACAAAGATGACGAATACAATGTCCCCACCGACTCGGCTTCAATCTTCACTGCGTCAGCACCACCCGCCAAGATGTACGACATACCACGAGCCACCATCATCAG
>CETM01189854.1_pt1 | contig 20301 bp, 13 predicted proteins | sample 361451 | NCBI WGS metagenome assembly CETM01 (sample SAMEA2622690, study PRJEB7988) | marine metagenome | isolation source: saline water (ENVO:00002010), including
GAGAGTAGGTCATCGTCAGGCACTTATCCCGAACCGCCCCTGCAGCCATGCTGCAGGGGCGGTTCTCTTTGTGGTCAGAAAAAGTTGTGCTCAGGAAACGTTGGCGCAAGAACTGCCGTGCTGGGGTAAATGCGTACAGCACAAGACATAGCCACATGAGCTATATGAGCTATATGAGCTATATGAGCTATATGATACAAAGATGCCTCTATCATTATCGTGATAGAGGCATCCTTGTATATGGATCAGTATCACTGGGAAAGCGTGCTGGCTCTCTATTGAGTGTACTTGATCGACAGGCATTCCACGCTGTTGAGAGATATCTTTACTGTTGCAGCACCTGCTTGGTGTCTGCGCTGTCATTGAATATCACTCATTGAAGCTATCCATGAACAGGCGCAAGGAGGCGGCATGTCGAGGGGCTTTTCATATTCGTTATCAAGACTTCTATTGGCAGGAATGATGGCTCTTTTGTTGGGGCTGATGTCGTCAGAAATGGCATCTGCCGGGGAGCGAGAGAGGAAGATAGAGCGCTGTCAGTTCATCAAGGACAAGATCGAATATTATACCGATAGGCGTCGCGGCGGCGGGTCGTCGGGCCAGATGCGAAGTTGGCAGTCCCAGCGCAATGACTACAAGCAGCGCTACCGGGATGAAAACTGCACGCGCGTCAGGACAGCACTGAAGTGACTCCCCTATTGACGCGATAATAGTGAATCGCAGTGCGCTATTCTCAGCGCTGTAGGTTGTAGGTTGTAGGTTGTAGGTTGTAGGTTGTAGGTTGTAGATAGACGCAGCCAAAAATGACAATGCCCCTCTTGAGACATTCTCAAGAGGGGCATTGTTGTTCAAGACGATTCACTCAGGACAATTCGCACAGGGCGATTCGTTCAGGGACGTTTGCGCAGGCGTGTCAGGCCTTCCTGGGCGCTGGATGCCACCAGTTCACCGTGTCGGTTGTAGAGGCTGCCGCGAGCGAAACTACGTGCGCCTCCTGCCCATGGGCTATCCATCTCGTAGAGCAGCCAGTCATTGACGCGTACATCGCGGTGGAACCATAGCGAGTGATCCAGGCTCGCCATTTGCAGTTCGGGCGAACCGAACTGCACACCATGTCCGCCGAGGCCTGTCGCCAGCAGATTGAAGTCGGAGCTGTAAGTCAGCAGGTAGCGATGCAGGGCATCATCTTCCGGCAGCTCGCCTGCCAGTCGGAACCACAGCCGCTGGCGTGGCGGTGGGCAGGCATCATCACTCGCCAAGCTAGGCGCCTTCAGGCGCAGGAACTCGATGGGATGGCCTTCGTAGCGCTCGATGCGTGCTCCCTGTTCGATCAACTGCTCAGGGGGCTCGATATCGGGCATGGCGAGCTGATGCTCGAAGCCTGCCTCCTTGCCATGGAAGGAGGCGCTGCAGAAGAAGATGGTCTTGCCATTCTGGATGGCACTGATGCGTCGGGTCGTGAAGCTGCCGCCATCACGCACGCCATCAACCTGATAGATGACAGGCTTGTGGGCATCGCCCGGGCGCAGGAAGTAGCCATGCAGAGAGTGGACCTGGCGTTCGACCGGTACCGTGCGTGTCGCTGCGGACAGCGCTTGTCCGAGTACCTGTCCACCAAATAGCTGAGGGAAGCCGAGGTCCTGACTGTGCCCTCTGAACAGGTTCTCTTCCAGGGTCTCAAGACCCAGCAGGGTGACCAGTGCCTCAAGAGGCGCAGTAGCTGTTTGGGTCATGGATCTATCCTTGTACTGAGGGGCGGGCGCTCGGAGCAGTGCCAGACCGCACACGGTGGCAATGCAGGAGGAAGCGCGAGCGCCAAGCCGTTATCATGGTGAGCGAAACAATGGCCTCAGGATACCGGAGAACAACGGTGAGTGACGAGTTGGCGATAGCGCCGCAGGCCCGGAGTGGGCCACGTGGGGATCATTACTATATGCACCGAGCGCTGGATCAGGCGCGGCTGGCATTCGAGGCTGGCGAGGTGCCTGTCGGCGCGGTGGTGGTCAATCCCCAGGGCGACATCATCGGCACTGGCTACAATGCGCCGGTCAGCACCCCGGACCCGACGGCACATGCCGAGGTGCAGGCCTTGCGCGCGGCGGCGGCCCGACTCGGCAACTATCGTCTCGACGATTGCACGCTGTATGTGACGCTGGAGCCCTGCATGATGTGCAGTGGTGCCTTGATCCACGCGCGGGTGAAGCGGGTCGTCTACGGGGCGGCAGAGCCGAAGACCGGCATGGTGGAATCGCGTGCCAATCTGTTTGCACAGCCCTGGCATAACCATCACGTCGAGGTGGAAGGGGGGCTATTGGCCGCTCAGGCCAAGCGCTTGCTCAAGTCCTTCTTCGCGGAGCGGCGCGGTGAGCTTCCGCGCTGATCCTTTCATGCTGAACCTTTCGCGCTGAACCTTCCGCTCAGATCCGCCCGCGCAGATCTCTCCGCGTTGCTATCGTGTTGGTCTCCATGAGCCGTCAGGCGGCGACCTGAACCTGATTGCGACCACTGGACTTGGCGCGATACAGCGCCTCATCCGCTGCCTGCAGCAGTGCATCCAGCCGCAATGGAGCGCGCGCCACGCATGCCATGCCCACGGATACCGTGACGACGCTGTCCGTGGCGGGCTGCGGCAGTCCTGCAGCCTGCACGGCACGCCGCAACTCTTCCGCCAGAGTGCGGCCCACCGCGCGCGGGCATTCCGGAATGCACACCACGAACTCCTCGCCACCGAAGCGCGCCAGTATGCCGCCGGCAGACTCCACGGGCGCCCGTGAGACGGCGGCAATCTTCTGCAGGTAGCGATCTCCCTCCAAGTGCCCCAGTTTGTCGTTGATCGTCTTGAAGAAGTCGATATCCAGAATCATGACCGTCAGAGGCATCTTGCCGCTGAAGCTCTGCACCTGCTCGAGGAAATAGCGACGATTGGGCAGCTGGGTCAGCTCGTCGTGACGCGCCAGCCATTGGATCTCGTTCTGCAGTCGCTCTCGCCGCACCATCCCTTCGCGAAGTGCATCATTGGCATTCTTGACGATGCCGTGCTCCTGCGAGACGCGGCGATACATGTAGATCACGAGGAAGAGCAGGTAGGCCAGCAGCATGCCCGTCAGCAACGTCACTTCCGGCAGACGGCCACGAGTGGCCGCCAGGAATTGCTGTGTCGGCTGCAGGCCCAGTGTCAGGTCGGTGGCGGGCAGTTCGATGGGGATGCGATGCCCCCAGGGCGCCAGACGACTTTCCGGGCCGACATGGATATAGATGTTGCCGCGCTCTGACAGGGTGACCGCAAATGCCTCATTGCGTGCCGTGTCCATGGCCCTGTCGAGCAGAGGGGCTAGATCCACCACCATGGCGATCGCCCCCAGGATGGTGCCATCACGAGGATCGCGCACCGGCAGGTAGGACACCATGCCCTTGCCGCCCTGAATCAGGTCGATGATGCCGGTATGGCCCTCGATGCCGAGTTCCAGCGGGTTGCGCAGCGGAGTGTCCGGTTGAGCATCCAGCAGGCGTACGCCCAGCACATCATGATTGCGGCCCTTGTCCGGGAAGACGCGCGAAACCACGCTGTCCGGATCGATGAAGGCGATGTTCTGGAAGTAATCGAAATCCTTGTAATAGCTGCGTGCCAGGCGCTGCCATTCTCCGCGCGTCGGTGTCTGCCCCATCAGGCTCCAGAAACCGGCGAAGCGCCGCATCGCATTGAGCTGGTCGTTGATCTCGCGAGACAGCTCCGTGGCGATCTTGTCGCCCAGTACGTAGGTCGACTGGTTGATGCGATTGTTCTCGTCCTGGCTCTGCTGCTGCCAGGCGAGCAGACAGACCAGGGTGATCGAGGAGGAAATGATCAGCGGTATGAGATTGCGGCGCCACATCTGCATGAATGCCGGCTGTAGATCGATCCATTGAGCGATCAACAGCAGACTGACGAAGCTGGTCAGCGTGATGCGTTCCGGGCCTGCCAGCACCATGCTGGCGACGGAAAGACTGGCGTCGGACATCATGGCAAACAGCAACAGCAGCGTGACTTGCGTCAGCTGGATGGCAGAGCCGAATCCCAGTCGCATGCGCAACAGGGCGCAGGTCGTGAGGCCGAAACAGGCGAACAGGATCAGGATAGGCGGGCGGATATTGGCGATGTGCCAATCGCCCGGCAGATTGATCAGCAGGTCTCCCCAGTGGTCCACCCCCACCCAGCTTTCCGGTAGCAGGAAGGTGCAGATCAGCAGGATATTCAGGATCAATGAGGCGCTGAGGAACAGCTGACTGAGGGAGGTATTGCGCCAATGCCAGGCAGCCTGGCCGGCGGCTTGCAGGGTCAACATCATCAGCAGCAGCGCATTGGCTTCATTGCCGGCAGACGGCCAGAGCCCCAGCAAGGCGATGCCGAACGCGATCAGGCTTAGCGACATCAAGACGAGTCTGCGTGTCATTCCCTGTCCTTAGAGGCTCTTGATGCGTGGTGAAGATGCGTGCACTTGAGGCACCGGAGTGCTGACGGTCCGAACTCCATCCTCAGAGAATCGGAGGCACTGTATCGAAGGGATTGCTGTCGCCTTCGTCGTCGGTAATCGGACGCTCATCCAGCTGATAGAACTGCTGCTGGCTACGGTAAACATAATTCAGTATTTCATAATAACGACGGATATTGCGGACATAGATGACAGGTTCTCCGCCGCGTGCATAACCATAACGGACTTTCTGGTACCACTCACGATTCTGCAGCAAGGGCAGGGCTTCGCGGACATCTTTCCAGCGATTCGGGTCGCCGCCCTTCATCTTCACGATCCGTCTGGCGTCAAACAGGTGACCCAGGCCGACATTGTAGGCTGCCAGCGTCATCCAGGTGCGATCCGGTTCCTTGATCTCGTCCGGCAAGCGTCCCTTTATACTCACAAGATAGCGTGAGCCACCATCGATGCTCTGAACGGGGTCCAAACGGTTGGCGATCTTCATTTCGCGCGCCGTCACATTGGTCAGCATCATCAGGCCGCGCACCCCCGTGGGAGAGGTGGCCTTCGGCTGCCAGTGCGATTCTTGATAGCCCGTGGCGGCCAGCAGTTTCCAGTCGATACCGGTTTCGCGCGCGGCTTCCTTGAAGGTGTCGATATAACGCGGCAGGCGGTCGCGTGCCTGGCGGATGAAGGTGCGTGCGCCGACATACTCGAGATAGTCATCATGGCCGAAATAGCGCTCGACCAGTTGATCGAGGGTGCCATCCTGGCGACGTGTCTCGAGAAAATCATTGGCGGCGGTCAGCAATGAGATGTCGCCATGCGCGGGGAAGGCCCAGGCCAGGGTCAGCGGATCGCCCACGTCGAAGCCGTTCTCCACATTGGGGAAGAACAGGCGATTGAGCTTGAATTGATGGGCATAGACGACCGCCGCATCCAGCTTGTCTTCCTCGATGCGTTGCAGCAGGTCCGCCACCTCAAGCTCGCCGGTTTCCTTCCAGCTGAGCTCGGGGATATCCTGCTGGACTTCGCGCAGTACCAGGCTGGTGCCGGCGCCCTTGATGACGCCGATGCGCTTGCCGACCAGATCCTTCAATTCCTTGGGTGGATGCATGCCGCGCCGATAGACCACCATCGCCTGCAATTCGAGGATGGGGCGCGAGAAGCGCAGGTCCTGTTCGGAGAGATCCAGCGGCAGGGTCGCGGCCGCAAGATCGGCCTGATCATTGAGCACGCTCTGGGTCAGGCTCTCGATATTGTGCTCGGAATCCATCGACAGACTCACGCCAAGATAATCGGCGAAGTCCCGTGCCAGCTCGTATTCGAAACCGGTAGGCCCCTGACGGCCACGATAGAAGGTCGTGGGGGTATTGCGCGTGGCGACCTGAATGAAGTCGCGCGCGCGGACATCGTCCAGCCGCGTGGGCATCTCGATGAGGGTACGCTCGGGCAGTATCAGCAAGGCGAGGGCCAGCGCCGCGACGAGGAAACGCCGCGCGTGGCGCAGCAGCTGTCGCACGGGCGGAATGAGAGAAGAGGGCGAAGTCTTGAGCATGCGTCAGCATCATTCACGGCAGGGCTTCCACCATACCGGCAGCTCAACACACTGTCATCCAACGCATGTCGCCTGCGGGCTTCGTTAAGGCTCGCCTTTCACGTATGATATGCGCTTGCTGCCGCCGTTTGGCGGTTGTCCGTTCACGCTGCTTCAGAGGCTTTCCCTGACCATGCTCGAACTGCGAGGCGCGCCTGCCCTTTCCGCCTTCCGTCACACCCGTCTACTGGCTGCATTACGCGAGCTGGTGCCGGAGGTGGAATCTCTTCATGCCGAGTACCTTCATCTGGCCGAGGTCGATGGTGAACTGAGCAGTTCCGATCGGACAACACTGGAGCGCCTGCTGGACTACGGCCCCACTCGTGACGAGAGCGCTCCGGAAGGACATCTCTTCCTCGTCATCCCCCGCCTCGGCACGCTGTCTCCCTGGTCTTCCAAGGCCACGGATATCGCCGCCAACTGCGGCCTGCCGCAAGTCCGCCGCCTCGAGCGTGGCATCGCCTACCGCATCAAGCTGGACGCGCCCCTGAGCGAAGAGCTCTTCGCCACGCTGTCCTCCCGACTGCACGACCGCATGACCGAGACGGTATTGACCCGTACTCAGGACGCGGCACGTCTGTTCCAGCATCAGGCACCTGCCAAGCTTGCCCATGTCGACATCCTCGGCGGTGGCCGCGAAGCCCTGGCCAAGGCCAACGGTAGCCTGGGGCTGGCGCTGGCCGATGACGAGATCGATTATCTGGTCGAGTCCTTCAAGACTCTGGGCCGCAATCCTGCCGACATCGAACTGATGATGTTCGCTCAGGCGAACTCCGAGCATTGCCGCCACAAGATCTTCAATGCGGACTGGACCATCGACGGCGAAGCGCAGTCGCACTCGCTGTTCAAGATGATCAAGAACACCTACCAGCATCATCCGGATGGCGTGCTGTCCGCCTACAGTGACAACGCCGCCGTGATGGAAGGTCCGACTGCCGGGCGTTACTTCCCGACAGGCGAAGGCCACATCTATCGCTACCATCAGGAACCGATCAACATCCTGATGAAGGTCGAGACCCACAACCACCCGACCGCCATCGCCCCTTATCCGGGCGCCGCGACCGGTGCCGGTGGCGAGATTCGTGATGAAGGCGCGACCGGTGTCGGCTCCAAGCCGAAAGCGGGTCTGACCGGCTTCAGCGTCTCCAACCTGCGTATCCCGGGCTTCGAACAGCCGTGGGAGCACGACTACGGCAAGCCGGAGCGCATCAAGACCGCCTACGACATCATGCTCGAAGGCCCGATCGGTGGCGCTGCGTTCAACAACGAATTCGGCCGACCCAACCTCAACGGCTACTTCCGTACCTACGAGCAGGATGCCTTCGGTGCCGGCGGTATCGAGCGTCGCGGCTATCACAAGCCGATCATGCTCGCCGGCGGTTACGGCAACATCCGCAGTCAGCACGTCGAGAAGGGCGATATTCCGGTCGGTGCCAAGCTGATCGTGATGGGCGGCCCGGCGATGCTGATCGGTCTGGGCGGCGGTGCTGCCTCTTCCATGGCCTCCGGCAGCTCCAGCGAAGACCTCGATTTCGCCTCCGTGCAGCGTGACAACGCCGAGATGGAGCGTCGCGTGCAGGAAGTCATCGATCGCTGCTGGGCGCTGGATGACAAGAACCCGATCTGCTTCATCCACGACGTCGGCGCGGGCGGTCTGTCCAACGCACTGCCGGAGCTGGTCAAGGATGGCGGTCGCGGTGGCCTGTTCGACCTGCGCGCCGTGCCGAGCGCCGAATCCGGCATGAGCCCGCTGGAAATCTGGTGCAACGAATCCCAGGAACGTTACGTGCTGGCGGTGGCGCCGGAGAATCTGGCCACCTTCGAAGCCCTGTGCGAGCGTGAGCGTTGCCTGTACGCCGTGGTCGGTGAAGCCCTCGAGGAGCACGAGCTGATCGTCAAGGATGGTCACTTCGATACGCGTCCGGTCGATCTGCCGATGGACGTGCTGTTCGGCAAGCCGCCCAAGATGTCACGCAGCTTCGAGCGCCAGACGCTGGAACTGCCGGCGCTGGGTCTCGACAACCTCGACCCGCGCGAAGCGATGACCCGTGTGCTGCAGCTGCCCACCGTCGCCTCCAAGAAATTCCTGATCACCATCGGCGACCGCTCGATCACCGGCATGGTCGCGCGCGACCAGATGGTCGGTCCGTGGCAGGTACCGGTGGCCGATTGCGCCGTCACCACCAGCTCCCTCGACAGCCATGTCGGTGAAGCGATGGCGATGGGCGAGCGTACCCCGGTCGCGTTGATCTCGCCGGCGGCGTCCGCGCGTCTGGCCGTGGCCGAGGTGATCACCAATCTGGCCGCCGCGCCGATCGCCAAGCTGTCTGACATCAAGCTGTCCGCCAACTGGATGAGCGCTGCCGATCACACCGGCGAGAATCAGGCGCTCTACGAGGCCGTCCACGCCGTCGGCATGGAGCTGTGCCCGGCGCTGGACCTGACCATCCCGGTCGGCAAGGACTCCATGTCCATGCGCACCGCCTGGCAGGACGAGAACGGCGAAGACAAGTCGATCACCGCGCCGCTGTCGCTGGTGATGACAGGCTTCGCGCCGGTCACCGATGCCATGCGTACTCTCACGCCGCAGCTGCGTCGCACGCTGAATGGCGAGGCCGTGGAGACGGACCTGATCCTGATCGATCTCGGCCATGGCGCTCACCGTCTCGGTGGCTCCGCGCTGGCGCAGGTCTATGGTCAGGTCGGCAACGAAGCGCCGGATCTTGCCAAGCCTGAAGACCTCAAGCACTTCTTCGAGGCCATCCAGCGCTTCAATGTCGAAGGCAAGCTGCTGGCCTATCACGACCGCAGCGACGGTGGTCTGTTGACCACCTTGATGGAAATGTCCTTCGCGGGACGTGTCGGTCTCGATATCTCCCTCGACTGGACCGCCGCCGAGCCGGGTCAGGCCACCGGCGCGCTGTTCGCCGAAGAACTGGGTGCCGTGGTGCAGGTGCGTCGCGAGCATACCGAGTCTATCCTCGCCGAGCTCAAGGCCGTGGGCCTCGAGCACAGTGGCGTGATCGCCACGCCGCGTGCCGATGAGCAGATCAACATCACGCTGCTGGGCCAGAACCTGCTCTCCACCACCCGCGCCAGCGCCGAGCGCCTGTGGGCCGAGACCAGCTATCGCATGCAGGCCGCACGTGACAACGCCGATTGCGCCAAGAGCGAATTCGAGTCCATCAACGACGTGCGTGATCCGGGCCTGACCGCCCAGGCTACCTTCGACGTCAATGAGGACATCGCGGCGCCGTACCTGAACACCGGTGCACGTCCGCGCATGGCGATCCTGCGCGAGCAGGGCGTCAATGGTCAGCTCGAGATGGCGGCAAGCTTCGATCGTGCCGGTTTCGAGGCCGTCGATGTCCACATGAGCGACATCCTCGAAGGGCGTGTCGATCTGGACACCATGCGGGGGCTGGTCGCCTGTGGCGGTTTCTCCTACGGTGACGTGCTGGGCGCCGGCGGCGGCTGGGCCAAGTCGGTGCTGTTCAATGCGCGTGCGCGTGAACAGTTCGAGCGCTTCTTCAACCGTGACGACAGCTTCGCGCTGGGCGTCTGCAACGGTTGCCAGATGCTCTCCCAGCTCAAGGAGCTGATCCCGGGTGCCGAGGCCTGGCCGCGCTTCGTGCGCAACGAGTCCGAGCAGTTCGAGGCGCGTGTCGCGATGGTCGAAGTCGAGAAGAGCGCCTCGCTGTTCCTCGATGGCATGGAAGGCTCGCGCCTGCCGATCGCCATCGCGCATGGCGAAGGGCGTGCCGAGTTCCGCGACAGCGCTCACCTGCGCAAGATGCAGAGCAGCGGCCAGGTCGCGCTGCGTTACGTCGACAACTACGGCCAGACCACCACGCGCTATCCGGCCAACCCGAACGGCTCGCCGTCCGGCATCACCGGCCTGACCACCGATGATGGTCGCGTGACCATCATGATGCCGCACCCGGAGCGCGTGGCGCGTGCCGTCACCAACTCCTGGCGTCCGGACGACTGGCAGCAGGATGGCGCCTGGTTGCGCATGTTCCGCAATGCCCGTCGCTGGGTTGACTGAGCGACGTGACGCGCCAGCGACTCGGCCTCCTCGGTCGATGAGGCTGGCGCACGCCACCAGTGGCGAAATGCAGTAACGGGAGACGCCTTCGTGGTTCACGCCACGAGGGCGTCTTCTTGTTTATAGACATGCCGAGAGCACCGTGGTGCGACTGGCTCAACAGCGGATTCCACCGTTGAGCAGGACACTCGGCCCGGCATGCGGCAGGCTGGCGTCATCGTGATGTCGCCATCGCCATCGCCATCGCCATCGCCATCGATGATGATGCCTGCCTGACAGGCATGGTGTGTTCCGTGGCCGCCGCACTGGGCGCAACCCGTGGTCGCGACTCTTGCTCACAACCCCTGACCCTCCCACAACGACAGCCCTGACATTGCTGTTCGCTGGCAAAGGAAGCTTTGATGAAACTGAAATGGTCGCTGTTACCTCGCTACTCCGTCTTCGGGCTCTGTGTCCTCGGCTTGCTGGTCTGCCTGGGGCTGTCGGAGCTGACGCCCTGGATATGGCCGCTGACGCTGCTGATGGCCTTTCTGGTCGCCGTCGGCATCTACGATATGCAGCAGCCGGATTACGCCGTGCGTCGCAACTATCCGGTGATCGGCAACATGCGCTACCTGTTCAAGGCGCTGCGTCCGGAAATGCGTCAGTACCTGTTCGAGTCGGACACCGATCAGCTGCCGTTTTCCCACAAGCAGCGCGAGCTGGTCTATGCGCGTGGCCGTCAGCACAATTCCTCCCAGCCGTTCGGCACCTTGCTCGATGTCTATTCCGACAGCTATGAGTTCATCGGTCACTCCATGCAGACCTCGAGTGTGCCGGACCCCAAGGGCTTTCGTCTCAACGTCGGCAACTCCCAGTGCTCGCATCCCTACAATGCCTCGCTGTTCAATATCTCGGCGATGAGCTTCGGCTCCTTGAGCGCCAATGCCATCCGCGCCCTGAACAAGGGCGCCAGGCTGGGCAACTTCGCCCATGACACCGGCGAAGGCAGCATCAGCCCCTATCACCGCGAATTCGAGGGCGATCTGATCTGGGAGCTGGGCAGTGGCTACTTCGGCTGCCGCGACGAGGAAGGGCGCTTCGATGGCGAGAAGTTTGCCCGTCAGGCGGCCAGCGAGCAGGTCAAGATGATCGAGATCAAGCTCAGCCAGGGTGCCAAACCCGGCCACGGGGGCGTCTTGCCGGCCAGCAAGATCAGCGAGGAGATCGCCGAGACGCGCGGGATTCCGATGGGCAAGGACTGCATCTCGCCCTCCAACCACGGTGAGTTCTCCACACCGCTTGAGCTGTTGAGCTTCATCCAGCGCCTGCGCGAGCTGTCGGGTGGCAAGCCGGTGGGCTTCAAGCTGTGCCTCGGTCAGCCGTGGGAGTTCATGGCCATCGTCAAGGCGATGCTCGAGACCGGGGTCGTGCCCGATTTCATCGTCGTCGATGGCAGTGAGGGCGGCACCGGCGCTGCGCCGACCGAATTCACCGACCACCTCGGCACTCCGCTGCGTGAAGGGCTGCAGTTCGTCCACAACTCGCTGGTGGGCGCAGGGCTGCGTGATGAGGTGCGCATCGGGGTCAGCGGCAAGATCATCAGTGCCTTCGATATCGCCTGCGTGATGGCGCTGGGCGCGGACTGGGTCAATGCCGCACGCGGTTACATGTTCGCGCTGGGCTGCATCCAGTCACTGAGCTGTCACACCAACAAGTGCCCGACAGGCATCGCCACCCAGGATGATCTGCGCCAGAAATCGCTGGTCGTGGAAGACAAGGCCGATCAGGTGCGTCACTTCCACCACAACACCCTGCATGCGCTGGCCGAGATCCTGTCGGCGGCGGGCCTGCACACGCCCTGGCAGATCACCCCGGACCACCTGGTGCATCGTGTCTCCGAGAATGAGGTCAAGCTGTTCTCGCACCTGCATCCCTTCCTGACCAAGGGCGCGCTGCTGACGCAAGGGGATGACTATCCCTTCTATCGCCGTGTCTGGGCGATGGCCCAGGCCGAGAGCTTCCAGCCGCGATCGCTGTCAGAGGTGTCGGGGGCCAAGCGCGAGTAGACAATCGCCACCTCTGCGACCAAACGACCGTTCAACAACCGGGCGCAGGCAGTCACACTGAGACGTAGCGAGTCATGCCCGCGGGCAGCTCGACGAACGCAGTGTGGTTGCCTGCGCCTTTTGGGTTTATCACTGGATGAGTGCCATCGCTCGGCACTGTCGTGAAATCGTTCGAGCGCGTGCTTGCTCGTATCCGTCGCAGGGAGACCGCCATGTCTGACGCTACCCACCTCACGCCTGAACGTTATGTGACCCTCTCGATCAGTGAGCATGTCGCCGACGTGCGCCTCAATCGCCCTGACAAGCACAACGGCATCGACTGGAAGATGATCGATGCCCTGCTGGCGGTACAGCAGGAGCTGCATGCCCGCGCCCGGGAATCAGGCCTGCGCGCCATCGTGCTGTCGGGCGAGGGGCCCAGTTTCTGTGCGGGGCTGGATATCGCCGCCATCATGGGCGACGCCGCCCGCGTGCCGCAGTTGCTGGTCGCGGGGGCCAATGGCTGTGCGCCGCAGCGCAATACCGTGCAGCAGCTGGCGCTGGGCTGGCGAGATGTCGGGGTGCCGGTCATCGCCGCCTTGCATGGCAATGTCTTCGGTGGCGGCCTGCAGATCGCGCTGGGGGCGGACATTCGCCTGTGTGATCCTGATGCGCGCCTGGCGGTGCTCGAGATCGACTGGGGCATCATTCCGGACATGGGCATCAGCGTCACCGCGCGTGGCGTGCGACCGGACTGGCTGCACGAGCTGACGTGGAGCGGGCGCAAGGTCGAGGCCAACGAGGCGCAGAGTGCCGGCCTGGTCACGCGCATCATCTCCAGCCCACAGGAGGAGGCGTTGGCCCTGGCGCGCCAGATTGCCGGGCGCTCTCCCAGCGCCATCCGCGCGATCACGCGTCTCTATGACGAGGCCCTCGCTGCGCCGGAAGCCGAGGCGCTGGCGCTTGAGGCAGAGCTGCAGTCCTCGCTGCTGGGGCGCGCGGAGCAGACCGAGTGCATCAAGGCCAAGCTCGAGGGCCGCGCGCCACGCTTCTGATCCTGACGGGTCAAGACTTACGGGCCAAGGTTGGCGGGCTCAGGTTATCCACACCCACTTTGCCGCTGCAGTCGCTGATGCGGATAATGGGGACATTGTCCCTTCTTGCGATTCGGCGGCCCCTTGATGTCAATGTTCCTGTCAGCCCTCACGCCCTTGTCAGCCCTCACGTCCCTGGGCCTGCCTGCCGGCAGCGCTCCCACTCATGTGTCTTGCTGGACGGCGCTGCATGTTTGAGCTGCGTCCGTATCAGCAGGAGGCGGTGCGGCGTACCGTCGAGCACTTTCGCCGCAGTGATGAGGCGGCGGTCATCGTGCTGCCCACCGGCAGCGGCAAGTCACTGGTGATCGCGGAGCTTGCGCGTATCGCGCGTGGCCGTGTGCTGGTGCTGGCGCATGTGCGCGAGCTGGTCGAGCAGAACCACGCCAAGTACGAATCCTATGGCAAGGACGCCGACATCTTCAGTGCCGGCCTCAAGCGCAAGCAGGCCTCGCGTCAGGTGGTGTTCGGCTCGGTGCAGTCAGTGGTGCGCAACCTCGATGCCTTCACGCCGGCTGAGCCGGCGACTGATGCTCAGGCGGCACCCTTCACGCTGCTGGTGATCGATGAGTGCCATCGGGTCTCGCTGGAGAAGGACGCCAGCTATCGCAAGGTCATCAATCACCTGCGCGAGCACAATCCGCGCCTCAAGGTACTGGGACTGACGGCGACGCCGTATCGTCTCGGTCAGGGCTTCATCTTCCATCGTCACTATCACGGCATGGTGCGCGGGGATGATGACTGCTTCTTCCGTGATTGCGTCTTCGAGCAGCCGCTGCGCCTGATGGTGCGGCAAGGCTTTCTGAGTGAGCCGCGGCGTGTCGACGTCGCGGTGGCGCGCTATGACTTCTCGCAGCTGGCGCCGGGCATTGGCGGCGGTTTCCAGGAGGCGGAGCTCAACGAGGTGGTGCAGGGCTCGCGCGCGACGCCGGGCATCGTGCTGGATATCGTCGCCCAGGCACGCGAGCGGCGCGGGGTGATGGTGTTCTGCTCCACCGTTGAGCATGCCGAGGAAGTCACGGGGCTGCTGCCCGAGGGCGAGGCGGCGTTGATCACCGGCGAGACACCCGGCGAGGAACGCGAGCGGCTGATCCATGCCTTCAAGGCCCAGCAGCTCAAGTATCTGGTCAATGTGGCGGTGCTCACCACCGGCTTCGATGCGCCGCATGTCGACCTGATCGCCATCCTGCGGCCCACGGAATCCGTCAGTCTCTATCAGCAGATCGTCGGGCGCGGCCTGCGTCTGAGCCCCGGCAAGACGGACTGTCTGATTCTCGACTACGCCGGCAATCCCTGGGATCTCTACGCGCCGGAGGTGGCGACGCCGAAGCCGGCCGGCGACACCGAGATCGTGCAGGTCGAGTGCCCGGTGTGCGGCAATGCCAATCTGTTCTGGGGACGCAAGGATGGCGAGCTGGTGGTCGAGCACTTCGGGCGTCGCTGTCAGGGGCTGGTCGAGTCACCGGAGGGTGAGGGCAGGCCGCTGGTGCAGTGCGACTTCCGCTATCGCGCCAAGGCCTGCCCGCAGTGTGGCGAGGCCAATGACATCGCCGCACGTCATTGTCATGCCTGTCAGGCACGGCTGGTCGACCCGGATGACAAGCTGCGCGATGCACTCAAGCTGCGTGACGCACGGGTGCTGCGCGTCAGCGGCTGGCAGCTGGAGGAGGCGCGCAACGGGCGCGGTCTGCCACGCTTGAAGGTGACCTATTACGACGAGGATGGCACCGATCTGTCCGAGTGGTTCGCGCTCGAGACCTCCGCCCAGCGTCACGCCTTCCGCTTGAGCTTCCTCGCGCGTCATCTGCGCGCGCCGGGCAGTGACTGGGCACCGAAGGACATCGCCGAAGTGCTGGCGGGTGAGGAGCGTCTCAAGGCGCCGGACTTCGTCATCGGGCGCAAGAGCGGGCGTTACTGGCAGATCCGCGACAAGCTGTTCGACTATGCCGGGCGCTATCGCACCGGAATCGCCGCCGGCTGAACGGCGCGCTGGCCGCTGCGTGATCCGGTCGCGTGGCGCATGTTGTCAGGGACACGACGTCGCGGGGATGCTGATCGGGGCCTCGGGTTGCTAGACTGGCGGCTTCATACGCCTCAGGGAGAACTCACAAGGTGAGTGCCACCGATACCTCGGCCAGGCTGGTGTCCGGCTTACGCCCCACCGGACATCTGCAACTCGGACACTATCAATCAGTGATCCGGCGCTGGACCGAGCTGCAATACCATCACGATGCCTATTTTCTGGTCGCCGACTGGAACGCGTTGGCGGTCAGCGGTCACGCGCCTCACGAGATCGAGCAGTACAGCTGGGCGATGGTGATCGACTGTCTCGCCTGTGGGGTCAACCCCAAGGTCGCTACCCTGTTCATCCAGTCGTGGGTGCCGGAGCTGACCGATGTGCACATGATCCTGGCCAGCGTCACGCCCAAGGCCTGGCTGGAGCGTCTGCCCAGCTACCGCGAGATGGTCGCCGGGCTCGGTGAGCAGCAGGGCGCCAGTCTGGCCATGCTCGGTGCGCCCCTGATGCAGGCGGCCGACATTCTGGCGCTGCGGGGGCAGGTGGTGCCCGCCGGCCCCGAGCAGCGTGCGCATATCGAGTTCACCCGTGAGGTCGCCCGGCGCTTCAATCATCGCTATGGCCGCGATGCCGGCTTCGAGGAGCAGGCTGAACGCGCCATCGCCCGCCTGGGCAAGAAGAGCGGCCGCCTGTATCGCGAATGGTTGAGCGACTATCAGGAAGAGGGCGATCTCGAGGCCTTCGAGCGCGCGCGCGGCCTGCTGGCCGAGACCAGCAAGCTCAACCGCAACCAGCAGGAGCGCCTGCTCGGCTATCTGGAAGGCGGCGGGCGGCGCATCCTCGGCGAGCCGGAACACTGGCAGGGTGAGGTCGAGCCGCTGCTGGGCATGGAGCTCAAGACGCACAAGGCCGCACGGGAAGACGCCATCTTCCTGCGCAGCGGGCGCGACGATATCGCGGCCTGCGTGCGCGAGATGCCCACCGACCCTGCGCGCGTGCGTCGCAAGGACCCCGGCGACCCGCAGCGCTGCCCGCTGTGGACACTGCATGAAAGCTTCACGCCTGCCTCGGACCGCCAGTGGGCGGAGGAGGGCTGCCGTGATGCCAGCATCGGCTGCCTGGACTGCAAGGGCTGTCTGATCGAGCATGTCGACGCGGCGCTGACGCCGATTCGCGAGCGTGCCGAGGCGCTGGAAGGGGAGCATGGCAAGGTGCGCACCATGATGACTGAAGGCGCCGAGCGGGCCCGCGACACCGTGCGTGACACCCTGGATGAGCTGCGGCGCGTGATCGGCCTGACCTATCGCTAGAGGCGGGCGGCGTCGAGCGCGGCCCCGGCGTATCACCGGCGGCGTAAAGACTTGGGGGATGGGGCGCGAGCCGCTAGAATGCCCGTCCCCCAGACCCACCTTTACCCGCCTCCTGCAGGAGATGTCATGAGCGACCTGCTCGATGGCGCCAGTTTTGCCCTCACCGATGGGCATCAGCCCGCACCTCTCGTCACGCCCCCGACGGCGGCGTCGACGGTGCTGGCGCGCGTCAACGACACCGCGCTCACCGAGATGCCGCAGGACCTGTACATCCCGCCGGAGGCGCTGCGTGTCTTTCTCGAGACCTTCGAGGGGCCGCTGGATCTGCTGCTCTACCTCATCCGTCGCCAGAACCTCGATATCCTCGCCATCAATGTCGCGGCCATCACCCATCAGTACATCGAGTATGTCGAACTGATGCACGCCATGCAGATCGATCTGGCCGGTGAATACCTGCTGATGGCCGCGATGCTGGCGGAGATCAAGTCGCGCAGCCTGCTGCCGCGTCAGCCCAAGGCGAGTGATGAAGACGAGGAAGAGGACCCGCGCGCAGAGCTGATTCGCCGTCTGCAGGAATACGAGCAGACCAAGCTGGCCGCCGAAGGGCTGGATGAGATGCCGCGTCAGGGCCGCGACTGGTTCGTGGCCACGGCAGACCTGCCCGAGCTCGAGACGCGCGTGGTGCACCCTGATGTCGATCTGTCGGAATTGCTCGGCGCGTTGTCCGGCCTCCTGCGTCAGGCGGACCTCGTCCAGGCGCACACCATCTCGCGTGAGGTGATGTCGACCCGCGAGCGCATGCTGGCGATCATGAACCTGTTGACCCATGAGCACTTCACGCCCTTCGAGAAGCTGTTCACGCTCGAGGAAGGGCGTGCCGGGGTGGTGGTCAGCTTCATGGCGATTCTGGAGCTGGCCAAGGAGTCGATGATCGAGATCGTCCAGAATGCGCCGCTGTCACCGATTCACGTGCGCGCCCGCACGCCGGAACCGGACCCCGAGGATGACGAGGACTGGCTGGCGCTGGAATTCGCCGACGAAGACGAGGTGGCGGCCGATCAGGGGGCGTTCGATGACGCAGCGTATGATGACGCAGCGTCCGATGATGCGCAGACGTCACCTTCCTTACCCCCATCCGACGAGCAGGAGAACGCGGCGTCATGAGTTTGCGCGATGTCCCGCTGGACCAGATCATCGAAGCGGCCCTGCTGGCCGCCGGCGAGCCGCTGACGCTAGAGCGCCTGGCCGGTCTGTTCGATGAGTATTCAAGCCCGACCAGGCCTGCGCTGCGTGAGGCGTTGGGCAAGCTGGAAGCGCGTCACCCGGCCGACAAGAGCGCGCTGGAGCTGATCGAGACCGCCAGTGGCTGGCGGCTGCGCGTTCGCCAGCAGTATTCCCCCTGGGTATCGCGACTGTGGGAGGAGCGCCCGCAACGCTATTCGCGTGCCTTGCTGGAGACCCTGGCACTTGTGGCCTATCGTCAACCGGTGACCCGCGGCGATATCGAGCAGGTGCGTGGCGTGACGGTCAGCTCCTCGATCATGCGCACCCTGGTCGAGCGCGGCTGGGTGAGAGTGGTCGGCCACCGTGATGTGCCGGGGCGTCCGGCGGTATTCGCCACCACGCGTCAGTTCCTCGATGACTTCGGCCTCAAGACGCTGGAAGAGCTGCCGCCGGTGCATGAACTGAAAGGCTTCGAAGGACTCGAACAGCTCGAGGCAGACCTGTATGATGTGCCGCCCTCTCAGACCTTGCCGCTGCCGGATGACCCGGACGGCGAGACGGAGGAGGCGCCGGCAGACGGCGTTGATGCAGGAGCTGATCCAGAGCATGAGACAACGCCTGAGTCAGCACCTGACGCAGAGACTGGGGGAAAGACTGGGGAAAAGACTGAACCAGGCGCTGAGGCAGGGCTTGAGTCAGGTCTTGAGACCGACACCGGCACCCCGGTGCCCGATGACTGGCAACCGCCGGACGTCACCGCCGAGCAGCTGGAAGAGGCGCTGAAGATGCGCGCACTCGACACCTCCGGCGCCTCGGCTGACACACCGAACACAGCAGCACCCTCCGCCTCACAGGCGGAAAATGACCACGCCGGGATGGCGTCCACCGGCTCGGGGTTCGACTTCGCCACACTCGAAGCGCGCCTCAGCCAACGTTTGCGCGGTGCAGACGAGGATGACGACGCTGCCGATGCGCAGCCGCACGACTCCTCCGCTGCCGGGACCGTCGATGATGACGACCCTGCGTAGGCGAAACTCCTATAGATGAAATGGTTCATGTCATGAGCAAGACAGACTCTGATAAGCGCAAGACCTCTCGCCCCGGCAGCAGCCAGGCAGGCAACAAGCAGGCTGGCGGCAAGCACGCCGGTGGCAAGGCCGTGACCGGCAAGGCCTTCGCGGACAAGAACTTCGCGGACAAGAGCGCGGCAGATGCTGCCGACAAGCGTGGCGAGCAGGCTCGCCCGACCCGTGATACCGGCAAGTCCACGCGCGGCAGCAAGGCCAATGTCGGCAAGAAGCCGGCCGCCGCCGACGCGCCGGAACTGCGTCCGCTGCCGCCGCAGGCCAAGGGCGACAAGCTGGTCGAGGACGAGAAACTGCAGAAGGTGCTGGCGCGCTCCGGTCTCGGCTCCCGCCGTGAGATGGAAGTCGCCATCAGCGCCGGTCGCGTCAAGGTCAACGGCAAGGTCGCCCAGCTGGGTGATCGCGTCGGCCCGCGTGACCAGGTCAGCCTCGATGATCGCCCGCAAAGCCTGAAGGGCGCCGAAGAGACGGCGCGTCGCGTCATCATGTACAACAAGCCGGAAGGCGAGCTGTGCACGCGCAAGGACCCGGAAGGCCGCCGCACCGTCTTCGAGCGTCTGCCGCGCCTGAAGGGCGAGCGCTGGATCGCGATCGGTCGTCTCGACATCAACACCAGCGGTCTGTTGCTGTTCACCACCGATGGTGAGCTGGCCAACCGCCTGATGCACCCGTCGACCCAGATCGAGCGTGAGTACGCCGTGCGTGTCATGGGTGAGGTCAAGCGCGAGCACGTCGTCAACATGGTCAATGGCGTGATGCTCGAAGATGGCCCGGCGCGTTTCACCGATGTGCAGGAATTCGGTGGCGAAGGCATCAACAGCTGGTTCCACGTCGTGATCATGGAAGGCCGCAACCGTGAGGTTCGCCGTCTGTGGGACTCCCAGGGCCTGACCGTCAGCCGTCTGAAGCGCGTGCGCTACGGCAATATCTTCCTCGACAAGCGCGCTCGCGCCGGTGAGTGGGTGGAGATGGAGCAGAGCGAGATCGATGAACTGTCCACGCTGGCAGGTCTCGAGCATCGCAAGGCGCCGGCCCTGACGCCGGACGAGCAGAACCGCTGGAGCCGCGACAAGCAGAAGCGTCGTCCGGTGCGCGCCATGAAGAAGCCGCCGCAGCGTACGCGCAAGCCGCGCTGATGGCGCAGTCGGTGAGGGCGGCGATGCGCCGTCATGCACTGATATGGCATAAGCTCGTGGACATGCCACAAGCTCGTGCGACCTAAGTGGTAACCCGCAAGCCCGCGCCCATCGCGGGCTTGCGTGTATCTGGCACAGGGGCTGGACCGGGCTCTGGCGCGGGCGTTTCGCGAGGTGCCAGCGGACAAGCTGGTCATTTACTTGAAGTTTTTTTGCAAAAGGCTTGCGTCGAAACGGGATCGGCGGTATCTTACGTCCCGCTTCGCAAGGGTCGTTAGCTCAGTGGTAGAGCAGTTGGCTTTTAACCAATTGGTC
>CETM01078530.1_pt1 | contig 20256 bp, 18 predicted proteins | sample 361451 | NCBI WGS metagenome assembly CETM01 (sample SAMEA2622690, study PRJEB7988) | marine metagenome | isolation source: saline water (ENVO:00002010), including
CCTCCCAACTTAATCGCCTTGGCGCGATCAATATCTGCTCCGACGCAAGCCTTCAATTGAGCAAGGATATTCAGCCCGCAAAGACGCGCTGCGGCGTAGCCTTCCTCGATAGATAAATCGTGACCGACCTTACCTCTTACGCTTTTGTCGTCGGTAATTGAAATTTGCCCCGCAATAAAGATGTGACTTCCAGACCGCCGAAAGGGAACATAATTTGCGGATGGGACAGGTGCGGATGGTAGGGTGAACCCTAACTCCGCAAGGCGTTGAACGATTCGTGTGCTCATTACGATTCTCCATTATATAGGTCGAACGTAGCGATATGTAGCAAGACGATCTAGTGTCCAAAATCACGAAATGATATCAGGTAGATGACTTTTAGCATGTGACAAAGATACAAGTGATAAAGAAGTGTAAGACTGGACGAAATCGACGATTATAAGATACAGTTTAGTCGGCCGTTGACCGAAGAATTACTCGGAATCAACCTTTGTTAGAGGTACGTATGACCATTGGAACCAGATTATTTACGATATTTAACGGTCAGCAGGTGGGCACAGATACCCAAGGCAATGCGTATTATCGGACTAAGCGCGGAACGCGTTCGGTTCGCGAGAAACGGTGGGTGATTTATAAAGGAAATCCTGAGGCGTCTCGCGTGCCGCCAGCGTGGCATTCATGGCTGCACCACACTACGGATGATATTCCGGAAGATGATGTGGGGCGCCGCTGGGAATGGCAAAAAGAGCATCAGCCAAACATGACAGGGACAGAGAATGCCTACCGTCCCCCCGGTCACATCCTGAATGGTGGTCAGAGGGATGAGGCGACGGGTGATTATGAACCTTGGCAGCCTTCTTAGAGTATATGGTTAGCCGATAGGAAGGAGACCTAGCGGGAATGCGGAAAAACCTAATTGAGACTGTGATGGGTGCGGTGGTGCTCTTGGTGGCGGCATTGTTCATCTTTTTTGCGTATAACAAGGCTGAGGTTGGCAAAGTTCAAGGGTACGAGATAACAGCGAGCTTCGATCGGATTGACGGTATTCTCTCTGGATCGGACGTCAGGATGAGTGGTATCAAGATTGGGACAGTTACAGCATCTTTTCTGGATCCCAAAACCTACTTTGCAAAGGTGTCCATGAATATTAGTTCTGATATCAAGATCCCGGAAGACACCTCAATCTCGGTTTCTTCCGATGGGTTACTGGGTGATAAATTTCTGGCGCTTTCACCGGGTGGGTCAGACGAAATGCTTCAGGCGGGTGAGGAGATCACCACTACCCAAGGGTCAATCGATCTTATGGGACTTGTTGGACAGATGATTTTTAGCCAGACCAATAAGGATGGCGAGAAGGCTAACTAAACGTACCGGTTTGTTGGCCTCAAATCCGAGTGGCGTAATACACATGATACGTTTGGGAGTCCATATCCTGATCCTTTCGGCCGCCCTCTATTTGCAGCCTGCGATTGCGCAACCGCAAAAATCAGTCGTTACGGTCCTTCAGGGTTTGGATAAGATCACAGCAAGGATTTCAACTATAGAGGCGCCGATTGGTGAGGATGTACGGTTCGGAACCCTCGAAATAACCGTGCGCAAATGTCACAAACGGCCCCCGACGGAAACCCCAGAAACGACAGCTTACCTTGAGATACGCGAACGCCGCCTTGGTGAAAGTGCTATTAATTTGTTTGCTGGCTGGATGTTTGCCTCCAGCCCTGCCGCATCATCTATGGAGCATCCGGTCTACGATGTGTGGGTGGTAGACTGCAGAAAATCTTCTAGTTCTGACTGACGCAATTCGGTAGGGAATATAGCCGAGCGGTCTAGTGCCGACGAAAGTTTCTGGCGAAAACCAGACCGCGGCATTTCGACGACGCCGAACTGGGCTAAATGTCTATTCACGAACTGGGTATCGAGAAGCGTGAATTTCCCTTTTTTTAGCCTAGCAACCAGATGGACCAAGGCGACTTTACTGGCGTCCCGAACAGTGCTGAACATACTCTCGCCGAAGAATACTGCTCCGAGGGCAACGCCGTACAATCCCCCGACTAGTTTACCATTATGCCAGGCCTCGACCGAATAGGCTCGACCCATCTTATTAAGCATCGTGTAGAGGGAGATTATCTCCTCATTAATCCAGCTTTCGTCGCGACCCGCCCCAGGGGCGGCACAGCCGCGGATTACGTCAGTGAAGGCAGTGTTGCAGTATACCTCAAATGTGCCGGCTCGAACCGTACGGCGTAGGCGCCGAGGTATATGGAAGTCGTTCAATGGCAATACACCGCGCTTTTCGGGATCAATCCAATACAAGGTGGTGTCTTGACGGTTTTCCGCCATTGGAAAAAGCCCCACGGCGTAGGCTCGAAGTATGATTTCAGGTGTTAGTTTAGTCATAAGCGGCTGGCGCGGGTGTTTTTCTAGCTATCCGCTATCCCCCCTGCAACAAAGCGCTCTAGCCAATGGATATCATAATTGCCATCGACAAAGTCCGAATTTTCGATAATTTTTGCATGCAGTGGAATTGTAGTCTCTATACCGCCTATCACAAATTCTTCGAGCGAACGTCTAAGACGCATTAGACATTCATTCCGGTTGCCGCCGTGGACTACTAACTTGGCAACTAGACTATCATATTGAGGTGGAATCTCGTATCCGGCGTACAGGCCAGAGTCCACCCGCACCGACATGCCGCCTGGAGGATGATAGTCGGTAATGCGGCCAGGTGACGGAACGAAGGTATCCGGGTTCTCTGCCGTGATACGGCATTCGATAGCGTGCCCTTCAAAGTTAATCTCTGACTGTTCAAACGAAAGGGGTAAACCGGCTGCTACGCGAATTTGTTCCCTCACCATGTCAATGCCGGTTATCATTTCGGTGACAGGATGTTCGACCTGCAACCGCGTATTCATCTCTATAAAATAGAACTCACCGTCCTCGTAAAGGAACTCAATGGTGCCTGCGTTGCGGTATCCAATTCGGCGCACCGCGTCTGCAGCAATCTTACCAATTTTTTCTCGTGCCGGGTCATCTAAAGCGGGAGAGCGCGCCTCCTCCAAAACTTTCTGATGACGCCGTTGAAGGGAGCAGTCCCTTTCTCCTAAATGCACGGCACCTCCTTGACCATCGGAGAAAACCTGAACTTCGATATGACGCGGTTTTTCCAGAAATTTCTCCATATAGACAGTGTCATTTCGGAAGCTGGCCTTGGCTTCGGTCCGTGCCATCCGGTATGCATCTTCTACATCCTCGGAACGCCGGACAATTTGCATTCCGCGGCCCCCCCCACCACCAGCAGCCTTTATCAAAACCGGATAGCCGATCTCATCCGCTGCTTTGCAGGCGTCCGCCGCGGTTTTAAGGGCGCCTCTGGATCCGGGGACAATTGGCACGCCATTTTCCTCCACTGCGACCTTTGCCGCCACCTTATCGCCCATCAGGGTAATGTGTTCGGCAGAGGGCCCTATAAAAGTGAAGCCATGTTCCTTTAGTATAGAGGCAAAACTTGCCTCCTCAGATAAGAATCCATAGCCGGGGTGAACAGCATCGGCACCTGTAATGGTAGCAGCGGAAACGATTGCAGGAATATTCAGATAACTATCTTTAGCTGGGGCTGGCCCGAGGCAGACACTCTCATCCGCAAGCCGAACATGCATTGCATCTGCGTCGGCCGTTGAATGCACGGCGACGGTCGATATACCCATTTCCTTGCAGGCACGATGAATTCGCAGTGCAATCTCCCCACGATTAGCAATAAGGATTTTCTCGAACATCGCTTTGTCAGACCCGATTGAAGCTTAGTATTACTCGATCAACAACAATTCCTCGCCGAATTCGACAGGTGTCGAATCCGCAACGAGTATTTGTGTCACTTTACCGCTTTTCGTTGCCCGGACGGGGTTGTAGGTTTTCATCGCTTCTATCAGCATTACAGTCTGACCTTCTGAAATAGTATCGCCCACTTGAATAAACTGCTCTGCCCCTGGCTCCGGCGATAAGAATATGGTTCCGACCATTGGGGCAGTGATCGATGTGCCTTGGCGTTGTTCTATCGATAGTTCGGCGCTCGCGGTCGTCTGGGTAGTGGACGGCGACGCGGCAACCGTTACCGCTGGAGATGTGTCCATCACGGATCGGGCGACGCGGATACGTTTCCCCGTACTTTCGAATTCGATTTCACTCAACCCGGTCTCTTCAAGGAGACCTGCAAGCTTCTTAATGAGGTCAGGGTCTATGTCGAATTTATTCGCCATTAGAATTCCTTTTTGGCCGCTAATAAATTTACCAATGCATCGATGGCCATAATATAACCACTAGCGCCAAATCCTGAGATAATGCCTGTCGCACCCATCGAAACATAGGAGTGCTGTCGGAAGCTCTCCCGGCGAAAGATATTAGAGATATGTATCTCGATGACCGGTATCTCCGTCAGGACGAGCGCATCAAGAATGGCTATAGACGTGTGAGTAAAAGCTGCTGGATTGATGATTATGCCGTCGGCACTTTCAGGCGCCGCTTGGATCCAATCGATCATCTCCGCCTCGTTGTTTGACTGTCGGAAATCGACAGCCGCGCCTATTCCTGAAGCATGGGTTTCGCAGTCGGCGCGGATTTCATCGAGGCTGGTATTCCCGTAGATCGCCGGCTCTCGATTGCCTAACATGTTAAGGTTTGGGCCGTTAATGATTAGAAAGCGAGAAATATTAAATCATCCTAAGTTAAGTTTCCAAATTTATACGACAAGCCTTACCGCAGGATGTCTCATAAGAGCAATGCCGTTTATCCCTCGGAGATCCGAGGTTTGCCGAAATTGATTCGGCACATTTGTGTTTCCCTACGCTTTAACTACGCACTGTTATTCCATACCATAAAACCGATTTGTTCGGACTTTAAAATGAATCCACTCAGATTGTTTAAATGTAGTAATCATGGAAAAGTAAATTATGCTTAATCCATACAATATACCAATCAATGGAATTAGGCACAGAATACTGTGAAGATATTTATCTTCTATCGTCCAAAAGACGAAAACTTGGCGGAATTTTCTTTCCGCAGCTGAGGCGGCAAGCTAAAACGCATCGGCAATGACGAAAAAGATTCGAAATTTTCTCAAAGAGAGTAGGCCGGATACGCCATGTCTTGTTGTCGACCTTGATATGGTTGAGGCCAATTATAAAGATCTGACACGTGCGTTACCCGGGTCAGATATCTACTATGCGATGAAGGCAAATCCCGCCGGTGAGGTCCTTAGTCTTCTAAATTCACTTGGGTCATACTTCGATACGGCAAGCATCTATGAGATCGAATCCTGTCTTGATCGGAGTATTGGAGTTGATCGGATTGGATACGGTAATACGATAAAAAAAAAGCGAGATATTGCGCAAGCTTATGATTATGGAGTTAGACTTTTTGCCTTCGACAGCCTTGCCGAATTAGTGAAACTTTCGGAGGTGGCGCCGGGCGCTCGGGTCTATTGCAGGGTTTATGTGGATGGTACGGGATCAGACTGGCCCCTCTCCCGCAAGTTTGGATGCGAAGCCGATCAGGCAGTATGGATGCTGAGAGAAGCTGGCGAGAGAGGAATGGTGCCAGCAGGCCTTTCATTTCACGTCGGGTCCCAACAGCGAGATCCTCTGCAGTGGCATCGGGCAATTAAACGATGCGCAATGATCTTCGAAGAACTTTCGCGGCTTGGCATTCACTTGACAATGCTGAATATTGGAGGTGGCTTCCCCGCTAATTACAGTCAGTCCGTAGAACCTTTGAATGTCTATGCCAACCAAATAAAGGATGCACTGGAGCGTTGTTTCGGGGATAAGCCGCCACGCGTGATCGCGGAGCCAGGACGTTATATCGTTGGGGACGCGGGAATCATTCAGACAGAGATCATTCTCATCGCAGAAAAGTCGCGGGAACCCGATCGTCGGTGGATTTTTCTCGATATTGGGAAATTCGGGGGTCTTCCAGAGACCTTTGAAGAGGCGATCCAGTATCGTATAACTACGCTGTATGACGGCGGCCCGACGGGCCCCGTAGTTCTCGCTGGCCCCACCTGCGATGAGGTGGATGTCCTATATGATGCTGCTGGGTACTCGCTTCCGCTTGATCTTTCGGCTGGCGATCGGATCGAGATCCTTAGTACCGGTGCTTATACCGCAACATATTCCTCTATTGGTTTCAACGGCTTCCCACCGCTTACTGAATATTATATCTAACGTCGTGGCAAATTATTGGTCGCGGTGTATGGATTGCAAACGGCGTCACCCGTAAACTCTAACAACAATCATTTGGAGAGACCCATGAAACTTTATGGCTTTTCCCGCTCGTCTGCTGCCTTTCGGGTGCGCATCGCGCTTAACCTTAAAAAAATTGCGTGGCAACATTTCAATATTAGTTTGCCAAACGGCGACCAGTTCGATGAGAGTTATAAAGAGATCAACCCGCAGGGGCGCGTACCAACGTTGGTTGATGGAGATAAAATTCTTTATCAGTCAATGGCCATAATTGAGTATCTGGATGAGACAAATCCAGATCCTGCATTTCTGCCCGATGATCCACTAGGACGCGCTCGTGTCCGAGGTCTAGCCGATATCATCGCCTGCGATATACATCCGTTGAACAATCTGGCGATTTTGAAGTTTCTTGGCAGCCAAATGGGAGCCGCACGAGATGCCGTAGAGGTCACCTGGTACCGGCATTGGATTTATGAAGGGTTCAACGCGCTGGAGTCGCACCTAGCAACAGACGGGGGCATGGGTGTTTTTGCTCACGGCGATACGCCTGGGCTCGTCGATATTTGCATTGTACCCCAAGTATTTAACGCTCAGCGCTACGAATGCGAGCTATCGTCCTATCCGAGGCTAATGGGAATTTTTGCGGAGTGTATGAAGCTTACCGCTTTTGATAGTGCTCAACCGTCCAAAGAGCCATATTAAGAGTCAATGTTAATTCTTGGAATTAAGTACCTTCGTGACAATTTTACTCTATTTTTTTACGGTTTTTGGCTACTGCCTAGTAGCGTGGCCACGATCTTTCGAATTTCGGCGTTAGAATTTGTTTATTATCTGGTACTTTGGCGCTCGCGGGCACGCCTTGCGGTAGCTTTGATGTCCTGTGCGCGCAGCCATCCGGGTGAATTCGTTGGGAGCAAACGGGCAGCCTTGCGCGCTTGTCCTTGGGCATCCAAAAACTTACCTAAAAGCAAGTTGTATTCGGCTAATGCCAAGGATGATACTCCGAGTTGACCGTTCCTACCATACGCAGTTGCGGCTAACTGCCATGAAAAGGGCATCAGTCTGTCATAACGCTGCGCCTGTTCTAAGTTGTTGATAGCCGACTTAATCAAGTCAGGACTGTTTAGCTCAATCTGTACATGCGCGAGACCAACACGCAGCAATGGTTCTCGCGGTCGAAATTCGACTGCCCGCTCGTAGGCAGGCAATGCCCCCTTCAGTCGAGCATTTTCGAACAATATCTGCCCTAACAACTCGTGAAAATAGGGATCATCTGGCGCTATTTCTATTAATTCGTCTACCAGCTCCAGCGCTTTGTCTACTCGGGCGTCTCGATAGAGTGCTATTGCACGTGCGTAGCGAGAACTGATAGCCGGGTCATCCTCAGAATACTCTAATAACGTTTGGCGTGGCGGATTTATGAAAGCTCTTAGCTTTGCAACCATCCGGTCATGCATGACCTGAATTCGATCCGGAAGACGATTAGCAGAAAAACGTGAGTTATCTATGTGTTCCCGTATGAATGCGATCCTATCCTGAGTTAGAGGATGAGTTACAGCATAATTATCCTGCCGCGCCCGTACTAGTAATTCTTGGTCCTTTAGAATCTCAAAAAATTCTAGGAGGCCCGAAGCGGAGGTGCCTGTATTTTCAAGGAGATCGGCTGCAACTTGGTCGGCAGACCTCTCCTGTGTTCGAGAAAATTTGAGCAAACCCTGTAGGGCAATATCTGAACCTTTTAAACTTGTTGCAGCCAGCACACTACTATCCTTTGAGAGGACCCCCAGCGCAAAACCCACAAGTTGTCCGATGAGTGCCTTATTCCGTGCATCAGCTACTGCGCCGTTCATTCGCGCAAGGTGTCCGCCGATTATGTGGCCAATTTCATGCGCGAGCACGCCGACTACCTGCTCTGGCCGGTCAGCTGACATTAGCAGCCCGCTAGTTAAGAATATGCGCTGACCGCCAGCGACGAACGCATTAACGGCCTTATCGTTTAATATATGTAGACTGACGTCCGATGGCTCTAAACCAGCAGATTTCAGAAGTGGCGAAGCATAAACGCGAATGGTATGTTCTATCTCTGCGTCGCGGATGCTGGAGGCCTCAGCCGGAGTGGGTGCCAGGGCCCATTTTAGAGATAGAAACGCGACAAAAGCAGAGATAACTAGCAAGGAGGACTTTGCATTGCGCACGGGCGGAACTTTCTATCGTAACCTTATAAGTAAGGTTTGCTCCCGGGTCCGTCAATCAATCGTAGTATTAGCAGTCTCTCTGATATCCGGAGCTTGCGGCGGCGGCGGGCCGCCTGCAGGACAGGTCGGGTTCGTGACCTCGGGTTTCGGAGGTGTTGTATCTGATGAGCCGAAGTCGGCGTTGATCGGACGAGATATTCTCTCTTCGGGAGGGAACGCAGTTGATGCCGCAGTTGCTACCTACTTCGCCTTATCGGTAACCTATCCGGGGGCTGCGAGCCTTGGCGGGGGTGGCATGTGTATGATTTTCGGCGGGCGCCAAGATGTTGTTGAGGCGATCGATTTCAGAGCGCAGCTATTCGAAAAGGATGGTAAAACCATCATGGTACCCGGCGCTGTAAGAGGTATGTTTGCGCTACACGCCCGTTACGGAAAGTTAAAATGGGAATCGCTTATATTGCCGGCGGAACAGTTAGCCCGATTTGGAAATCCGATCTCGCGGGCATTTGCACGCCGATTAGTTGCCGTACCACTCAGGTTATTGACGGACCCCGCTATTCGACGTTTGTTTGTTTCATCCGGCAAGATAGTTGGGGAGGGCTACAACCTCAAACAGTTCGAACTGTCCTCATCCCTCTCCCGCATACGTTTAAGGGGTCCAGGTGATTTTTACAGTGGAGAATTTGCAAAACAGCTGGCCCAAGGCCTCGGAGCCGCTGCGGGGACGGACATACCATTGTCGGTGCTACGCGAATATCGTCCCAGATGGCTCAAAACGCAAAAATTTAATTTGGGTAGAGATGAACTACACCTACCGGCGAACAGGTGGGGTGATCTGGCGGCCGCGATCTGGCGCGGATCCGGATCTATGATAGACCGCGATTATCAAGCTGACCAGGAGAGTGCCGGATTTATAACTGTCGATCGCGAGGGCGGCGGAACAGCTTGCGTCGTTTCAACCAACGGAATATTTGGTGCAGGGAGCATGATCGGGCCAAGCGGAATACTAATGGCAGCACCTCTGGCGAGCGGCTCTTTCTCTGGAGTGCCGATGCTTTTTCTAAACAGGGCACTCAAGGATACCCGGGGGGCTATCAGTGGTTCGGGTGGCCGAGACGGTGCGGAAAGAGCAATGAGTACCGCGCGACGGATTTTTGACGCCAGGGTTCTTCCCAAGACGCTTTTCGGCCCGATTAAAGACACTAATGGTCGGGCTAATGTAATTTATTGCCCAGAGGGCGCTCGTGAGAACACCGATTCCTGCATATTCAGCGCAGATCCTGCAGGTCACGGCTTGGCTGTAAGCGCAACGCTCTAGATTATGGCTCTTAAGAAATCCTCGCGGGGTCAAGTAGCACCCTTCATTGTCATGGACGTTATGCGTGAGGCTAACCGCCTTGAAAGTATCGGCCGCAATATCCTTCATCTGGAAGTAGGACAACCCTCGACCGGAGCGCCCTCTGGCGTGATCGCAGCTGCACAGCGTGCACTGGCTACTGACAAACTCGGATACACCGAAGCACTTGGAATTGATAAACTTCGTAAAAGGATCACGCAACATTATCGTGAGACCTATGATATCGACCTTGCCAAAGAACGTGTCGTAGTTACTACCGGGTCGTCTGGTGGTTTTATGCTGGCGTTTTTGGCGGCATTCGATTCCGGTGACCGAGTAATACTCGCGGATCCAGGCTATCCCGCTTACCGTAATATTCTGGCGGCACTCGGAATAGAATCGGTCGGAATTCCTGTAACCGCAGAATATCGTTATCAGATCACTCCCGAACTGCTGGATGGGATCGACGGTGATATTGATGGTCTCGTTGTGGCTAGCCCGGCTAATCCGACTGGTACTATGATCTCTGCGAACGAGATGGCCGCGCTCACAATGTATTGCGATGATCGAGGTATCCGGCTCATCTCCGATGAGATCTATCATGGTATTACATACGAAATGCCCGGCGTCACAGCATTGGCCTATACCCAGAACGCCGTTGTGATTAACAGTTTTTCCAAGTTCTACTCTATGACTGGATGGCGTGTGGGCTGGATGGTTATTCCGGAACAGCTTGACCGATCAATTGAGTGTTTGGCTCAGAATATTTTTATTTCCGTACCTGCTTTATCCCAGCACGCGGCAAGTGTGGCCTTTGACTGCAAAGAGGAGCTGGATCAAAACGTTGCGCGTTATGCTGCGAACCGGGAACTGTTATTAGGCGAGTTGCCCAAATTAGGCCTAACTAAACTGGCGCCGGCCGACGGTGCATTTTACATCTATGCTGATATTTCGCATCTTACCAATAATAGCGAAGAATTTTGCCGCCGTATGCTAAATGAATCCGGCATCGCAGTAGCTCCCGGCACTGACTTTGACCGCTATCGCGGAGGTTCTACAATCCGGATTTCATTTGCTGGAGATACTCCCACAATAGACGAGGCGGCACAGCGATTGAACAGATGGATCGACAGGTGATGGGTTATGCTTGGTTCCGATCTTATATTAGTTCTAGTCAATTATTTTCTGCCACCAGCCCCGGCGTCTGGGTTTGTCATCGCCTGTTGCCGTAGTTTCGTTATTATCTGAGAGCTCTTTTCCACTGTCGAAGGTATCAATTAAAGTAGATTCTGCGATCTCTCCCGATTGGTTTTTGGAGAGGTTGACTTGTTTTTGTGTCCCGACTGAAACGGTTCCGGAAGATGGCGTCTCTTCGTCCAACGCTTGATCGTTTCCGGTTCGTGCATTTTGCTTTCCTGTTATTATGCTATCTTGGGTTTCGGAATTGGCATTACGATTCCGACGTCTTCCTCCTCGGCGGCCTCGACGGCGACGCTGAGATCCTGATTTTTCATCTGCGTTGTCTTCTTGGTCAGCTTTAAGTGCGTCCGGACTTTCATCTGCTCCATTTTTCTTAGATTCTGCTTCGGTGGGGGCATCGCCATTATCGGGGCGTCGGCGACTTCGGCGCCGGCGACTGCGTTTAGGTCTATCAGATTTCTCTTCTTTTCCCGCATTTTCTATAGAAGCATTGTCAACCGAGTTCTCAGGTTCTTTGGTATCGGTACCCGTAATATGTTGCGCGGTATCCTTGCCTCTGGCTACCGGTTCCGGCCGTCCTTTTATACGTTCGATATCAATATCAGGCGGTACGATCGTATCGTCACCTTCTAGGATTACCTGAAAGCCGTACCTTTCTTCCATATTCACCAACGTAGAACGCTTCTGATTTAGGATGTACAACGCCACTTCTGTCGGGATACGGACGGTGATCTCGCTCGTCCGCATCCGAATGCCTTCTTCCTCTATTGTGCGCAGGACGCGCATTGCCATTGATTCCGTCGACAGAACATATCCCGTACCCCGACAATTTGGGCAAATCTGAGTACTTGTTTCTAGCAGGCTTGGGCGAAGACGCTGGCGTGATAGTTCTAATAAACCAAAATTACTGATACGCCCTATCTGCAATCGGGCCCGATCTGTTTTCATTGCATCTTTAAGACGCCTTTCAACCTTACGGACATTTCGGCCGTCTTCCATATCGATGAAGTCTATGACAATGAGGCCAGCTAAATCACGGAGGCGTAGTTGGCGTGCAACTTCCTCTGCCGCTTCGATATTTGTCTTAACCGCTGTTTCTTCAATGTTGCGTTCTCGGGTGGATTTTCCGGAGTTCACATCAATAGCAACAAGGGCCTCTGTGGGGTTAATCACAATGTAACCACCCGATTTCAATTGAACTTCCGGGTTGTGCATTGCATCTAACTGCTGCTCAATCTGGTATCTCTGGAACAACGGAATTGTGCCGTCGCGGTACTGTTGCACCCGTTTGGCATGACTCGGCATCATTAATCGCATAAATCGCTTAGCGGTCTGGTATGTCTCCGTGCCCTCAACCTGTATTTCTTCGATATCTTTACTGTAAACGTCGCGTATCGCGCGCTTAATGATGTCTCCTTCCTCGTAAACCATATTAGGTGCGGTAGACTCTAACGTTGTCTCCCTGACTTGGTCCCATGCGCGGATAAGGTATTCGAAATCGCGTTTGATCTCCATTTTGCTGCGTTCGAGACCAGCTGTCCGGATAATAACGCCCATCCCGTCTGGCATATCGAGTGAGTTGAGTGTGTCGCGGAGCTTACGGCGTTCCTTAGGCCCGGTGATCTTTCGTGATATTCCTCCCCCGCGCGAGGAGTTCGGCATTAGAACGCAATAGCGACCGGCGAGGGAGATGTATGTGGTCAGCGCTGCCCCTTTGTTGCCTCGCTCCTCCTTTACCACCTGAACCAGAAGGATCTGCCGGCGTTTAATTACTTCTTGGATTTTATAGCGTCGTACGCCTCGGGTGTTCCGGCGTATCGAGGCCTCTGAGACATTGTCGGCGTCGGAGCTTTCACCTCCCGAGTCGCGAGACCTCGTGGCTTCTGAAGGGTCTACTTCGGTATTTTCTGCGAGAGTTTCATCATGGGATGTGCCATCGGACTCTTTAATCTCCTCTGGGTAGGACTCAACCTCTAAATTGCCGTCATATTTCGGTTCTTCGCCGTCAATTTCTATTTCTGAAGAATCACCTGCTTCGTCCACATCAACGTCATCGGCGTCCTCTCCGACGTCGCCGTCAATGTCTTCCAGATGTTCTCGGGCGGCACGGGCTTCACGTTCGAGTTCCTCCTGCTCCTCAATGAGGGCTTGCCTATCCTCCATGGGAATTTGGTAGTAGTCAGGATGAATCTCGCTGAAGGCGAGGAATCCATGACGGTTACCGCCGAAATCAACGAATGCAGCTTGCAAAGACGGTTCTACCCGAGTCACCTTCGCGAGGTAGATATTACCTTTGACCTGTTTCTTGAAACTGGTCTCGATGTCATATTCGTCGAGACGTTTGCCTGTTGTAACCACAACCCGAATCTCTTCAGGGTGCGCACCATCGACAAGCATGCGCTTAGACATATTTAATTCTCCATGCCGACAGCTCCCCCAAGGTGCGAACGACCGATTGGGTTTGTGCCGAGCCTGCAAGACCATCCGCGCCACCGTCAACCTGCCAAATGGGGCCTCCCTAAAGGGGCGCCACCAGGGCAAGGACGCAAATTGGTCGCGGAACCCAATATATTATCGGGCTCGGCCTTAGGTTCTATGTACCGCGACTGAACCGCGCCGCCTTCTGCCGTTTCTAGCTGCCGGTCGACAATTTTATAGTATCGAGTCGAGGGGCGCTGATTGCATGGAGGCCGCGTCAGCGTCGGAGGGCTTCTCCGTCTCATCCGCGGATGTTCGCCTGATTAGGATAGACTGCACACCCTGTTGGTACAACTTATAATCAACAAATATCTGAAGGGATTTCACTGTATAAATCCAGCGCTTACGGATATATGTTGTGTCTAAATTCTGACGGTCCGCAATATGTGCAAGATACGAGTTACTTTCGACCGTTTCGCAATCGTGGGAGCAACTATGTTCCTAGTGCAGGCTGCGGTTGCGGCTCCGCAGGTTTCCGACGTTAGAGTCGGTGTTTACGCGAGTAAAACACGGGTCGTTATGGAAGTTTCGAGGGCGCTTGATTTCCGTACATTTACGCTGCCTAGACCTTATCGTGTGGTCGTTGATATGCCCGAGGTGACGTGGTCACCGAAACTTCGGGCCCCGCCTAGCGGTGGACTAATTACTGGGATGCGGTTCGGGCTATTCAAGCCGGGTTTGTCCCGTGTTGTTCTGGACTCCAAAGGACCAGTTCGAATCACCAAAGCATTCATGATTCCGCCGAATGCCGCGGGACGCCCGCATCGTATTGTTCTGGATATCAAGAGGGTAACAGAAAACGCATTCATGGCTGCTTACTCGCGAATTGGAAAACGGTCAAAGCCAGGGCCCGACGCTACCCCTCGGCTGCGCCCGCCGGTGCTTAAGCCGAAGTCAAAGTCAGGTGAGAAGATAGTGATTATGATCGACCCTGGACACGGAGGAGTTGACCCGGGGGCGATAAGTCGGTCCGGGGTTTGGGAGAAACATATAGTCTTATCCTTTTCTAAGGAATTGCGACGACAATTAAGGGCGACAGGCAAGTTTGAGGTTCGTTTGACGCGGGGTCGAGACGTGTTTATTCGACTGCGTGAGCGCATTGCCCGTGCGCGTGCCGCAGGCGCAGACCTTTTTTTGTCGATCCATGCAGATTCGATCCGCAATCCTCGAGTGCGGGGCATGTCAGTTTATACTCTCTCCGAAAGGGCGTCTGATAAAGAAGCAGCTGCTCTTGCAAGGAAGGAAAATAAATCTGACATGATTGCTGGTTTGGACTTGAACGAGCAGTCAAACGAGGTTGTTAATATCCTTATCGACCTCGCTCAGCGGGAAACAATGAATGAATCCACGGTTTTCGCCCGCCAATTAGTGACAGAGTTATCCAAAGTCAGAAAAATGCTGCGTAATACTCACAGGTTTGCCGGTTTTGCGGTGCTTAAGGCGCCGGATATTCCCTCCGTATTGGTCGAACTTGGATATTTATCTAATCGTTCGGACGAGCGGTTGCTGCGGGATCCTGGCCAACGCCGGAGGATGGCGACAGCGATGACTCGGGCAATACGCCGATATTTTGACCGTCAGGAAGCTCTTAATCAGCCTTAATATAGCCATATTCTTAGCGCTCAGTATCGAGGGGGCGGACCGCGGTGCCGCTTGGAGGTGAAATATGAGAATTTTGGCTGCGGCATTTCTGATGATCGTAGTACTGACATTCGCCGGCGTGGGTGGCCTGCTTTATGGCTTTTATTATTTTGGAAAGGATCTTCCGGAATACCAAAAACTCGCTGACTACAACCCGCCGACGGTGACCCGTATCCATGCAGGTGACGGCCGACTGATGGCAGAATTCGCGCGCGAGAAACGCGTCTTCGTACCGATTTCGGCGATGCCGAAGAGGGTAATTGAGGCATTCCTATCGTCGGAGGACAAAACTTTCTATACCCATTGGGGAATCGACCTTCCGGGTATTCTCCGAGCGACGCTGACAAACCTTCGCCGTATAAATACTGATCGGCGCCCCATTGGGGCTTCGACTATTACGCAACAGGTTGCGAAAAACTTTCTACTGACGAACGAGGTGTCCATTGCCAGAAAGGTTAAAGAGGTTATCCTCGCGCTTAGGATAGAGCGAGCGTTCTCCAAAGAAAAAATATTGGAACTTTATCTTAACGAAATTTATCTAGGCTTTGGATCTTATGGGGTCGCGGCGGCGGCGCTGAATTATTTTGATAAATCGTTAGATGATCTCACTTTAGCAGAAGCTGCGTTCCTTGCGGGTTTGCCCAAAGCCCCAAACAACTATCATCCAATCCGCAAACCTGCTGCGGCAAGGGCGCGTCGTAACTACGTGTTAAACCGAATGGCAGAAAATGGTTATATCTCAATAAAAGCTGTTTCTGCTGAAATGGCGGATTCTGTAGATGTGCGTCCACCGGGTGGAGCGGATGCAGCGAGAGCCGATTACTTCGTTGAAGAGGTACGCCGAGAACTGCAGGATGCATATGGAGACCGCGGACTGTATGGTGGCGGTCTTTCGGTGAGGACGACATTAGATTCACGGTTGCAAAAAATCGCTGACACGTCTTTACGCTTGGGACTGTCCGCCTACGACAGGCGGCATGGTTGGCGCGGTCCGCTCGGCCAGATCGATATACGCCCGGGCTGGCATAGTGAGCTTTCTAGGCATGCCCTCCCGGAAGACGTGGAACAATGGAAGACCGCTGTTGTACTATCGTTATCTAACACAAGCGCAAAAATTGGTTTCTCTGACAAATCCTCGGGTATTTTGCCATTGAAGGGAATGAACTGGGCACGACGTTTTGACGAAAAAGATCAGCCCGGTCCAGCCCCTAAATTACCCCGAGATGTATTGAGTTTGGGAGATGTCATCGCGGTTGAATCGGTCGCGAAAGAAAATAATAAGGATCCCTCAAACCTCGACATATACGCACTCAGGCAAATCCCACAAATTAGCGGCGCGATTGTGGTGCTGGATCCGCATACCGGGCGCGTACTTGCGATGTCAGGAGGCTTTTCTGCCGAACTGAGTCAATTCAACCGGGTGACTCAGGCCTTTCGTCAGCCAGGCTCGGCGTTTAAGCCCTTTGTCTATCTGGCCGCTCTGGATAAGGGCTTCACCCCATCTAGCCAGATCCTGGATGCGCCGTTTGTCATAGATCAGGGGCCCGGCCTCGGACGCTGGAGGCCGGGCAACTACACAAAGAAATTCTATGGTGCCAGCCCACTTCGTATAGGTATAGAGAAATCGCGTAACCTCATGACCGTTCGCCTAGCCCAAAATATTGGAATGGAGACTGTCGTAGACTATGCAAAACGCTTCAATGTTATCGATGATCTTAAGCCTATGCTTTCGATGTCCTTGGGGGCTAGCGAAACTACTCTGATGCGCATGACGACGGCCTATGCGATGCTGGTCAATGGCGGCAAGCGTATACAGCCCACGTTGATTGATAAGATCCAAAATCGAACAGGGAAAACTATCTTCCGGCACGATGATCGCCGCTGTGTAGGCTGCGACGAAATCGCTTGGGAGGACGAAGATCTACCGCAATTGCCAGACAACCGAGAACAGATAGCAGACCCAAGAACAGCTTACCAGTTGGTCTCGATGCTAGAGGGAGTAGTCAAACGCGGTACTGGTAGGCGAATAAATATTATCGGAAAACCACTTGCTGGGAAAACAGGTACCACAAATGAGAGCCGAGACACTTGGTTCGTCGGTTTCTCCCCTGATTTAGCGGTTGGGGTCTACGTAGGGTTTGATACACCTAAGCCCCTTGGTAAGCGGGAAACAGGATCATCTGTTGCAGCACCTATTTTTAAATCTTTTATGGAGGCGGCGCTTTCGAACAAACCCGCTATCCCTTTTCGTATACCACCCGGTCTTGAACTCGTTCGCGTCGATTATCGCACAGGAAAACCAGTGCGGTCCGGCCGTCGAGGGGTGATTCTTGAGGCCTTTCTCCCGGGCACTATACCGACCGGAACCGGAAAAGTGCTCGACGGCAGCGGCGGGGAGTTTCAGAATGGAAATAGGGGTGTGACTCCCACGAGGAAGCTTCGCGGTCTATACTAATATATACACATAAGTGGGATACTGCCTGCCTTGTTTATATGACTTCAATTCGAATGGGGAAAACAAAGAAAGATGCGCGCTGAAACGCAAGCTCTGGCCGATAAAATCGAGCAGTCACTAGAACTGCTGAGGAGGCACCTTTGACCCGGACCATGCAGCTAAACGACTAGACGAGCTCAATTCTCAGGCCGAAGACCCAGAACTCTGGACAAACCGAGAGCGCGCGCAGAAAATTATGCGCGAGCGTAATCAGGTTGAGAGGTCGCTTCAGGAATACTGGTCCCTAGTGCAGGATCTAAACGACACAGTTGAGTTAATAGAAATAGCTGAAGTTGAAGGCGACAGAGAAATTATTAATGAGGCTGAAGAGACGCTCCACGAGCTCCAGAAATCAGCGGCTAAACAGGAACTTCAGACCCTTCTGTCCGGAGAAGCCGACTCCAATGATTGTTTCCTCGAGGTGCATGCCGGCGCTGGAGGCACAGAAAGCCAAGACTGGGCTCAGATGCTGATTCGGATGTACATCAGATGGTCGGAATCCCATGGGTGTGAGGTTGAAGTGATGGAGGAAAGTCCAGGGGAAGAAGCCGGATTGAAATCGGCTACCATCCGGATTCAGGGCCATAATGCATATGGCTGGCTAAAAACAGAAAGTGGCGTCCATCGTTTAGTGCGAATATCACCTTATGACTCCAGCGCTCGGCGTCACACTAGCTTCGCTTCGGTTTGGGCTTATCCGGAGATTGATGACGACATCGAGATAGCGGTTGATGAGAAAGACCTACGCATCGATACCTATCGATCTCAGGGAGCTGGTGGACAGCACGTCAATACTACGGATAGCGCGATCCGTATCACGCATATTCCCTCTGGCATCGTCGTCGCATGCCAGAACGACCGGTCTCAGCACCGTAACCGGGCTGAGGCGATGCGGATGCTGCGAGCACGCCTGTACGAAGCGGAACTACAGCGCCGCGAAGAGGCGGCGCAGGCGGAGCAGGATGCTAAGACAGAGATCGGCTGGGGACATCAGATCAGGTCATATGTGTTACATCCTTATCAAATGGTAAAAGATCTCCGAACCGAGGTTGAAACCTCGAATACTCAAAACGTTCTCGACGGAGATCTCGATGACTTTATGGCAGCCGCCCTAGCCCAGCGGGTGGCCGGAGATGGCGTTGAAGAAGACACGGGTAATTCAACCTAATATCAGATATACTGAAACTAACGGCCGATAGACTGACCAAATGATAGCGCGAAAGTGCGTACCGGAAACCCGGATCCTTTTGAAATATCTGCTTCTGTGGAATTATAAAGTGGAAGAATTCGTGATCATACGGGGGGCGGGGCGTTTTTAGATCGACCGTAGCAACTTTTAAAAACTTGTCAGAATATTCTTAGCTAGTCCGTGCCAGCCTGCCTCCTGTAGTCGGTTCAGGTACCCCCGTGGTCGATGGGAGGCTTAAAGGTAAACCACGTAGTGAGCGGACAGCTAAGAAGGCGAAAGCCTGTGCTTCAATAGCGTCGCCATCCCAGTTGACCGCTTCTACTGGGGAAACTGGAAGCCCAGCTATTTCAGCTAAAGTTCGCATTATGTTTGGGTTGTGTCGACCGCCACCAGTAATTAATAGCCTTTTCGGTTTAGATGGCACGTGCGCGAAATTACCTGCGATGGTTTCGCAGGTAAAATGTACCAATGTTGCCGCGCCATCCGCAGGAGAGAGGCCATTTACGAGCTCTGTATTCAAAGATAGCCGGTCGAGTGACTTGGGGGGCGGTCTATCAAAATACGGGTTGTTCATTAGCTTTAAAAGGGTATCTCTGTGAGGTGTGCCACAGGAACTTAACACCCCGTCTCGATCGTACATCAAATTGCTAGTACTCCTGACCCAGTCATCCAGCAGGGCATTGCCGGGGCCGGTGTCGAACGCTATCGGCGGCATGTCTCCCGCTGGATCAATCCAAGTGATGTTCGATATTCCACCAATATTGACGACTTCTATCGGTCCGTCTAAATCCCGGCCAAGGGCTTCGTGGAAAAGCGGAACTAACGGAGCACCTTGACCGCCTGACGCTACGTCAGCAAAGCGGAAGTCGTATACAACGTCGTAACCAGTTTTTTTTGCGAGTCTCTCTCCATCACCGGCCTGGATGGTGACACCTTCGTCTGGTGAGTGAAATAGGGTATGGCCGTGTAGGCCTATTAGCTGGATTTTTTCCTTATATGTTGGGTGTTTTGAAAGGATGTTTTCTACGGCGGACGCATGAGCATCCGTAAGATTGCGGACTAATTCCCCGTTTTCACTCTGCTTTCCGAGAGCTGATCTAATCGACTGCTCAAGGGCGAAGGAATAGGGCACGGTGCACGCCGGCCCGAAATTGAAGATCTTTTCGCCATCTGTCTGGACTAGGGCAGCGTCTATACCATCTATAGACGTGCCGCTCATAAGACCTAGTGCCCATATAGGCCGGAATTCTGTCACCCTTAAAAGGTCTCGCCCATCAGGTAGTGCTCTATGATCTCGGTACCGGTTGTTTTCCAAACTCCGTCATGTCTACTGATGTAAGACAGGGCATCTTCCAGAGCCTGAATGCGATGGGGAACTCCAATAACGAACGGGTGCAAACAGATAGCCATCACCCGTCCTGAACCGCTTTCTAAGCTTTCGCGATAAAGGGTATCGAACTGATGACGTATCATCTGAGTGAACTCCTCGC
>CETM01058045.1_pt1 | contig 20181 bp, 22 predicted proteins | sample 361451 | NCBI WGS metagenome assembly CETM01 (sample SAMEA2622690, study PRJEB7988) | marine metagenome | isolation source: saline water (ENVO:00002010), including
GCAGGTAAGTCAACTTATTTACGTCAAATAGGTTTAATTGTATTAATGGCTCAGATCGGATCATTTGTGCCTGCAAAAGAAGCAGAAATAGGAATCGTAGATCATTTGTTTACTAGAGTTGGAGCTAGTGATAATCTTGCTGGAGGTGAAAGTACATTTCTTGTTGAAATGATTGAAGCTTCTAATATTGTACATAATGCTACGCCTAAAAGTCTTATCCTTCTTGATGAAATTGGAAGAGGTACGGCAACATTTGACGGTTTATCTTTAGCATGGTCTATAACTGAGTATTTACATAATAATGAATCTGTTGCTGCTAGGACATTATTTGCGACTCATTATCATGAATTGACAAAGTTAGATAAAACATTAGAACGATTGGAAAATTATCATGCTTCAGTAAAAGAATCTGAAGATGAAATAATCTTTTTAAAGAAAATTTTACCCGGACCAGGCAATAAAAGTTATGGTATTCATGTAGCAAAAATGGCAGGCCTACCGCAGATTATATTAGATAGAGCTAACGAAATTCTTTTACACCATATAAAAAATAGTAAAGAAAAAGGTAATTATTTGCCAAAGGGAAATAATGATCAGATTTCAATTTTTAAAGAAAATGATAAGTCATATCTAAAAGATCTTAAGGATATTGATGTTAATAAACTCACCCCAATAGAAGCGCTAAAAATATTAGACAATTTGAAAAAAAAATATGAATAAAAATTTTTTATTTATTACATATATAATATTTTCGTTCATTTATGCTGAATCTATCTGGGTAAACTATGGTTGGGAAATTTTTGACAATGCAGGAGATGGTCGTGCATTATCATTAGGAAATTCTCTTATCGCTGACGGTTCCTCACCTATATCTGTTTTATGGAATCCAGCGCATCAGGACACACAGAGAATTTTACCTTTTTCTTATGGACATCAAAATCGTTTCGCAGGTTTAGTTAGTAGTGATGTGTTAGTTTTCAGCTACAATAAGAAGATAAAGACACCCTTAAGTATAGTAATTTTACGTGAAGCAGTATCAAATATTCCGGACACAAGAGACCTGCTTCTTGATTGGGGGGCAGACGGCATGCCAGGCACAATGGATTTTGGTGAAGCTAATGGAGTTTTAGATGAAGGTGAAAGACTTGATTTCGAAAAAATTAAATATTTTAATCAGTCCCAATGGGCCTTGCACTTAAGCACAGCAAAGAAAATTAAAAATTTTACTTTAGGTATTGCTGCTAAGAGTTTATTTCATAATCTTGGCGGGTATAATGGAAATGGATTTGGTTTTGATATTGGAGCAAAATTTTCTCCCTGGAAAAATGGTACTTTGGGCATGACATTTAATCACTTTACAACCTCTTGGTTTATTTGGGATAATGGTACGGTGGAAAGAACTTTGCCAAATCTAAATTGTGGATTTACTCAAATATATAAATTATCCAACAAGCCAATAGATTTGAGATTTAATGGGGGGATTACTAAGATAATAGGCTATAAAAAATCTTTATATAATTTAGGTTTCGAATTAAGCTATAATTCTAAGTTTCAAATAAGATTAGGTAGAAATAATAATGGATTTATTTCTACAGGGATAGGATTAATTTGGTCAAGGTTTTCTATTGATTATGCTTATCGCCCATCTCCATCATATACTGGATTTGGATCCAGCCAATTAATATCATTTAGATTAGATCCAAATTGGCTTAAGAGTAAAATTATTTCTTTATTGTAGTTTAATTGAGAATATCGTTTTTAGATCTTTATTTGAATTAAAATACCAAAATGAATTAAATTTAAAACTTATCCTGGGTAAGGTATTATGATTTTAAGTATGACAGGCTTTGGCCATGCAGTTACTGAAACTGATATTGGACAATTATCCGTATCTATACGGTCAGTTAATTCTAGATATTTAGATATAAAAATACGTGGTCTAAATCTTGAGCCACTGATTGAGAAAGATATTAGAGAGTTAATATCAAGTAAATTGATAAGAGGTTCAGTTCAACTATTCTATGAATTAATTATAGGCTCACCTTCAAACAATAGTTTTTCATTTAATAAAGAACGTTTTGAAGCAATAGATGAAACTTTAAAGATGATTTCAAAAAAATATTCTTATGATATTAATCCTGGTGATTTCATTCACACTTCAGACCTATTATCAGATGGTAGATTAGAAAATATAAATAAAGATGATACTTTAAAAATTACTAATGATGCAATTTTTCAATTGAATGAAATGCGAGAATCAGAAGGAAATAAAATTTGTAAAGATATATCATCAAGATTAAATACTCTAAAAAAAGGTGTTAAAAGTATAGAGAAAGTGAATATTTCTTTTGCAAAAAATAGAAAAGACAAATTACAAAAGCGTTTAGAAAAATTATTAGGGGATTATGAATTAGATGAGTCTAGATTAATGCAGGAAGTAGCTATCCTAGCAGAGCGAGCTGATGTTACAGAAGAAATAGTACGTTTGAATAGTCATTATAAACAATTAAGTAAATTACTGGACAGTGGTGCTAGTGTAGGAAAAAGATTAACATTTTTAATCCAGGAAGTATTTCGTGAAATTAATACAATAGGTTCAAAAAATGGTTCAGCTGAAGTAATAAATCAAGTAATTGAAATGAAAAATGAACTTGAAAAAATAAGGGAACAAGCACAAAATATACTATGAGAAATTTAATTGCTATTTCTGCACCATCTGGTACTGGTAAGTCTACTCTTTGCGAGGAGGTAAGGAGAAAAAAACCTGAAATTAAATTTTCTGTATCTTGTACTACTAGGCCTAAACGTAATTATGAAAAAGATGGAATAAACTATTATTTTTTGACTGAAGATGAGTTTAAATCTAAAATAAAGAATAATGAATTATTAGAATATGAGGAAGTTCATGGTTATTATTATGGAACTTTAATTAATACACTCAAAAATGCAATTAGCAGCAAGGAATTGATGCTAATTGATGTTGATGTGAATGGCGCAATGTCAATTAAAAAAAAATATCCTAGAAATACCCTTACAGTATTTATTTTACCGCCTTCAATTGAAGACTTAAAAGTACGTTTGATTAATAGAGGAACAGACTCTAGAAAAATAATTAAAAAAAGATTAGAAAGAACTAATAAAGAGATGAAATTTAAAGATAAATTCGATACTTTTATGATCAATGATGATCTATCAAGTGCTGTGAAAAAATTAAATGAAATTATAACCAATCAAGAAAAAGGAGTATTATATGGCAGTTAAGCCACTTGCATTAAGAAAATTAGAGAAACAATCTAAAAATATTTATGAGGCAGTAGTCGTAATGTCTAAAAGGGCGCGGCAGATTAATCAAGAACGCTATGAAGAAAAAGTTATATTAGAAACAGATGATATTTCAGATTTAGATGTTTTAGATGAATTGCCACAAATTGACCCTGATGAATATGAAGAAAAAGAAAAAGTAACCACAGAAGCTATGGATCAATTTTTGTCTGGTGAAGTTGAATGGAAAGATTTAAATGATGAGGATTAGTAGGATAAAGTTTGACAAATAGAAACTTGATTAATAAATATTTAAAACAAACTCAGGATATTTATGGAGACAAACTATACTTTAATTTTAAAAAAGATCCTAAATATTCTAAAGTTGCAGACTATTCATTAGATGAATTTTATAGTTCAATTAAGAATTGTCAGGCATGCCAATTAGGAGCGACAAGGAAAAGTTTTGTTTTTGGTGTAGGTGATAAAAATGCTGACTTATTGCTTGTTGGAGAAGCTCCAGGTGAAAAAGAAGATATGGAAGGGATTCCATTTGTAGGTCGCGCTGGTAGATTGCTAGACAAAATATTATCTGCAATATCTTTATCAAGAGATAGCGGTGTTTATATATGTAATGTTATAAAATGTCGTCCTCCCAAAAATCGAGATCCACTCCCTTCAGAGATTGAAAAATGTGAACCTTACTTAAAAGAGCAAATTAATTTGATAAAGCCTAAACTAATAGTAGCTTTGGGTAGAGTTGCGGCAAAGACCTTATTAAATAATGATTTATCCTTAAAAGAAATGCGTTCAGTTAAACATAACTATTATGGTATACCGCTAGTGGCTACTTATCATCCAGCAGCTTTATTAAGGAATCAAAATCTTAAGCCTGCTGCTTGGGATGATTTCAAATGGATAAGAAACTTAATTAGCTAATAATTATGGCAAATAAAGAAATAGATAGTAATCTTAACTTACAACCTCAATCGATTGAAGCAGAATTAGCTGTTTTAGGTGCAATGTTATCTAGTAAAGACGCAATAAGTAAAGCATTACAATGGTTACGTAGTCATCATTTTTACAAAGAATCTCACAGTAAGATTTTTCTAGTTATGTCAGACCTTTTTGATAAAGGGGAACCAATAGATACTATATCTGTCATAAATAAATTAAAGAAAAATAAACAGATTGATAACGTTGGAGGAGCATATTTTATAACTGGTTTAGTAGAATCTGTTCCTACTGCAGCAAATGTAGAGAGCTATGCAAAAATAGTATTAGAAAAGTTCATGCTTCGTGAGTTAATAAGAGCTTCTCATGAATTATCCAAAGATGCATATAATGATCGACAGGATGTAGGAGAAATCCTTGATGCTGCTGAGCAAACGATCTTTAGTATAACTCAAGATCGTCTTCGTGGAGGTTTTATGCCTATAGAAGGTATTTTACATGATACATTTAAGAATCTAGATCGTATAGCATCGAACCCTGGTTCTGTTACAGGGGTTGCATCAGGATTGATTGATCTAGATGAAATTACTTCTGGTTTTCAAAAAGGAGACTTAGTAATTATTGCTGGTAGACCTTCAATGGGTAAAACAGCTTTAGCATTATCAGTCATGAGAAACGCTGCAATAGATTTTAAAGTGCCAGTAGGAATGTTTAGTTTAGAAATGGCAAATCATCAATTAGCTCAAAGACTTTTATGTGCTGAAGGAAGAGTAGATAGTCATTTAGTTCGCACTGGAAAACTTCCTAAAAATCAATGGAAGAATTTAAGTCTTGCTGTTGGTTCGCTTGCGGAAGCTGAAATTTATTTAGATGATACTCCAGCAATAACTGTACTTGAATTGAGGGCGAAAGCAAGACGATTAAAAGCTGAGAAAAATTTAGGTCTTATAATTATTGATTATTTACAATTAATGCAAGGGCCTAGAAATATTGAAAGTAGACAACAGGAAATATCAAATATATCACGTTCTCTGAAAGCTTTGGCTAAGGAATTAGATGTTCCTGTTATAGCTTTATCTCAGTTATCTCGTGCAGTAGAACAAAGAAGCGATCATAGACCTCAATTATCAGATCTAAGAGAAAGTGGTGCAATTGAACAAGATGCAGATGTCGTCATATTTTTGTATCGTTCATGGGTCTATTCTAGAGAAGAGGAAGACAAGGGTAAAGCTCAAGCTATAGTTGCAAAACAGAGAAATGGCCCTATCGGAACTGTTAACCTATCTTTTATAGATCGTTTTGCTAGATTTGAAAGTATTTCTGCTTTTGAAGAGTTAGAATCTGAAGTTCCATTTTAATGCAAAACCCCTTATCAAAATTTGTTCCTCAGCTAGTAGGTGAATATCCGCGAAAATTTCAAAGTTTATTTGAAAGTGTATCGATTATTAAAGGTTTTGAAAAAGAAGAAATACGCGATTTATTATGGAAAGCATATGAATTTTCAAGTACTCATCATGAAGGTCAGAAAAGAAAATCAGGTGAACCTTATTTTAATCATTGTTTAGCGGTTGCTAATACACTAGCATTGTGGAAGATGGATCATTTTACTATTGCTAGTGGAATGTTGCATGATACGGTTGAGGATACGAATGCTTCAATTACTGATATAAAATCTGTATTTGGTGAAGATGTGGCTGATCTTGTTGATGGAGTTACTAAGTTAGGTGGTATTCGCTTTTCTAGTAGAGAGGAAAAACAAGCAGGAAATTTTATGAAAATGTTGCTTTCCGTTGCGCAAGATCTACGAGTAATAGTAATTAAATTTGCAGATAGACTTCATAATATGAAGACAATCAAGCATTTACCAAGAATGAAACGTCATCGAATTGCAATGGAAACAAGAGATGTTTATGTGCCATTGGCTAATAGGTTGGGAATGGCCAAAGTTAAAGCAGATCTAGAAGACTTAGTATTCCAAACATTGAATCCTAAATCATATTCTGATCTTGAATCTAAAATTAAGTCAAGCAGAAGATCTAGAGAGAGATATATCTCTGATATTACAAAACCAATATCAGATGAATTATCTAAACATAATTTAGAAGCATCAATCTATGGTAGAGTGAAATCATATTCTTCAATATATGGTAAGATGATTAAGAGGGGTAAATCATTTGATGAAATATATGATAATCTTGCAGTAAGAGTCATTGTTAATACAATAGAAGATTGTTATTTAACACTTGGCGTTTTACATCAAAAACTCAAGCCAATTCAAGAACGTTTTAAAGATTTTATCGCAACTCCAAAAACAAATGCTTATCAATCAATTCATACAACAGTTATTGGCCCTGGAGGAAAGTTAGTAGAGATTCAAATAAGGACAAAAGAAATGGAAGAAACTGCTGAAATAGGTATTGCTGCGCATTGGCAATATAAAAAGGATAGTGTCGCCAGTAAAAGCATTGATAGTCATGTAAAATGGCTTAGAGATTTAGTAGAGATTCTTCAAGGGGAGTCTTCCGATCCAACAGAGTTTATGAATTTATTAAAAATTGATTTATTTAATGATGAGATATTTGTTTTTACACCAAATGGAGACTTAGTTCAGTTACCAGTTGATTCTACACCAATTGATTTTGCGTTTAATGTGCATACAGAAGTAGGGTTACATTGCATTGGTGCAAAAGTAGATCATAAAGTTGTTCCATTAAACACTATTTTAAAAAATGGAGATACTGTTGAGATTTTGACTAGCAAATCTCAAAATCCCAGTTATGGATGGTTAAAATTCATTGTAACTAGTAAGGCTAGAAATAATATAAATAAATTCTTACAAAAGGCTACTAGAGACGAAAGCATCATTCTTGGAAAGCAACTTGTTGAAAAAACACTTAGAAGATTGAAACGTAAATCACTCATGGGAGAATTAATTGAATCATATTCAAAATTTGGATATAATAATTCTGATTCATTTCTTGAAGCTATTGGAAGTGGAATAATTTCTATTAGAGATATATTGAATAAAATAAGTCCGGAAGATAAGAATAAGGTTGAGGAAGAATCTCAAAATCAAGACAGTAAATTTCTAGATTTTGCCAGAAGTAGATCTAAAGGTATTAAAATTCAAGGAATTACCAATCTAATGGTATCTTTTGGAAAATGTTGTAACCCAATTCCTGGGGATGGAATGATTGGCTTTATTACAAGGGGAAGGGGCGTTACTGTTCATCGTTCTACTTGCAAAAGCTTGCCTCTATTAAACGAAGAATCTGACCGTTTGATTCCAGTAGAATGGGACGTAGGAAGGACTGATGTTTTTAATGTGAGGCTTAGAGTAGAATCAATTGATAGAAAAGGTATGCTAAGAGAGATTACGGAAGTTATCTCAGGCTCAAATATTAATATAGCCAGCGTTGATATGAAGGTTAAAGACGCATTGTCTACAGCATTTTTTATTATTCAAATCAATAATATCAAACAACTTGATCGTATAATAAAAAAAGTAATCAAAATTTCAGGTGTTGAAAACGTAGAACGAACAGGTATTTAATAATGAAAGTAAGAACATTTACAAAAAAAGATGTAGCTGCAGAAATTGCAAATCGATTAGATGCAACACTTCATGATTCTTTAACATTTACAGACGAATTATTTTTAGTTTTACGAGATATGTTAACAGATGATTATGAAAAAGTTAGGATTGAAATTAGGAATTTTGGTGTTATTGAAGTAAAACCTACTAAAGCAAAACCAAATGCGAGAAATCCTCAAACAAATGAAGAGATTTTTGTTCCTGCACATAAAAAAACTCATTTCAAGCCAGGTAAAATTCTTAAGCAATATCTAAGTCGACCTATCAAATAATCTTCCATTAAATGGGAAGAATATTAGCTATTGATTATGGTGAGCAAAGGATAGGGCTTGCATTATCTGACCCTTTAAAGATTTTTGCAAGTCCATATAAGACAATAATAAATAAAAATAAAGATCATTCAATTAATCTAATCGAAAATATAATAAAAATAGAGGATGTAGAGTTAATAGTTGTTGGATTACCACTTGCAATGTCTGGAAAAAGTACAGATCAAACTTTAAAAGTAAAAAAATTTGCTGATAAATTATTAATAGAGGGTTTTAAAATTGAATATGTTGATGAAAGGTGGAGTTCGAAGGCTGCAAAAAGATCAATGGTTGAACAGGGATTTAAAACAGGTCATAATAAATCAGTGGTAGACCAAACAGCTGCAGCGCTTTTTTTACAACAATATCTAGATCAAAAATAATAATGTTACATTATTTTGATATATCAAAGTGGAAATTATCTATATTATCTGGTATTTTAATTGGTTTAGCTTATCCTCCATCTCCTTTAGGGTTTTTAGCTTGGTTTGGATTAATACCATTAATTCATATAATACTCAATTCATCCATATTTAATAGTCTAAAATATTCTTATGTGACAGGCCTGATTGTTAATAGTATAACAGTATATTGGTTCGGTCTTAATAGTGGGGCAGGATTTGCAACTGCAATAATATCAATGATTGCAGCAATTTTATATTTAAGTATCTTTTGGCTTATTCTTGGATTAGTTTGTAGTTGGTATCATCAAAAAACTGGATATGGTTTATTTGTCTTCTCATTACTTTGGGTTTCTATAGAGTACTTACGAAGCTTCGGTCCCCTTTCATTTCCATGGATTAATTTAGGTTTAACTCAAACATTTAGTTTGCCACTAATTCAAATTGCAGATGTAACCGGTACGATGGGGATTAGCTTCTGGATAGTTATGTTAAATATAATTATATATTTAGCAATAAATTCTAAAAGAATAGAAAAAAAAATACTATCAATTGGTGTCCTATTATTGACAGTGATCTTTTTGTTAGGTTTTTTTCGTATTAGTATTATTCAAAACCAAGATATTTTAAATAATATAAGTACTGCTATTGTCCAACCAAATATAGATCCAAATCTAAAATGGGAAGAAAATTTTCGTGACAGAATTTTTAATACAATGGATTCCCTTCATATTAAAGCAATTGAACATAATCCAGATTTTATTTTATGGCCTGAAGCTGCATTACCAACATACTTAAGATTAAATTATTCAACTAAAAGATCAATTCTTAAAAAAGTAAAAGAATCAAATATTCCATTATTAACTGGTACTCCTGATAGAAATAAAAGGAATGGTGGGCAAATTGATTACTATAATGCGGCAATGTTAATAAAGCCTGATGGATCAACAAAAATGTATTATAAGATGCATCTAGTTCCTTTTGCGGAAAGTATTCCTTTTGCTAATTATTTCTCTGCTCTCAAAAAATTGAATTTTGGTCAAGCAAATTTTAAAGCAGGATCTAAATATACTATATTCAACGTGAAAAATATTCCATTTGCAAACTTGATTTGCTATGAATCAAGTATTCCAAAAATTGTACGTAAGTTTGTTAATCTTGGTGCAAAGTTTATAACTATAGAAACAAATGATTCTTGGTGTGGCCATTCTTCAGGTGTTTATCAACATTTTCAAATAGCCAAACTTAGAGCAGTTGAAAATCGAATACCTATAGCTCGAAGCGCTAATACAGGAATTTCAGCATTAATATTACCAACAGGAAGAGTGGATAGAAAAATACCATTTGATAAACAAGAAATCTTAGTTGCTTCTGTCCCTATAAGAAATATTTCATCATTCTATACAAAATATGGTGATTGGTTTGCTTTGATTTGCACTTTAATATTAATAATTACTATTTTACCTGTATGGTTTCAAAAAAAATCATAATCATATTTTTCTTTTTTCATTTAGTTTTTTCTCAGGAATTAAACTTAGATAAAAATTTTGAAAAACCATTTATTTCTCCAGTATTAAAGTCTTTAATCTTACCTGGATGGGGTGAATACTCATTAGGGCATAAGAAAAGAGCCCGAATAATGGCCTTATCAGAATCTGTTATATTTTTTTCAATTCTAGGTAGTTATTCTAATGCAAATAAATTTGAACAAAACTATAAATCTTATGCTGCGGAACATGCAAATGTTATTACCACAGGAAAGAATAGACAATATTGGATAGATATAGGTAATTATTTTTCAATAGATCAATTTAATGAAGAGCATCTTCGTTGGAGGGACTTTACTGCAATTTATGAAAAAGATAATAATTGGAACTGGTTATGGGATAATGATGAGAATAGAAAGTATTTTGAAAAAATGAGAATTAAAGGAGATACCTGGAAATTAAGAGGCTCTTTCTTAATAGGAGCGATGGTATTGAATCACATAGTATCAGCGATAGATGCTTTATATCTTTTCAGAATTTCCAATATAAAAGATCTGGATATTATTCCTACTCATGATCCATTTATAAATAATTATAATCTTTCAATAAATTTATATTTTTGATTTCATAATAATATTTATATCAAATATTATTATTTTAATGACCCAAATCATTATATTTGAATAAACTTAATAATTAATAGATTTTAAATAATATGAAACGTTATAAGTTAGTTTGTCAATATGATGGAGCCAACTTTTCTGGATGGCAATTACAAAATGATAATCGCACAGTACAAGGTGAGTTAGAGAAAGTACTAACAAAATTGAACAAAGGTGAATTGGTTCGTGTTATTGGTTCTGGTAGAACAGATGCCGGAGTACATGCTCTTGGACAAGTTGCACATTTTGATATGAGTACAAAACTAAAGATTAATGATTTAAAAAAAGCTATTAATGGTAATTTACATGAAGACTGTTATGTAAACTTTATTGAATTAGTTGATGAGGAATTCCATGCACGTTTTTCCGCTTCTCAAAGGAGTTACATATATAGTTGTAGGCAGAATAGATATTTATTAGATAGAAATAAAGTGTGGAATACTGGCGAATTAGATATTTTGAAGTTAAACAATGCAGCCAAAATATTAATTGGTGAACATGATTTTTTATCCTTTTCAAAAAAAAATCCTAAAATGAATGATACAATATCTATAATTTATCAATCTGAATGGAAAGAAAATGGTCAAATAGTGAATTATCATATTTCAGGTAACAGATTTTTGCATCATATGGTACGTTATTTAGTTGGATCAATGGTAGCAATTAGTCAAGGAAAGTATAGTATAGAGCAATTAATAAAAGAATTAGATAATCCTAAATCAGATTCAAAACAATTTAAAGCTCCTGCTTACGGATTAGTTCTAAACTATGTGTCATATGAATAAACAAAAATATAATATTCTATTCTATTTATTATTTATAAGTAGCTATTTAGTTGCTGAAACAATAACAGAATCAAGAAAAAATGCTATCACTAGAGCGATAGAAAACGTTGGACCGACAGTTGCAAGTATAAATGTAGTTCAAGATGTTGTGGTTCCTTTTGGGAGAGATCCATGGTTTAATTATTTTTTCCCTGAAATGTTCTATCAGAAAAGAAAAGCAAGAAGTTCTGGATCTGGAGTTGTAATTAGTCCAGATGGTTATGTGATTACAAATTCACATGTTGTCGAAAAGGCTAGTGAAGTTTTTGTATCATTAAAAGGTGGAGAAGAATATCCTGCTGAAATTATAGGAATAGATCACATATCAGATATAGCTCTATTAAAATTAGAAGGTCGAGATTTTTCTTATGCATCTTTAGCGAATTCTGATAATTTAATAATCGGAGAGTGGGTTATTGCTCTAGGTAATCCATTAGGTTTATTTGAAATCAATAATCAGCCCACTGCAACTATTGGAATTATTAGTGCTGTAGATATGAACTTTGGTGAAATGAAGGGAGGTCAAGTATATAAAAATATGATTCAAACTGATGCAGCAATTAATATGGGAAATAGTGGAGGGCCGCTTGTCAATAGTCAGGGAAAAGTTATTGGTATTAATACTTTCATTTATACTGGATCTTCATATTCTGAAGGTTCAATTGGTATAGGTTTTGCAATTCCAATTAATCGAGCAAAGAGAATTGTTGAAGAACTAAAGAATACAGGAAGGGTTGATAGAAGTTATAAAACAGGCCTAACCGTTCAACCACTTACTCCAAGAATTTCATTATATATGGAACTAGATATCACTGAAGGGTTAATTGTAGTTGAAGTTGAACAAAGAAGTACAGCAGATCGATCAGGAATTATGAATGGTGATATAATAACTAGAGTTAATGGTGTTAATGTTAAAACTACAAGCCAATTTAGATCGATAATTGAGGAAAGTGACTTAAGACAAGGAGATAGGATAAATATAAAGCTTTATAGAAATGGAAGATATATTAATAAAAAGTTAATTCTTGGAAGAGGTGAAAGATAAGAAATGTTAGCACCTGAAGGTAAGAAAATACTTATATCATTATTATTATTGTCTCTTTTATTAGGAATAACAGGTTACTATTATAATTATCAAATATTAATTATTTTATATTTTATATCTGGATTTCTTCTAATCTTTTCATGCAACTTTTTTCGTGACCCTATTCGAAATTCACCTTTGGATATATCATTAATTGTTTCACCAGCAGATGGAAAAGTAGTTCGTATAGATGAAGTAAATGATAATAAAGTTGGAAAAAATTCTACAAGAATATCTATTTTTTTGAATGTTTTCAATGTCCATGTGAACCGAACACCTTTAACTGCTGAAATAGAAGAAGTTTCATATAAGGTTGGTAATTTCAAAGCAGCATTTGATCATAAAGCAAGTGATGAAAATGAAAGAACAAATATTTTATTTAATTCGAGCAAAATTAACTATCGAGTTCTTCAAATAGCTGGCTTAATAGCCAGAAGAATTCATTGCTATGCACAAGTTGGAAAAGAGATGAAGAAAGGAGATCGTTTAGGTTTTATTATGTTTGGTTCAAGAACTGATATTATATTCCCAAATTCTGTTGAAATAAAAATCGAAGTTGGGGATAAAGTTAAAGGTGGAGAAACTGTTATTGGAAAGTTATCATGAGGAAAATGAAAAAAAGACCTAAAGAGTTTATACCTAGTATTTTTACTGTGATGAATATGTTCATAGGATTTATGGCAATGGGGTTTTTAATGAGAGGGGATCCCATACGAGCTGGTTGGTTGATTCTCTTTGCATGTTTTTTTGATGTTTTTGATGGAAAGTTAGCCAGATTATTAGGCATACCAACACGTTTTGGTGCAGAATTTGATTCTTTTGCAGATACTATTTCTTTTTGTGCAGTACCTTCATTAATTATTTACTTAGTCTATGTAGAAGGGCTCCCTCCTCTAATGGGTGGTCTTATTAGTTTTATTCCTATACTTTTTGGTACAATTAGGCTTGCTAAATACAATTTAGACCAGGATAAAAACCCGAAATCTTATTTTATTGGATTACCAACTCCGATGAATGCTGTTATGATTGTTACGTTTCTTTTATTTAATTACCAAATGTGGGGAAATTATGGTGATCCAAGGATAGTCCTAGTTATGACAGCTTTTCTTGGTTTTCTTATGGTAAGTAAAATACGCTTTTCAAAATTTCCACTTATCTCTTTAAAAAAAGGTAAATCAAATACATTGAGTCTTATTGGAGTGGGCTTAATTACCCTTTCTACATTCTTTTTTCAGGGTTTAATTTTATTTCCTCTTTTCAGTTTATACATTTTGTGGAGTATAACTCAATGGATGCTAGATAATGATAGGTTTGAGGAAAAGTCAGAACTAAGAGCAAAGTTATAAATTAATATGGTAAAATGAATAAAAGCAGATCATTTGGTTTAGTATTTTTAGTCTTGTTTTTTGGCTCTATGATTGGTTCTATCCTAGGAGAAGTACTTGGTTTTTTACTTCCACCTGGAGTCGTTAAAGATTTTTTTCTAACTAGTGTATATTTTGACTTGGCAGGCATTTTTGGTAATGCAAAAGGTGTTATTAGCATAGACCTATTAATGTTCGTATTAAAATTTGGATTAGAAATTACAATTAACTTTACTAGTATAATTGGTTTAGCAACTGCATTTTATTTACTTCGTTTTTACAGGTAATGCATATATGATTATATTAAATTCTTTTAAATAATTATAAATAATAAGGAATTAGACATGTTAGAATCATCAGTCACTTTAATTCATGCTGGAGTTCCAGGTGGATGGGAATGGGTTATTATCGCTCTAGTTGTTCTCCTATTATTTGGAGCAAAGAGAATACCAGAGCTCGCTCGTGGTCTTGGGCAAGGTATTAAAGAATTCAAAGGAGCAGTAGATGATGCTAAGCAAGAATTAGATGATGCAGCTGAAACTATAACCTCCGATAGTGATAATTCAGAAAAATAATATTATAGCTTATTTATATAATTATATCTTTACAATATTTGATTAATTATAATAAGCCTTTACCTGCCAATATTTTGCTAACTATATGGAACTTTATGTTCAATTTATCGTAATTACACTACTTCAATTAATCTAAGCTTGGGTATAGGGTAGTCTTATTATGATTGAATTTTTACATCCTTGGATATTAATAGCTTTATTATTAATTCCATTTTTGTTTTGGTTATTTAAAACTAAAAGTTCTTATCTCGAAGGTACTATGCGTATTTCATCTTCTGCATCCTTAGAAAAATATTTTCGTAAAAAAGGAGAACTGAAATATAAAATTATTTTTTATTTCAAGATTTTAACATTGGTGTTAATTATTCTTGCTATTGCAAGACCAAGGAAAATTGATCAATTACAAATGATGAATATAGATGTGGTTGATATTATTTTAGTCATTGATATAAGTAGTAGTATGTTAGCTGAAGATTTTAAGCCAAATCGGTTAGAAGCTGTAAAAGAAGCTGCCCAAAAATTTATTTCAAATAGAGAGGGAGATCGTATAGGTCTATTAGTATTTGCAGGAGAAACATTTATTCAGTGTCCATTAACAACTGACAACAATGTATTAAGTTCATTATTAAAGGATATTAGTATTGCTGAGAAAGAATATGATGGTACAGCAATTGGAATGGCAATTGCGAATGCAACTAATCGATTGCGTGATAGTAAAGCCAAGAGTAAGATTATGATTTTACTTTCAGATGGTAGTAATAATGCTGGTGAGCTTGATCCTATAACGGCTGCAGGTCTTGCTAGTCAATTTGATATCAAAATATATACTATTGGAGCAGCCACAGATCAATCGCTGTCTTATATACCAGGTGTTGGAAGAATGATTAATGAAATTGATGAAAAAACTTTAATAGAAATAGCTAATGAAACTGAAGGTAAATATTTTAGAGCAAGAGATAAAGATATGTTGTCAGAAATCTATAAACAGATAGATAGTATGGAGCGAACTGAAATTGAAATAAAAAGTTATACTAAATACAAAGAATTATTTGGATGGTTTCTTATACCTGCTTTGATACTAGGAATAAGTACTGAAACATTAAATAGATATACATTTAATAGACAAACATGATTGCCTTTAGATTTCCTTATATTTTATTTTTCTTTTTGATATTTTTACTTCTGTTAATTATTTGGGTAAAAGGGGAAAGGACACACAATAAAGTTTGGATAAAAATGACCCCTGATTTGAAAGAAAAATTATTTTCAAGATTAGATATAAATCTTAAGTATTGGAAAAATCAATTAACAATTATTGGTCTCCTTTTTCTTATTTTTTCAGCTGCTGGACCTCAGATTGGAACTAGAGTTGCTCCTATTGAAAGGAAAGGTGTTGATTTAGTATTTGCAGTTGATGTTTCTGAAAGTATGAATGCTCAAGATATTAAGCCCAGCAGATTAGAAAAGGCTAAATTTGAAATTTCTCAAATAATAAATCAGTTAAAGGGGGATCGTATAGGAATAATAGTTTTTGCAGGTTCAAGCCATCTATATCTGCCTTTAACTTCTGATTATGAAGCTTCACAGCTATTTCTTGACGCATTAGATACAAAAATGATTCCAAATCAAGGAACTGATCTAAGTACTGCTCTTAAAACCGCGATGAATGTTTTTAATAACGAAGATGATAAATTTAAAGTCATGGTACTTGTAACAGATGGTGAGGATCATGAAGGTGAAGCTATAGAGCTGGCTAGTACAGCTTTAAATAATGGTATTATTACTCACGCCGTTGGTGTGGGTACTGTGAAAGGATCTCTTATACCGATCAATAATGGATCTAGTAATAATTATAAAAGAAATAAAAATGGTACATTGATAACCTCAAAGTTAAATGAAAATACATTAATAGAGTTAGCTAGTGCTGGTGGAGGAATATATAGTCGCTTTAATAATCGTGATTCTAAATATAAAGAAATTATGTCTGCAATTGATAACATGGAAAAGAGATCAATTGAAACACATATTTATTCAGAATACGAAGATCGATATCAGTTTTTTGCCACTATTTCATTTTTATTTTTAACGGCTGGGCTAATAATGCCTACTAGGAAGAAAAGAATATGAGGATTATAAGATTTTATATTAGCTCACTAATAATATTTTCTTTTTCAATTGTATTTTGTGAAGATAGAGGGATTAAATTATATAATAGTAATAAATTCGATGAAGCAAAAGAATTCTATGAGAATATTCTATTAGAGAGAGAAGAAGATGCTTTTGCAAGTTTTGGTCTAGGTTCAACAGCATTTCAACAGAATGATTATTCATTAGCGATGAAGGGATTTGAATCTGCTTTAAATACAGAAAATATTGAGCTTAAATCTAGTGCCTATTATAATATGGCAAATGTGCTGGCAGAAGAACAAAGATTTGAAGAAAGTCTCAAATTTTATAGACAATCACTTGTATTAAATCCAAATGATATAGATTCAAAGATTAATTATGAGTTAATAAAGTTTAAACTCCAAGAACAAAAAAATGATGAAAATCAACAAAATAATGATGATAAAGATGGCAATAAAGATCAGCAGAATGATCAGAATAAAGCTAAAGAATCAAAAGATAATAATGATAATCAGAATGAAGATCAGGATAATCAAGCAGATTCTTCAGAACAGAATAATGAAGAACAGCAAAATAGTGAGAAAAATAATAAAAAGGAGGACAAAGAAGAGGAGAGTAAAAGTCAGCATGATCAAGGAAATGATAAGAAGCAAATTCCTCAAGATAAACAAAATGCAACAGCAATACTTGATGCATTAAAGAATAATGAAAAGATTAATAAAAAGATCCAGATTTCTCAATCAAAAAAACGAAAATTAGAAAAAGACTGGTAATTTGATATGTTATATAATTTAAGATTTTTATTTATTTGTGTATCAGTAATTAATGTTTTGACTGCATCATCAGTTCGGGCTACTGTAGATGCAAATAGCATTTCTATTAATGAGACCTTTACTTTTAAAATTGAGGCGCAGGATGTAGATAAAATGCCATCAGCAAATATTTCCTCCTTATTAGATGATTTCACTATTGTAAGTGGCCCTGCTCAACAGACAAACTATTCTTGGACAAATGGTAAATCTACTTCAACTAAAAGTTTATCTTGGACATTAGCTCCCAATCGTTCTGGACGGTTAGTTATCCCTGAGCTAATAATATCAGCTGGAGGTAATAAATATAGAACAAACTCAATACGTATAAACGTTAAAAAGTCAGGAACTGTTGCAAGTTCAAAAGAATTATTTGTTTTAACTGAGGTTGATAAGGATGAAATATTTATGGGGGAGCAAGTAACCGTTACTTATAAGCTTTATACGAGAGTTCAGCTAGGTTTGGAAAAGATTGATTATCCTAAGAGTGTAGGTTTTTGGCAGGAGGATTTATCTACACCTCAACCACCTCGTTTTAATCGTACATCAATAAAAGGAGTTGAATATCAAGTTGCTACATTGTACAAAGTAGCACTTTTCCCTACAAAAACAGGTAGCCTAGAAATTTCACCAATGAGCGTTACAGCCCAGGTCAGAACTAAACAGAAAAATAATAGAAGATCAATTTGGGATGATCCTTTTTTTAACAGTTTTAACAATCGTACGATTAAAAAATTGATTAGAACTGATCCTGTTAAAGTAAAGGTAAAATCATATCCTGATGGTCAACCCGCTGATTTTACAGGTGCAGTAGGTGATTTTAATATCCGTACATGGGTTGATACAAGTGAAGTTAGAATGAATGAAGCTATCACTCTTAATATAGAATTACGTGGTACGGGTAATATAAATATGTTTAGTATGCCAGAAATAAATTTCCCAGGAGATATGGATGTATTTCCTCCAAACTCTTCTTTTGAAAAAGAAAAACTATGGGATCAGTATACAGGGACTATTTTATGGGAATATATTTTAATTCCTAGAGGGGCAGGTAAATACCAACTTCCGAGAATTCAATTATCTTATCTCAATCCAAAGAATGGTTCCTGGAATAAAACTGGAGCAAAGCCAATTTCGTTCAATGTCTTACCAGAAGAAGATAACTTTATTAGTAATACAAATGGGTTTACAAAAGAAGAAATTTCATTATTAGGGAGTGATATCCGATATAATACGACAAAGATATCAGATTGGGTTTTGCGCAATGAACCAACTATATCAATTAGGTCATTTTCTCCTCATATCTTAGCTGCAATCTTGTTTTTACTTCCAATTCCTATTACGCGTTTTAAAGATCATAGATCAAATAATGCAAGCATACGCCAATCAAATAAAGCTCTTAAAAAAGCTTTGAAAAATCTAAAAATCCCTGAAGAAGATCCTTTTATACAGGTTTCAAGAGTTATATATGTTTATCTAAAAGATCGTTTTTTTCTATCAAGTGAACATTTAGATCCATTATCAGTTAAAAAAACTTTAAAAGGGATTATTGAACTTGACCATCTGGATAGCTTAATCAAAATTTTAAAATTATGCGATGCTGGTAGGTATGGCCCTGATGCATCAGATGCTGAAAATACTATTTTAGATGATGCTAGGAATATTTTATATAGACTGGATTCTAACAAATGAAGCCAATAATATTTTTTCTATATTTTTTTCAGGTCATTCTCAATGCAGAATCAACAATTCCTGTAGATAGTTTATTTTCAATAGGTAATCGTTATTTTAGTATTGAAAAATATGACTATGCCTTGGATGCATATTTAGCAATATTAGAAAAAGTAGAAAATCCCGATTTATATTTTAATATTGGTAATACGTATTATCGTCAAGGTAATCTTGGGCAAGCAATTTGGGCATATGAAAAAGGTATACAATTATCTCCTTTACATAAAGATTTAAAATATAATTTAGATTTTGTAAATGCGAGAGTAAAAGATAGAATAGAGGTACCAAAGGGTATTTTATTTATTGAGATGTATAGGATAATAAAAAGAAATGTTAAGTTGAATGACCTTTTACTTTGGGGTGGTATAATGATGCTGTTAGCATCATTTGCAACATTTTTCAAAATATTTAATATTTTAGATAATATTTTTGCGTACAGAATAACGGTTATTTTATTTATTTTTAGTTTATTACTTCATATGATAGCTTTGGATAAATATTGGGAGATATCGGACAAAAATGAAGGCATTATTATATCTTCAATTGTTAATGTACGTTCTGCTCCAATAGATAGGGATGAAAAGATAATTTTTCGTATCCATGAGGGTCTAAAAGTTGATATTGTTCAATCACAGCCAGGTTGGTTTGAAATTATATTGCTTGACGGAAAAAAAGGATGGATTGAGCACCAATCTTTATTAAGGTTATAATGCGAAACAGAAATTATTTTTTCTTATTCTTCACTTTTTCATTTATAATTGCTCAAAATTCTAATGAATTAAGTCCAAAAAAATTAAAAGACATTTCCCCTAATTGGCCAATTATCATAAACAATGCTCTTGATGATTCAACATCTTTTGATTTAGTATTAAAAGCTGATTCAATAAAGTATATTTCAGAAGGATATCGTGTGCAGATTTTAGCGACACGCTACTTTGAATATGCTGATAGCCTAGCTATATCTATAAGCAGTAAAATTAATGATAGTGTTTATGTAGA
>CETM01023914.1_pt1 | contig 20178 bp, 21 predicted proteins | sample 361451 | NCBI WGS metagenome assembly CETM01 (sample SAMEA2622690, study PRJEB7988) | marine metagenome | isolation source: saline water (ENVO:00002010), including
GAATGAAAGATGTCAAGCTAGATAAACATAGAATTCTTTTTGAGAACAGTGAAGTTGGTTTTATGCACGCAATAGCAAGTTTTAAGGATGGCAACAAAGAAGCCGTTATGTCTTATTACAAGTTTAAAGATGGAAAAATAGTTCACCAAGAAACAGGCGCTACAAAACTACCTAAGTAATTTTTTAATCTTTATTTTTTAATATTTTATCGTCTGCAATTTTTCCTTTATTTACACCTTCCTTAATAGTGTATTCTAAAGTTCCATTAGCTCCAGCTTCGACTGACTTAATTTTATTTTTGAAAAGCTTTTTTTGCTCTTCTCTTTGGACTCTTTCTCTTGCAAACTTTTCTAAATGTTTAGTATCTCGCATAGCTAATTATACCTTAAATGACTCACCACATCCACATCGTTCTGTTTCGTTGGGGTTTTTAAACACAAATTGAGAAGAAAACTTATCAGTTTTATAGTCCATTTCAGTTCCCAAAAGATACATAACAGCGTTTGAATCAATAAAAACTTTAACTCCCTTATCTTCTATAACTTCTTCATTTTTTTTTGCTTCTTTTGCGTACTCCATCATATAAGACATGCCAGCACATCCGCCTGATTTTACCCCAACTCTTACTCCTATGGTTTTATCGTCGGCCTTAGACATTATTTCTTTAATCCTATTTGCAGCGTTATCACTTAATTTTATAACTTGTTCGCTCATAAATTTAGTTCTAGTTTAGCAGCTTCAGACATTTTAGATTTATCCCATGGCGGATCCCAAACGAGATTTAATTTAACATCAGAAACCCCTTTAACCTTTAGTATACATTCCTTAACTTCTTTTGGCAAACTCTCTGCCACGGGACAATTTGGTGATGTCAGCGTCATATCTACATTCACAACTTTTTTATCATTTATTTCTATTTTATAAATAAGGCCTAGTTCGTAAATATTAACAGGAATTTCGGGATCATAGACCTTTTTAATTTCTTTAATTACATTTTCCTTTAGGTCGGTCATAAATTTATTTTTCTGTAATTGCTGTATCTTTTTTTCCTTCGGCAGCATGCATAAATGTGTGCCAAGCTAAAGTAGCACATTTTACTCTCATTGGAAATCGTTTCACCCCTGATAAGGACATCATAGTAGTATTCTCATCATCGTTAAGACTGTTAATGCTTAGTTTTGTGCCTTCTTTTAGCATTTTTAAAAAGTGTTCTAAAATTTTTTTTACAACATTAAATTCCTTGCCCTTAAAAGTTTCCGTCATAATTGAAGCAGAAGCCATTGATATCGCACAACCTTCACCTTCGAAAGAAATATCTTCGACTTTTTTTTCTTTATCTAGTTTTAAAAAAACGTGGACTTTATCTCCACATAGTGGGTTGTGCCCTTTAGCATCCTTGTTAAAACCTTTACATTTATTTTTATTTCTTGGGTTTTTTCCATGATCTAAAACTATCTCTTGATATAATTCCTTTAAATCCATTTATATATTAAAAACCTTATTACATTTTTTTATTGCACTACTTAAAGCATCAATATCGTCTTTGGTATTATAAATACCTAAAGAAGCTCTAGCTGATGCTGCAATGCCCAACTTTTCATGTAAAATTTGACAACAATGATGTCCGGCTCTAATTGCGACTCCATCTTCGTCAAGAATTGTAGCTATATCATGAGGATGAATTCCCTTAATTGTAAATGAGATTATTGATCCTCTATTTTTTGGGTCACCAATAATTCTAACAGAATTATTTTTTCTAATTACCTCAAGTCCGTATTCTAATATTTTTTTCTCATGTTCCATAATATTGTTGATACCAACATCCTCAATAAATTTTATAGATTCCGAAAATCCTACTACTTCTGCAGTTTGCAATGTTCCGGCTTCGTATTTTGTGGGACTACCTGGAAAAGTAATATTGTCTTTATTAACTTCCTCAATCATTCCACCTCCACCTTGATAAGGAGGCAAAACCTCAAGCCATTTTTTTTTTGCATACAAAACTCCAACTCCTGTTGGTCCATACATTTTGTGACATGAAATTGCATAAAAATCACAACCAAGTTCCTGCATATCCAATTTTAAATGTGGTGCACCTTGACACCCATCTACAAGTACAGGGATTTTTTTTTTACTTGCTAAATCTACAATTTTTTTCACAGGCATTATTGCGCCTGTAACATTTGATAAGTGCGTAATTCCAATAATTTTTGTTTTGTTTGTTATTAATTTTTTAATTTCTTCAATATCAACTTCACCTTTATTATTACAACTCGCAAACTTAATTATAGCTCCCTTTCTTTGTCTCAAAAAATGCCAAGGAACATAGTTTGCATGATGCTCTAATTCTGTTATTAAAATTTCATCACCTTTATTAATAAATTTTTCTCCATATGTTGAGGCAACAAGATTAATTCCTTCTGTTGCGTTTTTTGTAAATATAATCTCTTCTCTTGTTTTTGCATTTATATATTTTTTCATTAAGTCTCTTGTTTCCTCAAATCTATTTGTAGCTGTAACCGCTAATGAATGAACGCTTCTTCCAATATTTGAAAATTCTTTAGAATAAAATTTTGAAATTCTGTCGATAACGCTTTTAGGTTTTTGTGAAGAGTTAGCGTTATCTAAATATACTAAAGGTTTACCATTAATATTACTTTTAAAAATAGGAAATTGCGATTTTATAGATTTAATTTCCATGAATATGTCCTTCTAATTTGTTCAAAACAAAATTTCTCACTGAATTACTTTTAATCATCTGAATCACTTCATAGAGAAAACCATCAACTAATAATTTGACAGACTCTTTTCTGTTCAAACCTCTGGTCATTAAATAATAAATCGAATCCTCGTCTATACTTCCAGATGTCGAGCCGTGTGAACATTTTACATCATCTGCATAAATTTCTAGTTCAGGCTTAGAATCAAACTCTGAATTATCACTAAGTAGCATTGCCTTGCTCAATTGATAAGCGTTGGTCTTTTGGGCGATATCTTTAACAAAAATTTTACCCTGATAAACACCCTTTCCTTGCGAGTTTAAAACATTTTTAACTCTTTGATAGCTTTTACAGTTAGGCGCAAGATGATTTATTCTAGTTTTGATTTCCTGGTGGTCATTTTTATCTAAGAATGAAGCGGCTTGTAAATTACATTCACAATCCTCTCCCTCTAAATTGAATTCTAAATCTAATTTATTAAACTTTAGCCCAGATGGAAAAAGGAAAGAAGAATATTTGGATTTTGATTCAAGTGAATTTTTAGAATATTTATGAAAATATCCTTCACTTTTTTCGTTTTGAATACATATGTTTTTATATATAGCGTTTTTTTTTAAAATAATATTCTCATAAACATTATTTATGAATTTATACTTTGATTGATTTATAACTAAATCAATGGTGTGCAATTCAGAATTTTTTCCAATTTTAATCTTATTCCTACTGTTTAAAATATTCTCTTTTAAATCATTTGTGAAAATATTGTATATAACAAGAACTTTTTTAAAACTGTAATTTTCATCAATCTTTAGATAATATCCAGTATCAGATAAAGCGTGATTTAATTGGATTAATGGGTTCCTTTCATTTGTTTCAAAAAAATTATCATTGTTGAAAGATTTAATTTTAATTTTATTTTTTTCTTCAAATTTAAAATCACTTGTATTTAATTTGCCATTTATAATTAATATATAATTATGATCAAAATCCTTTATAAAATTAATTTGTTTTCTCTTGGAGTTTATATTTTTTATATTAAGTTTATTAAAATTTTTCTGAACTATCTCCCTAAAATCTGAAAATTTCCAGTCTTCATTTCTTTTATTCGGAAAACCAGTTTGGTTAAAAAGATTTAAGTTTTTTATTCTAAAATCTTTTTCTTCACTACTTAAATTCTTAAATTTATCAATTTCTGTAAAATTGATTTTAAAGCTGTTTGTCATTTAATTTATTTTTTTGTAACCTTTTTTCTCTAATTCTTCTGCTAATTCCATGCGTCCAGATTTGACAATCTTTCCATCTGATAACACGTGAACAAAATCTGGATTTATATAGTTAAGTAGTCTTTGGTAGTGAGTTATTACCAAAAAGGATTTGATTTTATCCCTGGAAGAATTAACCCCGTCTGCAATTGTTTTTAAAGCATCTATGTCTAAACCTGAATCTGTCTCATCAAGTATAGAAAGGTTTGGCTCTAAAATTTTCATTTGCAATATTTCGTTTTTTTTCTTTTCTCCCCCCGAAAAACCGACATTAAGTTGTCTAGATAAAATTTTTTCATCAATTCCAAGTTCTGATGATTTTTCCTTAACCATTTTTAAAAATGACAAAGTGTCTAGCTCCTTTTCTCCTCTTGCTTTTCTTACTTTATTTAAAGATGTTTTAAGAAAATTGTTTGTGTTTACACCCGGAATTTCTGTTGGGTATTGAAATGCCAAGAAAATACCTTTTTGAGCTCTTTCATCGACTGGGATATCCTTAAGATCTTTGCCTTTATACTTTAGTTGGCCAGAAATTTTATATCCGTTCTTTCCTGAAAGAACGTTTGCTAAAGTGCTTTTTCCGGAACCATTGGGTCCCATAATTGCATGAAGTTCCCCTGGTTTGATTGTGATATCTAAACCTTTGAGAATATCTCTGTTATTTATAGAGGCTTTTAAATCTTTTATCTCTAACATTAGCCTACACTTCCCTCTAAGCTAATTCCTACCAATTTTTGTGCTTCCACTGCAAACTCCATTGGCAACTGTTGCAAAACCTCTTTGCAAAAACCATTTACTATCAAACTTACAGCTTCCTCTTGGTTTAGGCCTCTTTGATTACAATAAAATAATTGCTCCTCATTTATTTTGGATGTAGTTGCCTCATGTTCAACAGTTGATGATGAGTTTTTGTTTTTAATATAAGGAACCGTGTGTGCTCCACATTTGTTTCCCATCAATAATGAGTCACATTGAGTATAATTTCTGGAATTTAATGCTTTTTTGTTTATATCTACCAACCCTCTATATGTGTTGTCGGCCTGTCCCGCTGATATACCTTTAGATATTATTTTACTTTTTGTATTTTTTCCAAGATGAATCATTTTAGTTCCTGTATCAGCTTTTTGATGATTGTTAGTGATAGCAATAGAATAAAATTCTCCAACTGAATTATCACCTTGTAGAATACAACTTGGATATTTCCACGTAATAGCCGAGCCAGTTTCAACTTGTGTCCATGAAATTTTAGAATTTTTTCCCCTACAAGCACCTCTTTTTGTTACAAAATTATAAATTCCTCCTACTCCGTCTTTATCCCCTGGGTACCAATTTTGAACTGTGGAATACTTTATTTCCGCATCATCAAGTGCCACCAGTTCGACATTTGCTGCATGTAATTGATTTTCATCTCTCATTGGTGCGGTGCATCCCTCTAGGTAACTTACATAACTGCCTTTGTCGGCTATAATTAATGTTCGTTCAAATTGTCCTGTTTCAGAGGCATTAATTCTAAAATAAGTAGAAAGTTCCATTGGGCATCTAACGTTTGGTGGAATGTAAACAAAAGAACCATCTGTGAAAACTGCAGAATTTAAAGTTGCAAAATAATGATCTGTTAAAGGTATTACCGATCCTAGGTATTTTCTAACTAAGTCAGGATGTTTTTGTATAGCTTCTGATATAGAACAAAAAATAATTCCTTTTTTAGTTAATTCTTTTTTGTATGTTGTTGCAACAGACACCGAGTCGAAAACTGCATCAACGGCTACTCCGCTTAATCTTTTTTGTTCCTGCAAAGGTATTCCTAGTTTTTTGTATGTCTCTATTAATTTTGGATCAACTTCGTCTAAACTTTTAGGTTTTTCCGAGGCACTTTTTGGAGCGGAATAATAATAAAGATTTTGATAATCTATTTTGGGATATTTTGGTTTTTGCCAGTTTGGCTCTTTTAAAGTTTTTAGTCTTTTAAAAGCTTTTAATCTCCATTCTAACATCCACTTTGGTTCTTTTTTAATGCCAGATATAAATTTGATTGAGTTTTCGTTCAAACCTTTGGGGGCTCGAATATTCTCTATTTCTGTTGTAAAACCGTACTTGTACTCTTGATTAGTATTTATATTTTGGTTTTTCATTTATTCACTACTTCTTTGTTTGATTAAATCGTTTAAGCTTACTTTTTCAAAAAAGATATTTATGTGTTTTTCTAAATCATCCCACAAATTATGCGTTATGCATTTTACAGTTTTTCCATGACAACCTTTTTTTGAATCTTTTTTGCAATTTAAAGTTTTTACCTGCTCGTCCACGGCAAAAATTATATTTGAAATCCTTATTTCTTTAGGATTTTTTTCTAAAATATATCCTCCTGATGGGCCACGAATACTTTTTACGAGTTTTTCATTTTTAAGTTTTGAAAAGAGTTGCTCTAAATAAGATAATGAAATGTTTTGTCTTAAAGATATATCGGTAAGACTCACTGGTTTTCCATTTTGATTAGCTGCCAAATCAGCCATGGCCATAACAGCATATCTTCCTTTTGTAGTAAGTTTCATTTTATATAGTATTTTCAGTAGTTATTTAATTATTCCTACTAAATTAGTCAACTTTAATAAAAAAAAATATGACGCGGTTAAAACGTGTTATAAATCTCTTTTTTTTTTGAAATTAATTATCATTAACAATTATGAAACAGAAAAGTGTAGAAGTTTTTATACCTGGGCCTGCTGGAAGGCTTGAAGCAAGGTATTTCAAGAATCAAAAACCAAAATCTCCAATAGCAATAGTTTTACAACCTCATCCCCAGTACGGAGGAACGATGAAAAACAGGATCGTTGTAGAAATTTTTAATTCATTTGTCGAGAATAGTTTTTCGGTTTTAACTGTAAACTTCAGAGGTGTAGGTAAGAGTGACGGAACATTTGACAATGGTCAAGGAGAACTTTCTGATGCAGCCGCAGCTCTTGATTGGATAGAAAGAGAGAATGAGGATTTTAGTCAATGTTGGGTGTCTGGTTTTTCATTTGGTTCATTAATTTGCATGCAATTAATAATGAGAAGACCGGAGGTCACAAAATTTATATCTGTATCTCCTCAACCCAATGTGTATGATTTTACTTTTTTGGCTCCATGTCCAATATCAGGACAAATTATAACGGGGGAAAAAGACGAACTAGTTTCAAAAGAAAGTACGGAAGATTTAAAGAATAGATTAAAAAATCAGAAAGGTATTGAGGTACAATTTGATGAAATTAAGAATGCAAATCATTTTTTTAAAAGCAAGGAAAATGATTTGAAAAAGACTATAAATCAATACATTAAGACAAAAACTGAAATTATGTAATTTTAATAATTTCTCCACCTATACAAGGTTTTGAACATCCAGTGGTATTAGGAAACGAAATTGGTTCTTGAAGAATAGACCTGATGGCAAGGTATGCAAAAGCTTGTGACTCAACGAAATCACCGTCTACATTATAATCGTCTATAGTTTGGATCGCTGTATTTTTAAGAGTTATTTGTTTTATTTTCTTTATTAAAGATTTATTTTTTCTTCCTCCACCTGAAACCAATACTTTAAAAGATTTTTCGCCAACACTAGGTAAAAGAGAAATTAATGCCGCTCCTATTATTTGGCCTGTAAAATCAGTTAATGTTGCCGCTCCATCCTCTAAAGATAGACCTCTAGCAAATGAAACATCAAAATCATTTACATCAAAAGATAAATTTTTTTTATTTGTTCTGTTGGAAAAAAGTTCTTGTGCTTGCTCTAATATAATCTCATTACATTTTCCACTAGCCGCAATTTCTCCATCCTTATCAAACTTTTTATTTGAGTTTTTTCTGATCCACATATCTATTAAACAATTTCCCGGACCTATATCTCTGCTGATGAAATCATACTGATTATAATTTCCTACTACCGTAATATTTGATATTCCACCAATATTAAGTATGCATGATGGTACATCAATTTTATTTTGTTTCAAAATTAATTGATGAAATATAGGTGTTAACGGAGCACCTTCACCTCCATTTTTAATATCGTTTTGTCTAAAGTTGTAAACAATATCCTTTTTTGTTAATTGGGATAACAATTCACCATTACCAAGTTGTTTTGAAATTCTTTCTTTAGAATTGTGGTAAATAGTTTGGCCATGAAATCCTACCAAATCAATGACTTTATTTTTACAAATATCAACTGTTACTTTTGAGTGAAATAAAGTTATTTTTTTTTCTAAATTTTTGAGGTCTTCAGAATGGCTTTCTAAATCTTTGATGTTTTGAATTTTTTCTTTTAAGCTGTGAATACCTATGTAAATTTCTTTATCATATTCAAAATACTTGTTTAATATTACTCTATAATTAGAAGTACCGTCAGATTTAATAATTGATGCATCAACTCCATCCCCAGAAGTTCCACTCATTAAACCTAAAGCTGTATATTCTTTACTCATATTTATATTTATTTATACCAATTTTTGTATAATAGTAGCTTTAGCACATAAAGTTCTATGAAAAATGCTTTTTTATCTGAATTGTCTTCTAGAGGCTTCCTAAATCAATGTACGGATTTGGACAAACTTAATGATGTAACTAGCAAAAAATCAATAAAAGTATACATAGGTTTTGATTGTACAGCCCAAAGCCTTCATGTCGGTAGTTTAATGCAGATCATGATTTTAAGACTTCTTCAAAGACATGGTCACCAACCGATAGTTTTGTTGGGCGGGGGTACTACTCTTATAGGTGATCCGTCTGGAAAAGATGCAACAAGAAAAGTTTTAAAACATAAAGATATAAATAAAAATATACTATCAATTAAAAAAATTTTTCAAAAACTTTTAAATACAAAAGATAAGAAAACAAAACCCATTTTTGTAGATAACTATAAATGGTTAGGAAAATTGAAATACATCGATTTTTTAAGGGATATAGGAAAACACTTTACTATAAATAAAATGTTAACTTTTGATAGCGTTAAACTAAGATTAGATAGAGAGCAGTCGCTAAGTTATATGGAGTTTAATTATATGATCCTGCAAGCTTATGATTTCTATCAACTCTTTAAAAAATACAACTGTATTTTACAGATGGGTGGGTCTGACCAGTGGGGAAATATCGTTAATGGAGTCGAGTTAATAAGAAGAACTTTGCAGAAAGAGGCTTTTGGCCTAACTACACCTCTTATAACTTTGGCGTCTGGAGCTAAAATGGGCAAAACTGAAAAGGGTGCGGTATGGTTAGATAAGAAATTGTTCTCGCCTTACGACTATTGGCAATTCTGGAGAAATACATCGGACTCTGATGTCAAAAAATTCTTGATGTATTTTACAGAAATTGAACTAAATGAATTACAAAAAAAGATAGAGGTTGAAAGTGATATAAATCAATTAAAAATATTATTAGCTAATGAAGCCACAACTCTATTGCACGGTGCAAAATCTGCAAAAGACTCTGCTGAATCTGCAAGAGAAACTTTTGTCAAAGGCGGTATTGGAAAAAGTATACCTGAAAAAAGATTGTCAAAAACCATAATCTCCAAAGGTATAAATATTATAGAACTAGTTTTTCAAAACGGTCTAGCTCAATCTAAAAGTGATGCGAGAAGAATTTTAAAAAATAATGGTATAAAAATTAATGACAAAACTATCTCTGATGAAAAGAAAATAGTAAATATGGATGATTTCTCTAACAATAATTATATTAAGTTATCAGTTGGTAAAAAAAATCATCTTAAAGTTACTCTTATTTAGCTTTTCTTTTTTTTGCAGCTTCAACTGCTCGTGTAATAAACCTTGGTGTCAAACTTTTCACAGGATTTACAGTTGTTTTTAAATCATCTGGCAAACCCTTGATTTTAAAGCTTAGTCCAAAAACTCCTTCACCAACTTTTTTTCCTATAAGAATGTCTCCCACAACAGGAATTTTTGAAACAATATTATTCAGAGTTTTAGCAGGAACTAATGTTCCTCTTAGACTGATTAGACCGCTTTTCTTTTCTACATATCCATCAATTAAGACAGATATAGATGGACCAATCATAAAAATTTCATCAATTGTCATAGTTGATTGATCTGATACATATTTAACTGATAGTGTTTCAAAGCTTATCCCTTCTCCCTTTAATGTATCGGTTAATCCTTTAAGATCTGCAAGTGTAAGTATTTTTGCTAAAGCCGGAGCATCGTTTAATTTAAAGTTTTTTATTGTAAGTTCGTTAAAAGATCTTTTTTTGTTAAATCTTGATATAAACATTAAATTTCCTCCGTCTAATCCTTGAAAAAACTTGTAGTCACTTAATAAAGGCATCGCTATATCGGAATATACTTCTAGTATTTTTCCATCTGTTTCCTTTTGTTTTATTAATGAAATATCTAAATGTTCACTACTTGAATAATCACTTTTTGCTGAAATTTTTTGGAAATCTCCTTTATCAATTGATCCAATAAGTCTAAAGTTTTTTATTGGAAAATTTGTACCTTTGAGTATTTTACCTAAATCAATTTCAACATCTTTGGAAATTTTTTTAATAAATTTATTTTTTTTAGTACCTTTGCCCAATTCTTTAATAAGATTTTTTGCATCAAAAACCTTACCCTTAACTTTAATAGACTTCTTATTCGAAATTAGAAAATCATTATTAATTTTATTGTCTAATGTGGTTTGTATTTTGATTTCTTTAAAATCGATTAAATTATAATCTTTGTCTAGATATACATTCTTAATTTTAAATTTATTATTGCTATTTTCAATCAAAATATTTTTGAAATGAATAGTTTTGTTTTTATTAACTAATAATTTTGACTTTACTTTTGATATATTATCTTTTGAAAAAGAAAAATTCATAGCAGGAATTTTAATTAAATTTGATATTTCTTTTGATTTAAATTCTAGATCAATATTATAATTGTCATTTTTCTTTTTTAGTTTTAGCTCGCCGTTAAAGAATTCTCTATCACTATTACTCGATTTATTTAAATTCCAGGAAATTTTATTAAAATAAATATTATTTTTGTCATAGAAAAAATTTGCAATTAAATTCTTAATCTCATATTCATTTGTGATTTTAATATTTGCATCCCGTATATTTCCTGAAAGACTAAAGTTATCTTTTAATTCGAAATCTTCATCAAATTCTAGTTCTAAACGTTTAACCTTAAATTTTGCACTTTTAATATTTTTTAAATTATCTAATTCAAGATTTATTTTTTTGTTTAGAGATTTAATTTTTTTAAAATCTAAATAGTCTGTAGCAATTATTATTCTTTTAATACCTAATTTTTTTTTTATAAGTGGCTCCAAATCAATATCGGTTCTTAATAAACTTAGAGGGATTTGTGCATCGTGATACTGAACGATGGGGCTGATAAATTTTACAAATAAAGATAGCTTTTTAATATCTAATAAAATTGATGTTTTTTCAAAATCTATATTGATATTTTTATTTGATTTTTTTATTTCAGACTTGATTATTTCATTAAATCTATTCGTTTCATAACCAAAAAAACTTAAGTAGGCGATTGAAACAAATAGAAGAAAGCAAATAAACAGAAAAGTTGAAATAAGAGTTTTTTTCATTAATTTTTTATTTTGAAAATTGAACCTTCAATAAATTTGTCTATATTGCCATTTAAAACTGAATCTGGATTTGTGTCTTCAATTCCGTATCTTAAGTCTTTTACAAGTCTGTATGGTTGTAAAACATAGGATCTAATTTGATGGCCCCAACCTATATCTGTTTTTGAGTCTGACTCTTTTGTGTTTTTATCTTCTCTTTTTTTAAGTTCGTGCTCATAAAGCCTGGCCTTTAACATTTTGAAACAAGTCTCTTTATTTTTGTGTTGGGATCTTTCGTTTTGACATTGAACAACAATTTTTGTTGGCAAATGTGTAATTCTTACTGCACTATCAGTTGTGTTAACATGTTGGCCTCCAGCGCCGCTTGACCTATAAGTATCAATCCTTAAGTCTTTATCTTCAATAACAATATCTATTGAATCATCTATCATTGGGTACACCCAAATACTTGCAAAACTTGTGTGTCTTCTTGCTCCAGAATCAAAAGGAGATATTCTTACAAGTCTATGAACCCCTGACTCTTTTTTTAAAAGACCATAAAGATTTTCGCCATTGATTTTTAATGTTGATGATTTAATTCCGGCTTCATCACCTTTGTGTTCACTAATCATTTCATAGCTAAAATTTTTTTTATCAAACCACTTCAAATACATTCTTCTTAACATTTCAGCCCAATCCTGACTTTCGGTTCCTCCCGCACCAGCATGGATTTCCATATAAATATTTAAATGATCATTTTCACCAGATAAGAAACACTTAATTTCGAATTTTTTTATTTCAGATAAAATTCCTAAAACTTTCTCTAAACAGTCATTCAAAGTTTCAGAATCATTTTCTTCAAAGGCTAGTTTGTTTAGGTCTTTTATATTGATAAGGTTTTTTTGTGAATCTGTGTAAAAATTCAATATACTTTCAATAAAATTTTTCTCTCTTATTATTTTCTTAGATCGCTCTCTATCCTTCCAAAAATTATCTTTTGAAATTTCTGAGTTAAGATCTAATATTTTTTTTTCTGCATTTTGGGCATCAAAGATACCTCCTAATATTCTTCAAAGAGGTCTTTGACAATTCAAAATTTTTTTCAAAATCGTTCATTAATAGAATCCTTTAAACTTTAAAGATTTACCATAGTTTCTTCCAAAATTTAAATTTTTTAATTTGATATTTTCTGAACTTTTTTCTTTAAAGCTTTCCACAATTGACTTTGTATCCACAAAATTTGTAATTTCTCCTGTATCGTAATTAACGGGGTAAAAGTAGATTCCAGATGGAACTTCGAAGGATTTGAAATCATCCTTGTATAAAGCTGTTTCAACAAATTTTCTAAATACAGGTAGCGCCACTTTAGATCCTGTTTCGTATTTCCCTAAAGATTTTGGATCATCATAACCTATGTAAACACCAACTACCAGATCAGAAGTGAAACCTATAAACCACGCATCGTAATTATCATTTGTGGTTCCAGTTTTTCCTGCAAGAGGGACTTTCAGACTTTTTAGTTTTTTTCCCGTTCCTCTTATCACGGCTCCTTCTAACATTGAGGTAACCTGATATGCGGTTTCTGTACTAATAATTTGAGGCCTATTATCTAAAATTTTTATTAAAGTTCCGCTTGTATTTTTAAAAGTTTCACAACCATTGCATTTTCTTTTTTCAGAATTATAAATTGTTTTTCCTCTTCTATCTTGTATTCTTTTAATAATTTTTGCATTAACTCCTTTTCCTCCATTAACAAATGAACAGTACGCTGTTGTTAATTTTAAAAGAGTTGTTTCGTTTGATCCAAGCGAAACAGATAGTAGTTCCGGTATTTTATCATAGACCCCAAGGCTCTTAGATATTAAAGAAATTTTTTCAAAACCTAAATCTTGAGCAATTCTAACTGTCATTAAATTTCTAGACTTTTCAATTCCTTTTCTAAGAGTTGAAGGGCCGTAAAACTTTTTTCCATAATTCTCTGGTTTCCAATCTTTTAGGCCAGCTCCTTGTTCACTCACGAAAGGTGCATCAAGTATAAGTGAGTTAGGAAGATAACCGTTCTCCAAGGCAGTAGCATAAACAATTGGTTTGAAAGCAGAGCCTGGTTGTCTTTTTGCTTGTGTTACTCTATTAAATTCGCTCGCAATATAACTATATCCACCTACCAACGCTTTAACTTCACCATTGTGAGGATTCATTACTACGATACCACCATTAACCAATGGTAGCTGCTTTATGTCCCAATCTCCTTTTTTATTTTTTTTTAAAAAAATTAAATCACCAATCTCTAACAATTCATTAAAATTTTTTTTATTTGTCCATTTTAAATTTTTAAATGTAATTTGTACCTCTTCCTGGCTTTTTATGAATTCAACTCGGGAGGTATAATCATTGATTGATAAAATTTTAGCCACTTTCCATTCTAAAGTTTTATCAATATTAATTTTTTTTAAAGTTTTTTTCCAATTTTCATCAAAAAATATATTTGTTATTGGTCCTCGCCATCCTTTTCTTTTATCATACTCTTCAATACCATATCTTAAAGAATCAAGTGCTGCTATTTGGTAATCTGGTTTTAGAGGTGTGCTAATAGACAAACCTTGTGAATAAAGTTTTTCAAAACCATAGTCTGTTTTTACAATTCTTCTAACTTCTTCTGTGTAAGACTTAGCTTCTTCTATTAAAAAAACTTTTCTATTTTTTAAATCAATATTTTTTTTTGAAAATTTTTTAAAATCATTATCTGTGATGTAGCCGTTTTCTTTTAAATTTTTTAAAACCAAATTTCTTCTTATTTTTGCTAATTCAGGTGATTTGAACGGGTTATATTTGCTTGGCGCTTTAGGTAAGGCTGCCAACAAAGATGCTTCTAAATAATCAAGTTCTTTAACAGATTTATCAAAATATTCCAAGCTTGCCGAAGCTACACCGTATGTTCCTTGTCCAAGATAAATTTCATTAAGATAAAGTTCTAAGATTCTTTTTTTTGTGAATGCTTTTTCAATTCTGAAAGCAAGAATGGCTTCTTTTATTTTTCTTCTCAAAGAAACTTCGTTCGTTAGTAGAAAATTTTTTGCTACTTGTTGTGTGATTGTCGATGCTCCTTCTAGTCTTTTGTTAGATAAAATATTTTTAATATTATTAAGGACAGCCCTTGTAACACCCTTAGCATCTACCCCTGGATGTTCAAAAAAATTTTTATCTTCTGCTGAAAGAAATGAATTAATGACTTTTTCTGGTATCGATTCTATAGGAATAAATAGTCTTTTTTCTAAAGCAAATTCAGCAACTAATTCTCCATGTTGCGTATATACTCTGCTAAGAACTGACGGTTCATAATTTGATAATTTTTTATAATCAGGAAGTCCTGAAGAAAAATACCAAAAAGCGGAGAACAAAAGAAAAATACCGCCGAGAAAAAAAATGATAGATAGTTTTATTAAATAATTAAAAGTCTTTGAGATTTTCATGCTTAGATTGAGATAAATGGTAAATTTTGGCTATCTTAAGGCATTTTTTAATTTATAAACTTACAATTTAAGGAAAAAAGCGATATAGTTATTTATGGCTTATAATTTAAAAAACAATTTAAAGAAAATAACATTTATGAACGGAATTCATTTACCATGGAAAAAAATTTATATATCGATTCTTCACATCCAGAAGAGACTAGAGTTGTACTTAAATCTAAATCTTATATTGAAGAATACGAATCAGAGAATAAAAATAATTTAAATTTAAAAAATAATATTTACTTAGGAATAGTAAGTAGAGTTGAACCATCTTTACAGGCGGCATTTGTAAATTTTGGAAGAGAGAGACACGGCTTTTTAGCTTTTAGCGATATTCAATCAGATTATTATCAAATTCCTACAGAGGACAAAGAAGAACTTCAAGAAGCTGAAGAAAAAATCAGAGAAAATTTAAAGGAAAAAACTGAAAGGGAAGAAATAGACATCAAGTCTGATAAAGATAATAATTTAGATTCGAAAAATGGCGATATTAACTCAGCAGATTCATCCGAAGTAAAAGAACCTTTGGGTAGCCAATCTGAAAAAATTAGAGAAAATTTAAAAAATAGATACGGTATAAGAAAATATAAGATTCAAGAGGTGGTAAAACCTGGTCAAGTTATTTTAATACAGGTGCTGAAGGAAGAAAGAGGACAAAAGGGTGCTGCTCTTACAACATTTATATCTATAGCGGGTAAATACTCTGTGCTAATGCCAAATACGGCAAAGGGTGGAGGAATATCAAGAAAAATTTTTAAATATGAGGAGAGAAAAAAAATTAGAGAAATATTAAATGATATAGATATTCCAAAGAATATGGGTCTTATAGTTAGAACTGCAGGCTCTGGAAAATCAAAAAATGAAATAAATAATGATCTTCAAGGAACCATAAAAATTTGGGAAGAAGTGAAAAATAAAACAGTAAATTCATCAGCTCCTGTTTTAATACATGAAGAAGGAGATATTATAAAAAGAGCACTTCGTGATATGTACGACAATGATACTAAATATGTTTACATCGAAGGTAATGATGGATACCAAAAAGCTAAGAACTTCATGAAACAACTAATGCCACGAAATGCAAAATATGTGAAGAAATATAGAGGAAAAATACCATTATTCCATAGTGAGGACATTGAACAGAGTTTAAATAAAATTTTTGAACCTGTGGTTAAATTAAAATCTGGAGGTTATCTTGTTATAAATCCTACAGAGGCTTTAGTTGCTATAGATGTAAATTCTGGTCAATCAACTAAACAATTAAATATAGAAAAAACTGCGCTAAACACAAATATTGAAGCTGCGGAAGAAATAGCCAGACAAATTAAAATTAGAGATTTATCTGGATTAATAGTTATAGATTTTATTGACATGCTAAACTTTCACAACAAAAGATTAGTAGAAAGAAAAATGAAAGAGAGATTAAAATTAGATAGAGCAAGAATTCAAATTGGAAGAATAAGCAACTTTGGTCTCTTAGAGATGACTCGACAAAGATTGAAGGAAAGCTCAATAAAATGGGAGGTAAATTTATCATTAGAGTCTTTTGCACAAAAGATTATAAAAAAAATTGAAATGTTAGCCTTCTCAAACAAAACAAAAATAATTGAAGCAAGTGTACCCGAAAAAGTTAAAAATTATTTAAACACTGAGTTATTAAATGAAATAAATTTTTTCCAAAAAAAATATAAATTTAAGATAATTATTTATAGTGATAAAAACCTCATAATTCCTGAATATAAAATTGTATTATTAAATAAAAATAAAAAAATAGTTAATAAGTTGGTTAATTTGATTAGAATAAATGGTGATAATAAAAAACAGAAAAATAACAATAATGTTGTAAATCTTGTTGAAAAAAAGAAGCCTAAAAATTTAACTCTTGGTAAAACATTGTGGGTAAGAAGGAAAAATAGAAGGCTAAATTAATCCTTTATCAGGCGTGCTTGCTGAAGCATAATTTTGAAAGTTTATTCTTCCTGCTAAAAAAGACTTTCTTCCTGCTATAACTGCATCTTTCATTGACGAGGCCATCATGATTGGATTTTTTGCCTTAGCAATTGCTGTATTAACCAAAACACCATCACAACCAAGCTCCATAGCTATTGCAGCATCTGATGCAGTGCCTATTCCGGCATCTACAATTACTGGAACCTTAGCATTGTTTACGATTAAGGAAACATTTAATTTATTTCTTATTCCCCTGCCAGAGCCTATTGGAGAGGCAAGAGGCATTATGGCTGAAGCACCTAGATCTTCCAATTTTTTTGCAATTATAGGATCATCAGAACAATAAACCATAACTTTAAAACCTTCTTTTACTAAAACTTCTGTTGATTTCAAAGTTTCAACCATATTAGGATACAAAGTTTTTTTATCTCCAAGAACCTCGAGCTTTACAAGTTTCCAACCACCCATTTCCCTTGCTAACCGCAAGGTTCTAAGAGCGTCTTTTGAATTAAAACATCCAGCTGTGTTTGGTAAATAAGTAATTTTCTTTGGGTCTAAATAATCCATCAAAACCGGTTTTTTTTTATCTAAAATATTTACCCTCCTTACAGCAACTGTTACCATGTCGGCTCCTGATGCTTTAACGGCATCGGCTGTTTGTTTAAAATTCTTGTATTTTCCTGTTCCAACAATTAATCGGGATCGAAGAATGTGTTTGCCAATTTTCAAATAATCACTCTTCATTTACCCGCCTCCAATGAAATGAACAATTTCTATTCTGTCATTATTTTTAAGCTTTTTTCTTGCATAATAGCTTTTAGGCAAAATTGATCCGTTGAGCTCTATTGCTATCTTTTTTTGATTTAATTTATATTTCTTTATGAGATCGCTAACATTAAAATCATTAAGAATTTTTATTCTCTTACCATTTAATTGTATTTTTGCCATAATTGAGATATTTTAAGATTTTATTATATCAAAATGAGTCAAAAAATCCTCGTTATTAATGGTCCCAATCTAAATTTGCTTGGAACAAGAGAAAAAGAAAAATATGGAAATACCTCTTTAGACGATATTAAAAAAATATGTGAGGATCATTGCAAAAAAATTGGCCTTATTGTGGAATTTAAGCAGTCTAATGTGGAGGGAGAAATAGTAAATTTTATACAGGAGGCTAGAAAAAAACACCAAGGCATCATTATTAATGCTGGGGGGTACACGCACACATCAGTGGCAATACTTGATGCTCTACTTGCTGTTAAAAAACCAACAATTGAATTGCACATTACTAACATTTACAAAAGAGAGGATTTCAGGCATAAATCCTTGATCAGCAAAGCTGCTGATGGAATAATTTGTGGTCTTGGTACAGAAGGTTATATAATGGCTCTTAACGGAATAAAAAAAATTATAGATAATGAAAATTGATAAGAAATTAATTAAAGAATTAAAAGATTACCTTGAAGAATTTGGTTTATCAGAAATCGAATATCAAGATGGCAGTAAGAAGATTAAAGTTGCAAAAAATTTAATTTCTAACAGTCCTGTTACTGCTCACAAACCAGGTTTAACAAAACCTAAAGAAGAAAGTGGAACAAAGATTACTTCTCCAATTATAGGAACAGCTTATTTGGCACCTGAGCCTGGTGCTAAAAAATTTGTTGAGGTTGGGCAACGAGTTAAAAAAGGACAAACTATTATGATAGTTGAGGCAATGAAAACAATGAATCATGTTCCATCTACTTCGGATGGTGAGGTTAAAAAAATTTTAGTTCAAGATGGTGAAGCAGTAGAGTTTGGTCAAACTTTAGTTCTTTTGAAATAATTAATGTTTAAAAAAGTTTTAATTGCGAATAGAGGAGAAATTGCGGTCAGAGTAATAAGGGCCTGTAAGGAATGGGGAATTGGAACGGTCGCAGTACATTCCGATGTAGACTCCGAGTCAATGCATGTTCGTTTAGCAGATGAAAGTGTTTGTATAGGATCTCATCAACCGCAAAATAGTTATCTAAATATTCCTGCAATAATATCTGCTATAGATGTTACGGGGGCTGAAGCTGTTCATCCTGGTTATGGTTTTTTATCGGAAAATTTCAAATTTGCAGACATGATTGCTAAACACGGAATAAAATTTATTGGACCTAAAGCTGAGATTATAAAAAAAATGGGAGATAAAATTGAAGCTAAAAGAATAGCCAAACAAAATGGTTTGCCTATTATTGAAGGATCAGAGGGTGGAGTGAAAAATGTAGATGAAGCAAAGTTGATTTGTAAAAAAATTGGTTATCCAGTTTTAATTAAAGCCTCAGGTGGTGGTGGTGGAAAAGGAATGAAAATTGTTGAGAGTGAGGATAAATTAGAAGGATTATTTTCTTTAGCACGTCTAGAAGCAAAAAAATATTTTGGAAACGAAGAGGTTTATATTGAAAAATATTTTAAAAATCCAAGACACATTGAGGTTCAAATTATGTCTGGTAAAAATAGAACGGTTCATTTAAATGAGAGGGATTGTTCTGTTCAGAGAAAACACCAGAAATTAATAGAAGAAACTCCTAGTCCGGTATTAGATGAAAAGACTAGATCAGATTTGTTAGACAAAACAGTTAAGATGGTGGAAGCCCTAGGTTATGAAGGGGCAGGTACGGTTGAGTACATATATGAAAATGGAAAATTTTATTTTTTGGAGATGAATACTAGGGTTCAGGTAGAGCATCCTGTAACTGAAGTTCAAACTGGAATTGATATAGTTAAAGAACAGATATACGTGGCTTATTCTGGTGAGACAGCATTAAAACAGAGTGATATCAGTGCAAGAGGACACACTATAGAATGCAGAATTAATGCTGAGGATCCTTCTAAAGATTTTCAACCAAGTCCGGGAATAATCTCAGTATGCCATCAACCTTCGGGCTTTAGAACAAGAGTAGATGGATCAATTTTTCAGGGATGCAAAATTACTCCCTATTATGACAGTTTAATAGCTAAAGTAATTTGTAAAGGTAGAAATAGAACAGAGGCCATACAAAGGACTTTGAGATCTTTAAATGAGTTTGTGATAGATGGAGTAACGACTACTATAGATCTTCATAAAAAAATACTTTCTCACGAAAAATTTATTAGCTCAGAATTTGATACTAATTGGTTATCAAAAGAAAAGTTTTATTAGAATAATTATTT